>Ga0209403_10005313_pt1 | contig 13527 bp, 9 predicted proteins | sample ArcticOcean_MG_C_8_FD_187440 | JGI IMG/M metagenome (GOLD analysis project Ga0209403, IMG submission 187440) | Marine microbial communities from western Arctic Ocean - ArcticOcean_MG_CB11_86 (SPAdes) (version 2) | ecosystem: Environmental > Aquatic > Marine > Oceanic | place: Arctic Ocean... | reverse complement strand
CCCGGAAAATTGAGTCCATTGATAATTAAGGCATTCCCCATTTCAATCTTAAGCCTGTCCATGGCGAAGCTATTCCACAGCCCAGAGGGCCTTGGAACGCGCCTGAGGGGCGGTATAGGTCAGGGTGGGGGTATGTGTGGTGCGGAAGAGGATTGTCGACTTCTCTGCCCGGCCCCCTACGTCGCTTGATTAGGAATTCGCCATAGACAGGCATTGGGATGACTGAATCTGTTCGGCTCTGGTAGCGCGCGAGTCTAAGAAGGAACGGTCGGCTCGTAGCTAGAATTGAGCAACAAGGCCCTCAAAGGCTCTAGATGGAGAACGTCATGCCAGTCGATCACCTCACCCTCGGGATGACTTCCTTCGCCAGCATATCGATGATGCGGAAGCGCTCCTTGAGATCGAAGGGCATCGCGACGAGGAATGTTTCGACCCCCTGGCCTGCGATTTCCTCAAAGCGCCCGACGACATCGCTCTCGGTTCCCACAATTCCGAAGCGGTCGAGAAGATAATCCGTCACCCGATCGGCATTCTTGTTTTTAAAGCCGACGTCACTCTCGTTGTAGTTTTCCCGGAAATTCTTGACCCCGGCCATATGTGCCTCGGGCACGGCATTGTAGGCAACCCGGAAATTATGATTGGCCCGCGTGCACATGCGCGGTCGCGTGGCGTCACGAACGGCATCACGGTCGGGGCCGAAATTAACGATGCCGTCCACCCAGATGGGCACACTTCCTGCCTCGCGCCCGGCCTTCGCCTCGCCCTCACCTACGCGGGCGCGCACCCAGTCGTTCACCTCGGAAGAGAGCCCCGCCCCGACGATGAGACCGTCGGCCAACTCGCCTCCCAGCGCGAGCATTTTCGGGCCGTCCGCCGCGAGGTAAATCGGCAAATCGGGCTTCCGCCAGGTCGAGCAAAGCTCCGGGCCCTCGAAAGTAACGGGTTCCCCGTCGAGCAATGCGCGCAACACCTTGATCGTCTCGCGCATGCCCGCGAGATTCACATATTTTTTCCCTAAAAGATAAAGAGCTGTATCACCCGAGCCGATTCCAAGGATGGTTCGCCCACCGGCGATGTGATCGACGGAGGCAAAGGCATTTGCCGTCACCGAGAGGTGCCGGGTTACGGGATTGGTGACGCAGGTACCTATGGCGGCAGTCTTCGTCGCCCGCGCGGCGAGCGTCATTATCGCAATCGGATCGAGAATTCGGAAATTGGAAAGGGAAACCGTGTCCGAGAAAAGGAGTGGGTCGAAACCCATATCCTCGGCCTGGGTGATGAAGTCCAGGAATTCATCTATCGGCGGAAACTCCCGCAGGGGACCGATATGAAGACCAATTTGCATTAGCTGTCCCCCATCTGCCAGCACACCCGGTCAACACTATCGAAAAAGGGCTGCTGTTCACACAGGATATCATTAATGGACGATATAATGTTGCAAATGTGCATGGCGAATCACTAATTCAATTCTTGTATTTAATAGGAAGCCCCATAAAGAGAGTCTTTCATCGTTAAATGTGCATAAAGACTCACTCGCCCAGCCTAGCTTGTTGTTTGGAGGAGGATAGGGGCTGAATGATTCCTTGATTATAAAATTGGTCTAGTTTATAATATGTAAAATTACTATAAAAGGAAAAATGAATGACTATTCGATTTCGGTCGGATATAAGATGAAGGATAAATGCAATCGAGTGTAAGCTGGCAATTTAGTTGCCGTGATTTTCATTGGTTTTATGAATCTTGAAAGGGGAGAGTTGAGAGATGAAGAAATCCTGGCTGTATCAACTCGTGAGAACATGTTTTGTGGTGATGGTGGTGTTTGTTTTTTCCGCTTCCGCAATGGCGGCGTCTAAAATTGGCAAGACCACGGAAGAGATAATCAAATTAGCCAAAAAAGAGCCCACTGCTCATATCTCCACGACCTGGGCGGGGGAAATTATTAAGTTTCAAAAGCGTGGTTTTAAGAAAAAGTATGGTCTTTCTTTTACTTTTTCCAATGTTTCCGGGCTGGCCAGCCGGGAGCGGATACTCAACGAGGCGCTTAGCGGAATCTACGAAAGCGATCTTGTGAACGTATCTGGTTCCTTGCGCGATAAGTTCATCAAGGCCGGGGTTATCGTTCCTATTAAATATGCTTCTCTCTTTCCCAAGGTAAGGGCTGATATCATAAGCCCCAAAGGTTATTTCTTGGGCACGGGGATGAACCAATTCGGGATTGCCTACAATCCCAAGCTGGTATCGGCGGCGAATGCCCCGAAGGATTGGCAGGATTGTCTGAACCCGATGTGGAAAGGAAAATTGGCTGTTCTCGCACGGCCTTTGACGTGGATTCAGCTACATTTCTACTGGAAGAAAGACAAAAGCATTGCCTACCATAAGGCGCTGAAAAATAATAAGCCCGTTTGGATGTCGAGCACGAATGGGACTACCGCCCAGGTGGCTTCAGGGGAGTTCCCACTCCTTTGCGGCGTTCAGTATCATGCGGTTAAAAACGTGTTGCGGAAAGATTCAGGCGCGCCCATCAAATTCGTGGTTCCCCCCATTTTTCCTTACCAGGTTGGCGAGGCCCTCGCGGTTATGAAGGGGGGCAAATCCCCGAATTCCGCGATTTTGCTGGCCTCCTATCTCGCTACGGATGGCGCGGTCGGCTATGGTCTTTACGGGAGGAGCAACCCTAATATCAAGGGAACGGATGCGTATAATTATGTTCGAAAGGCCGGCGCCAAGCCTGTCTGGTTCGGCTGGGCGGCCGCAGGAGCGGTTCAGGCCAACGCATCTAGAGAAGTCGTGTCCACCTGGGGATTCCCCAAGGGCAGGAAGAGGAAGAAAAAGTAGCCACCTCAAGGATAAACGAAGAGGGTGGCCTCTAAGAAGGTCTTTTGTCGGGGGCCCCATGGCTCCGGAATAAATTTTGGCCGCTGGACGCTCTTGTTGGGAGCGTCCAGCGGTCGCTTCGGAATTTCCTTTTGGGGTTGGCTTGCTTCATGTCTTCTGTAATCTTCCCGGTTGCACACCAGAAAAAGAGAAAATGAACCACGCTCTTCAGCGTCTTTCGGCGCAGGAGAAGAGATATGAAGTCCATTACATTGCCAGAGCCTAATGTAGAGGACCGTTTATTGCGGTTGCAAAACTGGGTCAGGAACAATCTGTTGATGATTCTCGTCATAGCGGTTGTTTTGTTCCTGGTGCTGGTTCCCGTGACACGCCTGCTAATCACTAGCTTTCAGATAGGCCATCCTGCGTTTCCCGAAGGGTGGTCGATGGAAAACTATACTTCTGCGTTTTCCACACCCAATTTTTATGAAACGCTGGGAAGAACGTTCTGGGTCGCTGGACTCGGAACCTCGGTATCTCTGACATTCGCGGTTCTCGTGGCATGGCTGGTCGAGCGAACCGACATGCCCTTCCGAAACCTCGCATGGGCGATGGTCCTGATTCCGATGGCTGTTCCCAATATTCTGTTTGCCATGGGATGGACATTGCTTCTTTCGCCCAATGCCGGGGCCTTGAACGTTTTATTGCGGGGTGCTCTGGATTTGGTCGGCATTCATTTAACGAAGGGCCCGATAAACATTTTCTCCGTGGGTGGCCTCATATTCCTTGACGGCATCCGAGGGGTGACAACGATTTTCTTGATGGTCGTTGGATGTTTTCGAATGATGGATCCCACTCTTGAGGAAGCCGCGAGAGTTTCCGGGGCGGGCGGTGTCGCGACATTTTTTAAGGTGACCCTGCCGGCGCTTTCTCCGGCAATCCTCGCGGCTGGTATGTATTCCTTCATTCTGAGCATGGAATCGTTCGAGGCCGCGTTAGCAGTAGGGCTGCCGGGTGGGGTCTTTGTGCTCAGCACCTTGATCTACTTTACGACCCGTGTTCAAGCCCCCCTTGACTACGGCCTCGGCGCTGTTTTTGGTGTGGTTTTCATGGTTATTATGATGTTTCTGCTTATCGGTTATCGCCGCGCGGTACGCAACGCGGATCGGTTCTCGACAATCACTGGAAAGGGCTTCCGGCCCCGCATCATTTCAATAGGTAAATGGCGCCACCCGGCGCTGGGTCTATTTGTTTTATTTTTCCTGATTTCTATCGTTTTGCCCTTTTCGGTCCTTTTATGGACTAGTTTGATGCCGAGCTATCGCGTTCCATCCTTCGAGGTCATGCACCTTCTTACTCTCCGTAATTTCATCGAAATCCTCAATGATGAGCGTGTTTATAATGTTCTATGGAATACTGTCGTGCTTATGCTGGTTACGGCCACCGCTACCATGGTGCTCGCCTTTTTCGTTTCGTGGATGATTGTTCGGGGACAGGGGAAGGGAAAAGGGAAGGGATTGCTGGACGCTCTCGTGTTCATGCCCCTTTCTATTCCGGGCATCGTCATCGCGATGGCTTTGTTGATGGCCTATTTAACGGCTCCGCTGAAATATCTCGGCATATATGGAACTGTATGGATTTTGGTGTTGGGACTATGCGTGGCCTATCTTCCGTTTTGCACTCGCTTGATGAATGGAGCGATTGTTCAGGTGCACAAGGAGCTTGAAGAGGCCGCCTACGTTAGCGGTGCGACAACGTTCCGTACATTGATCCACGTCACCTTCCCTCTTCTTTTTCCCGCCTTTGCCGCCGGCTGGATCTGGGTGGCCGTGCACGCTCTCCGATCATTTTCCATTCCCCTCATGCTGGCGGGGAGGCGCAACCAAGTGTTTGCCGTTTTGTTATGGGAATACTGGGAGGATGATATTTCTCTGGCTGCGGCAATGGGGGTCTTGCTAATCATTGCCTTAATCCCCCTGACCCTCCTCATGCGACGATTCGTCACGCAATTTAGTGGCCAGAAAGGTTAGGGTGGAGGCACCATGCAGATTGCCGTAACGAATTTGAGTAAAACATTCGAATCGATGGATGGGCCTGTTGCGGCCCTTCAGGATGTGAGTTTCACGGTCACTCAGGGAGAATTTTATACTCTGCTAGGGCCGAGCGGTTGCGGAAAAAGCACGACGCTTCGGTGCATCGCGGGGCTTGAGAATCCGGACAATGGTGAAATCAGGATTGGAGAAAAGGTTGTCGTTGCACCTGGGATTTCAGTTCCAGCTAACGAGCGTCCTATTGGGATGGTATTCCAGTCGTACGCAATATGGCCGCATATGACGGTGTTCAATAATGTTGCCTTTCCCCTTAAACAAGGGAAAAGAAAAGTGTCTCGGGCGGAGAGAGAGAGGCGCGTCATGGAAGTGCTCTCTTTGATGCAGATGGAGGACTTGGCTCACCGTCCTGCTCCCAATCTGAGCGGAGGCCAGCAACAGCGGGTGGCACTGGCACGTGCGCTTGTGTCCAGCTCCGAGGTTCTTCTTCTCGATGAGCCTTTGAGTAACCTCGATGCAAAACTCCGGGAAGATTTAAGGCTGGAGATTAAAGATTTGACCCGGAAGCTGGGGATCACCGCGATATATGTTACCCACGATCAACTCGAAGCGTTGGCCATGTCCGATCGGATAGCAGTGATGCTCAATGGCAAGATTGTTCAAGAGGCGACCCCCAGGGAACTATACCTGAAGCCCAAAACCAGTTTTGTGGCCCAGTTCGTTGGACAAGTAAATTTTTTTGACGGAACCGTCCTGGAAGACTCCTCCGATGAGCTCGGTCTCATCGAGACGTCTCAAGGCGTGTGGCGTTGCCCAGTTCCCAGTGGAATGATCAAGGGGGCAAGGGTTAAGTTGGCGATCAGGCCAGAGGGCATGCGCCTCACTTCTGGCAGGGGAGGCGAAGAGGGAAACCTCTTGGAGGGAAGGGTAGAGAAAACGGTTTTTCTTGGCGAGACAATTGAGTGCCAGATTTTGGTGGGTTCTCAAATCATAACCTCGAAGGTTTCCATTGAAAACGAAGTGAATGAAGGGGATAAGATTTTTTTATGGTTTTCTCCGGAGAATTGCTTGGTTTTGCCAGCAGAGTCGCTTTAGCATCACATTTTTATTTCGGAATAAATCCTTTGATCTGATTGTCGTGTTCCCTATTTGAAAGGTGAAAAAATGACCAAGCCCTATTTTAATGAGAACAAGCCCGAGAGTGAGTATCCCAGCAACCTCACAGGGCCGCGCCCTGAGGAGTCGAAAAATGTTCGTTTAGTGGCCCATTCAGATCTGAGTGGTTGGGGGGATGCCTTTCAAATTCGTGTACGGGACGGCATTTGCTACGTCATGGGCTCCGGTCTTTACGGCTCAAACGGGCTCATGGTCCTTGATGTCTCAGACCCCTCCAATCCGAAAGTCATTAAGCAAATGGAGGATAACCCCGCAGGGAGGACTCACAAGGTCCTTCTGGTTGACGACGTACTGATCACCAATGTCGAGAAGCGGCCGGGAATGGAAGACCCTGAGGTGATAGGCGGGCTTCGGGTTTTTGACAACACCGATCCCCGCGATCCTAAATTCGTGAAAAATGTCGAGACGGATGGGGCGGGTATCCACCGCCCAGTTTATGATTTTGATCGAAAGCTGATGTACAGCGGAGGAAGGAAGGATGGCTGCAACGGGAGGGCGCTTCTCGTTCACGACATGAAAGATCCGTGGAACCCGACGCTTATCGGCGAAGGATGGGTGCCGGGTCAAAATGAAGCGGCAGGCGAGGAGCCTACCTGGGATCTAGATCTTGTGGGGAAGGGCGGAGTCGACCTGCACGAAGCGATTCCGTATGGCAATTACGTTACATGCGCCTGGCGGAAGGGGGGATTCGGCATGATGGATCTGACTGATCCCACCAAGCCCGAGTTCATGTGGCGGAGAAACCCGTATGAAACGCACAACTGGTCACCCGCGTCTCACACTTTCATGGTTCCCAAAGGGTCGCATTTCGGGGTTCTTCTCACTGAGACCCATACAACCAATTGCGCCCATCCGCCGGCATTCGCGACCTTTTTTGACATGCGCAACCACATGGAACCAATATCGATCAGCACATTTAACCCTTATCCCCTCGATCCCATCACCATGAGGCCGCAGGATTCTTCTTGGTGCGAGCAGGGGGCCCGCTACGGCGCGCATAACACCTGGCAATGGATGAAGGCCGACGATCTACTCTGCCTCACGTGGTTTAATGCGGGCCTTCGTATTCTGGACTGGTCAAACCCATTCGAGCCCAAGGAAGTGGGCTACTACATTCCGGCCGGCAACAAGGAGCGCTTCTGTCCGCAGACCAACGAGGTATTCGTGGATAGGGAAACCGGCCTCATATACATCAGCGATCGATGGGGGCTGGGCTTGCATATTTTGGAATTCACCGGCTGATTTGGAAAAGCAGGGCAGTATCGTATTTGACCGGTGAATTTAAATATTCTGAAGGATGTTTGATGCGTTTCTGGGCATGTAGGTTTTGATAGATGAAGGGACCACACACTAAATCTTTGTTGGTGGGAACTGGGAGATGAGCCGGTGGAACGACTGGGCGAGCATCTTTATGTAGAAACGAAATACGACTGGGCAAACGTGAGTGCCGCTGTCACGGATGAGGGCGTGGTCCTGATAGACAGTCCGGTAAGGCCCTCGGACTCGAAGGATTGGCAGGACACCGTCAAGGGGTTGAGCCCAAAGGGGATCCGGTACCTTATCGCCACCGATTATCACGGCGATCATACGACAGGCTCATCCTTCATCGAAGGGGTAGGTGAAGACGTGGACTTTGTCGCGCCCCAGTTCGCCTACGACGAAATTTCTAAGGGTGACAACGCTTTTTCAAAGGAAATTTTTGTTGAAACGCTTCGTGATCTTGGCCATACCGAAGAGGCCGAAGCCATTACCCGGGCCGTTGTTCCGCATCCTCGATTTTGTTTTGAGGACAGCATGGTTCTGCACTTGCCACCGCTGACATTTGAAATTCGGCGAATGGGTGGTCATTCCCCAGCCACATCCGCTATTTATGTGCCAGAGGAAGATGTGTTGTTTTCAAGTGATGTGGTGAGCCATCAAGGGGGAGGGATGCGGGATGCGAATCTGGGCGAATGGATTCGAGCCCTTGAATGGATAGAAAGTCTGCCGGTGAAAACTATCGTTCCCGGTCATGGAGATATCTGCGGAAAAGATGTGGTCACTCGGCAAAAGGAACGCATGATTTCCATCAAAGGAATGATGGAAGAGGCCCTAAAGAAGGGACTGTCCAAAGATGAAACGATAGAGGATGAATCCTTTCAGAAGTTCTTTCGGGCGGATACTTCACGCGGAGAATACTGGCTCCAGCAGCGAAAGGAAACCTTTCGGGTTGGTTTGGAGAGGGTTTACGACGAAGTTAAAGCAGAAACCGGGTAACAGTGATACGTAGGTTACCCACTATTCGGTCTTTCTCTAAGAGGATGTAGACATGGCAATTACAGTAAAGGAAATGAAGATTGGGCGTGTGTTCGAAATAAGATATGAGGCCGGAGACGAATTCTACCCGGAACTCAACAAGTTTGTGAAGGAGAAGAATATCCGTGCAGGCTCGGTTTTCCTTATGGGAGCGCTGACCGAGACCTTTATGATCTCGGGTTTTAATAGCATGAACGGCTACGATGTGAATCGTCACCATTTCAAGGACTGGCGCGAGCTCGTCGCCTACGGAAATATTACATGGCCCGACACCCCTCCCGCGGCGTTGGGTGATGTCACTTGGGACGAGCCCGAACCTTATGTACATATCCATATGTCGTTGAGCGGCGGTCCCGGCAAGAACGATGAAGTACTGGTTGGACACTTGAGCGATGGAACGCTTAAAGGTGCGATGCTGGTTCAAATATTTGAACTAGTTGAATAGGTGTCGACCGTTCCTGTGAACCGCGAAATTCGGTCCTCATGAAATTAATGCCTTAACGAAGACGTTAGATCAAGAAATTTTGGGTTTTTGCTTGAGAAAGGAATGTTTAGGCAGTTTTTTCGACTAGCGGGATGGTTATTAAATAAGTCTTGAATCGGGTCCCTGCCACCAGATTGAATTGACCCCCGGTTCTTCTGGAGCCGGGGGTTTTTTATTAGCGCCGGAATCACCGTGTAATTACCCATGCGCTGCTCTGGTAAGGCGTAGAAAATTTATACATATAAATACCTATTTGTCCTCTGGGCATTCACGAACCCGAAATGTTCCCGAAACATATCGGCAACAAGAATTTAATCTTAAAGTAACGTTTCTGTAATTTCCCTCGCGTACATTCCATAGTTAGCTAATCACCAATAAATTTTGTTTTGCCGGATTGTCCGGCGAGTTTATTTCAATTTACTGAATGAGGAGGGCCGTGGGTCATGGACAAGAGGAAAACGTTAAAGGCCGAAAAGAAGTTGGGGGCGGAAAAGAGCACCGCGCTATCCCGCCGGGATTTCATGCTGAAGGCGGGGGTTTTTGGTCTGGGTGCGGTTGCCGCGAGCTCTCTGCCGTTTCCGAACGTGCTCCGGGCGGCCCAGCCGATCAAGGCGGGAATTCTGCATTCGCTCAGCGGCACCATGGCGATCAGTGAAGTATCGCTCCGCGATGTCGTGCTGATGGCGTTTGATGAGATTAACTCGAAGGGCGGAATCAAAGGGCGTCCCATTCAGCCGGTGGTGGTCGATCCGGCCTCCGACTGGGATCTTTTCGCCGAGAAGGCAAAGCAGCTTTTACTCAAAGATAAAGTTGCGGTCACTTTCGGATGCTGGACCTCGGTGAGCCGAAAATCGGTTCTGCCGGTATTCGAAAAAAATAACGGCCTGCTCTTCTACCCCGTGCAGTACGAGGGGGAGGAGTGCTCCAGAAATGTTTTCTACACAGGCGCGACACCCAACCAGCAGCTCATCCCGGCCGCCGAATATCTCATGAGCAAGGATGGCGGCGGATTCAAGAAATTCTACCTCCTCGGAACAGACTATGTTTTCCCGAGGACGGCGAACAAGATCCTGCGGGCGTTCCTTCTGGCGAAGGGCGTTCCCGCCAAGAACATCATGGAAGAGTACACCCCGTTCCATCACCAGGATTATCAGACCATCGTCGGCAAGGTGAAGGCCTTTGCCTCGGGCGGGGACGCCGCTGTGCTGAGCACCATCAACGGCGACAGCAACGTTCCCTTTTACAAAGAGTTCTCCAACCAGGGGCTTCGCTCCGAGGACGTGCCTATCATGGCATTCAGCGTGGCAGAGGATGAGCTTCGTGGAATGGACGCAAAATCCCTGGTGGGCCATCTCGCCGCCTGGAATTATTACCAGTCTATCGACACCCCGCAGAACAAAAAGTTCGTTAGGGACTTCAAAGCCTATTCCAAAAGGAAGGGCCTTCCCGGCGGGGCGAACCGCGTAACGGATGATCCAATCGAGGCGGCCTATCTGGGCGTTCACATCTGGAAAAAAGCGGTTGAGAAAGCGGGGACCACGGACGTGGACGCCGTTCGCAAGGCGGTCTACGGAACCGGGTTTGATGCGCCCGGCGGATTCAAGAAAATGGACGAGAGCAACCACCATTTACACAAGCCGGTGCTCATTGGCGAAATCCTCAAGACCGGTCAGTTCCGTATTATTAATCAGACGAAAGGACTCGTTAGGCCCGCTCCTTGGAGCAAGTACACCAGCCCGGACAAAGGGTGTGATTGGGTGAATCATAAGGGGACCTATAAAAAAGCGTAGTCAATTACAATTTTTCGGAGGGGAGGGACTGCACTCGACCTCTTCCCTCCGGAAAATTCATATATGCCACTGCCGGCTGCAGTAGCGACTGAACGAAAGGGTCACCGGTAAATGTTCGGTGCCTAGCAACCCTTGGAGGAGGGACCAGTGAAACAAGCCGGATATATGGCAACTCGCCTGATGGTGAAGGGCCGTTTGGCGCGGATGAAGGTATTGCTCGTTTTACTCCTGATTTTTTGTTTTTTGGGAATCCAGGAGGCGGGCGATGCCCGAGCCGCGCAGGCGCCACCGGAGATTCAGGCGGAAATTGCCGGACTCATAACGAAAAGCCGAAAAATCAGAGCAGAGGCTGCGCTTTCCCTCGCGAAGCGTGGTGACCCGAAGTTGTTGTCCCTCCTCTTAGCGCTTCGCGAGGGCAGCCTCTATGTCTGGAAGCCCGCCGAGGGGGAGGCGAGGGTCGTCATCGGCGGCGACACTGTAAAAAAAGGGGACAAGGAATTTGTTCCCCTCCTCGAGGCGTATTCGAAAAAACCGATCCTGGACGAACAGGGCAAACCACTTCTAATAACGGTAGATCAACTTCAGGAAATTCGCGCGGGCCGGCAAATTCGGCGGGCAATCCGCCCCTACATCAGTCGGCTGAAGAATGCCGCGCAGTTTCTTTCGCCGGATCCAAACATCAGGCGAGCTGCCGCGACGCGCATGGCCCGGCTGCGCGATCCGAAACTTATCCCCATATTACGAAAATTTCTGGCCTCGGAGTCTCACTGGCTCAGCCGTAATGCCCTTGAAGAGGCCATTGCGCTCATCGAGATGAAGGACGCCGATGCGAGAATTCGCCAGGCCGCGGCAAAAAAACTGGGAGAGATACGCGGCCTGAACGCGGTTGATGATTTAAAAACCGCTGCGGGCCTGATCGCCGGTAATAAAGGGGACGCTGACCCCGCCGTTCGGGCAGAGGCGAAAAACGCTATCGATGAAATTGATTATTACCAGAGCTGGACGTCGCTTGCCGACACACTTTTTCGGGGTGCGAGCCTCGGTTCTATTCTACTTTTGATGGCGCTAGGGCTGGCGATAGTTTTCGGCCTGATGGGCGTTATCAACATGGCCCACGGCGAGCTGATGATGATCGGCGCCTACGCAACGTTTATTGTTCAAGGTTTTTTCATTTCCTATCTGCCGGAAAATTTATTCGGCCTCTTTTTTATTATGGCCCTCCCGGCTGCTTTTGTGGCGGCGGCGCTTGTTGGCTATCTCATGGAAGTTTCCATCATCCGGCATCTCTACGGGAGACCGCTGGAGACGCTTTTGACAACCTGGGGCATCAGCCTGGTTCTTCAGCAAGCGGTCCGGCAGGTCTTCGGGGCGCAGAACGTAGATGTGAAATCCCCTTCATGGCTGAGTGGCGGCTATCACCTGATGATTGGTGTCCAGTTTCCCTATAACCGTCTCTTCATTATTGGGTTGGCCTTTGTCTGTGTGGCGGGGACGTATCTGTTTCTGTTCCGGACCTGGGCGGGCATGCGCATCAGGGCGGTTACTCAAAACCGGGAAATGAGCACCTGCCTGGGCGTTTCCTCCAGGCGGGTGGATGCATGGACTTTTGCCTTCGGGGCTGGGTTAGCTGGCCTCGCGGGGGCGGCACTAAGCCAGATTGGCAACGTGGGGCCCGACCTCGGGCAGAACTACATCGTTGATTCCTTCATGGTCGTCGTCACAGGCGGGGTGGGCAAACTGATGGGGAGCATCGTCGCCGGCCTCGGTCTTGGTGGGATGAACAAGATGCTTGAGCCTGCGATGGGCGCTGTGTTTAGCAAGGTCGCGATTTTGATGATGATCATACTCTTTCTCCAGCGGCGGCCCGAGGGTTTGTTCGCCACCAGGGCGCGGGGGGCTTAAGCGTGCAAAGAGAATTAATAAGTAGAAGGCTGGAGGAAAAATTCGGGCGCGCGTTTCTCATCGCAGCCGCACTGTTCTTCGTGGTGCTCATGCCCTCTCTGAACGCCTTTGCCTCGCCCGATTCGATGCTGCACATCTCGGGCTTTACCCTGAATCTTTTCGGGAAGTATCTCGCCTATGCCATTCTCGCCCTCGGTCTGGATCTCATTTGGGGGTATACGGGCATACTGAGTCTTGGCCATGGGATTTTCTTCGGGCTGGGTGCCTACTGCATGGGGATGTATCTTGCGCTGGCCATCGGCGCCGAAGGCGTTTACAAGAGCGTATTGCCGGACTTCATGGTCTGGAACCAAGTGAAGGAATTGCCGATTTTCTGGAAGCCGTTTCAATCGTTCCCATTTACACTTGCTGCCGTCGTGATCGTTCCCTCATTGTTCGCGGCGGGGTTTGGTTTTCTGGTGTTTCGGACCCGAATCCGTGGTGTCTATTTCGCCATAATTACCCAGGCGCTCGCTCTTTCGGCGTGGCTCGTTTTCAACCGCAACGAAATGAATCTGGGCGGAACCAACGGCTTGACGGGTTTCAAAAAAATCTTGGGGTATGAGCTTGGCAGCGACGGTACACAGCGGGGACTCTATATCGCCACGGCGATTGTGCTTTGCGGGGCCTATCTTTTATGCCGCTCGATTGTGAACTCGCGGGCGGGGAGGATACTCCTCGCCATTCGCGACGCTGAGGGCCGGGTGCTTTATTCGGGATATACGCCTTCGCACTACAAACTGTTCGTATTCACAGTATCGGCGGCACTCGCGGGGATTGCCGGAGCACTCTATGCCCCCCAGGTGGGAATAATCACGCCGGGCCGAATCGGTGTGCTCCCCTCGATCGAGATGGTCATCTGGGTGGCCGTCGGCGGTCGTGGTACTTTGATCGGGGCGATCATAGGCGCGATCAGTGTGAACTGGGCCCGGAGCTTTCTGACGTCGAACTTTCCGAACTACTGGCTTTATTTCCAGGG
>Ga0209403_10005312_pt1 | contig 13529 bp, 9 predicted proteins | sample ArcticOcean_MG_C_8_FD_187440 | JGI IMG/M metagenome (GOLD analysis project Ga0209403, IMG submission 187440) | Marine microbial communities from western Arctic Ocean - ArcticOcean_MG_CB11_86 (SPAdes) (version 2) | ecosystem: Environmental > Aquatic > Marine > Oceanic | place: Arctic Ocean... | reverse complement strand
GTCACCTGTTTCTCTAAAGTCAGATGGTTCCGGGTCAAAGGATGATGCTACACCGCCATTGTTACCCATAGTAACAGTAGCTGCGTCACCGTCCCACTCGATTAGATCGAGGTCCCAGGTTTCTGATTCATCGGATTCTAAGTCAAGATCTGGTTCAATCAAGGTCATGATAATATCACTTCCAATGATGTAAACAGACTTGTCTGTTTGAAGTACACCGTTTCTTAAGTCGAATGTTGCGCTATCGAATGCTACGCCAGAATTACCTGATGCATCGTTTTGGTCAGAATACTCAACTGTGATTACGTCTCCTTGTAGGATACAGTAGTCACCTGTTGTTGCTGCGGATGCGAATCTGGTTGTTTCACCATTGTTTGATGCTGTGCCAGTTTCGTTTGTGTCACCATTCTTTGGTGTCCAGTTATCAGTTATAGAAGGACAATTACTACTTGCTGGACCGTCAGTGTATCTGACTGTCATGTCAAGTTCGAAGACTCCAGAGTCTGGAGCGGTTTCGAGAATTGGTCCTAATTCAACTGTGTTCTGGGTTCCGCTGTTTACAACAGGTGTTGAGCCGATTGTGATCTTACCTACCTGTGCAGTGTCAGCACCAGCTGTTGCTAGTACGAGACTGTCAGATCCTCTTGAAACATAGATCTTTAGTGGACCTCTGTTGGATGAGGTTGTGGTATTCTCATTAATCTTATCTTCACCAGATGCGGATAAATCGTAGTCTGGATCGTCTACTCGAATGTGGATTGTCAAGTCACCGTTACCGATTGTCTCGGTTGCGGTATCTAAGAAGCTAGTAACACCAGTTCCATGAACTGGGAATATAGATCTTCCGTTAGGGTTTGACTTGGCGGTTTCAGCTGGAAAGTCATTCACTGTTCCGAATGGTACAGGATAGACAGTTCTGTCTAAGCTGACCGAACCAGTGTTTGCTCTTACTCCTGCTCCGTCTCCTACTTCGATTATTTCACCAGATGCGTCTCTGTAATCTACATAATTGACCTCGATGTCAGTACCCATTACAGATGATACTGTACCAGATCCGGAGGATCGTGCACAGAATTCTGCTGGAACCTGGAAGTCACCAGTGAAAACACCAGTGTCTGAGCCAGTCTCTACTAAAGTAAATCCGGATGCTGCAAGACCGTCATCACCAGATGGTGCTGAACTACATGTTGTAGAACCTACAGAGTAGGCCAACCATTGTTCATCATCAAATGTGATATCTAACATTCTACCATTGTTATCACCGACGGAGTTTGTACCGAAGCCGGCTTTACCGACTTGGTCGTATGCTACGTCATTGTACCCATTAGTGGAAATACCCTCTAATGTTGTTGGTACAGTTGTGACTGTGGTATAGATGTTAATAATATCAGGATTGGTGTTTAGGTCTGAGTCAGTTAATGTTACGACTACAGTGTCTGCTTCTTTGTAGCTATCATTGTCAAATTCAACTACACCGGAGTGTGTTGGTGCTGCTAATTGGTCTGCTACCTGTGTTTCAACGCCATCTGCGCCCATATCAAGATAATTGATACGAACTTCGTCTTCATCAGTCAAGTCATTATGAACAATGATAACGGTTGCATCATCATAATGCTTTGTAGCATTGTATGTTGCTGTTGCGTTAACATTAAGTTGATTTAGCATAATGTATTCGACTTCTGCGACGTAGGTACCGGTGTTTGCACCGGTTTCATCTACTTCTAGACGATAGATTGCGTTGTTGTGACGATCGCTGGATGCAACACCGTCATTTGATTGACCGTATGTTACAAAGTCCATTGCGATTGGATATGAGGTTCCAGTTGCCATATCGAATCCAGTGATTCCGTTAAGGAGACTGAATTCGACGAAGACTCTCAGATCATCTGTTGCTGTAAGACTGCCGAAACCAATCATCTTTTTATCATTGAGAGTACAAGTGGTACAATCATCAGGTGCATTGATTAAAACAGATCCTACTAGTCCTGTGGACTGACGTGAAGGGAACAATGAATGTCCCTGTGAGCCAGCACTGGTTGATGCTGATGTGGAATCTATTGAGTTATCACCGATGGTAAAGTTGAGATAGTAATCTCCACTGTCACCGCCGTTGAAAGCTCTGAAGTCATATTGTATGTAGGTGTATGCTGATGTTCCGTTAGCACTAGCTATAAGATCCTCTAAATCACGAACAGTTGCGCCGGTATAATTGAATTTCAATATATCGTCTTCTGCAGTTGTTGGTGGATTAGTACTTGTTGTGAGAATTGCTCTTTCAGAGTATTTTTCATAACATGATACATAAGATGCATCAGTTCCCGCTGCGCCGTAGTTTGAGCTACATTGAGTGGAAATAGTATCTAAGTTGATAGTGTGTCCGAAATCTGATTCATCTCTGTTGAATGTTGCTACGTGGGTATAATCAATTGCCCCTACGCTAGCTAATGTTATTGGTGAACCAATTTTTATTGCTGGTACGATAGTTTGGTTAGATGAAATCGCTTGTTGATTCAAGGTTCTTGCATCTAAGTTCATATCGTTATCAGTAACAGTTACGCCTACAATTTCACCGGAGTTCCATTCAGAACCTATTGCCTCTGTATTAAATGATACAGTTCCCCAGGAAGGCATATGCAATACAGAGTATTGCTGGTCATTCCATAAGAATATGGCTTGGGTTCCTCTTGCTGCTTCGGCATTAATGAATATGTTTGTTTTTAGATCTTCGTCCCAGTTTTTAAAGACACCAGTGTTAGAACCGGTTTCCACAAAAGTTGCTTGAACTTCTGTGGTTGCAAATCCAGCACCATAACATGCACCAGAGGTACATGTGAGTGTTGCTGTATCTGAGTTAGACTGGAAGTTTACAATAGATTTGGCTGAGTCATTTGGTCCATTGCGGTCAATCTGAAGAGTTCCTTCATCTGATCCCCAATTGGATTGCATTTGAGCATTGGACTGTGGTACTAATCCATCGTTTATGTTGTTACCGATAGCTTCGTTTGCTCCGTTCTCATCATAAACTTGGTAGTATACAGTACCGTTTTGCCATTGTGTATTGTATGTCCAGCTGTCTTCGTCTGTTGGGTCGATGTTCAATTCATTGTTTGTAATTGTAACACCTACTTCGTGTAATAATCCGTAAACATCTCGATCGAATGTCAATCCCTGGCCTCCAGGTCTATCGAATACGATTCCGATGCTTTCGTCTGCTCCGCCTCGTTCATATACTAAATCATATGTCATGTATCTGGTAAAATCGTACACTTGGATAAATGGCCATAAGTTTGGTCCTAATCCAATGTTACCGTAGTAATCTGATGTACCGTTAGATAATGCTCTCGCTTCTCTAACTACGTTGTTGATGGCTTCACCTGAGGCATTAACTCCTGTACCACCTGCACCTTGTGTGTGTGCAACTGATGTAGAGTTAAGCCAAATTCCTGAACCATAAGCTGATTCGAAACTGGTTTGTCCATTAACGTCGTTATCACAGTATGAAGTTGAGATAGATGTACCTTTGGTGTATGTAACTTGTGCAGTTCCAATATTTCCATATTGTCCTGCGTAGCTGTTAGTGGCTTCGTTTGCGTATCCACCACCTGCTACATTACCGTTTGTAGTTGCACCAGCAACAGTTCCGTTACCTAGTTGGTGCGGAATAATTACTCCTCTGGTTTCTGAAGGTACCAGTGGAGATACTGCTTTTCTAGTTGGTGTTGATCCTGCATATGGACCGTATTCCAGATTGGTACCTGGGTTACACCAAGTACCATAATCTGCACCTTTTCCATCTTCATTTTCTGTGTACAATGCATCAACAGTGGATGCGAATGTTGCATCAGCAACATATGCATACCATGATCCGTCGACACCTTGTGCCATGATTACCTTTTTACCGTCAATTGTGACATCAGGCATTCCGTAGGCTGTATCCAACGCATTAATAGTTGGATCAGTAACTACGATTTCTAAAACCTGAGGTCCATAGAAATGATTGTCATATGACTCGACAGAGGCCCACAAGTATTGGTTGGCTGCCTCGGCTTCTGGCAAGAATGAGCCAGTGAATGCCATGGAACCAGACCAAGTGAGCATAATAGTCATTAAGGTTAGACTAGTTATTTTTCGTCCTAATTCGTTATTCATGTTATTAGCAATTTTTATGAATTTTACTATTTAACCTTAATGGACGATTCGTACAGTTTTGTTTGAAAATTTATGATCTTTGTATGATCGCCTATCATTCATTGTAATTATTAGATCAAAGTATGTAATTCTTTCAATTTGTGCCTAGGCACTAACAGATTTTGTGCCTAGCAGGCTCTTATAGAGAGATATAGCCTCATCCTCACTACTAGAACCCACGACTACAGCAGAGCCTTTCTTCATGAAATTGATGGATAAATCGTTTGTACGCATAGAAATTCCTAAGTCCCCCTGATTTTCAACTAGAAATCCCTTTGATTTTGCTACAGATGTAACATCGTCCACATCTAGATTCACATCATACGTAGGAGTGATTGAAAATGTACGCTTTCCCATATTCCTACCACATAATTCTTCTAAGAGTAATTCCTGTTTTGGTTTTTCAATCTTTTTTCCAGAACCACAAACAGAACATGCATCTTGTTTGAATGTTTTAACAGAAGAGAATTCTAAGTTCTCCAAATCAATTGATAAAAATTTTTCTGAAGACTTTGGTTTTTTTCCAATTAAAACATCTACTGCTTCATGCACTTCGATTCCACCAACAACAGAAAGTATTGATGGATGTACACCTTGTATGCTACAAGTTGGCATTGCATCCTCATCTAATGCAGGAAACATACAATGATAACATGCAGTTTCATTTGGTAAAACTGTAAATACTTGACCTGTTACACCAACAGCTGCACCAGTAACAAATGGAATGTTTTTTTCTACACATGCTTTGTTTAGTGAGTAACGTGCATTAACACTATCAAGTGCATCAATTACAACATCACAACCATCAATAATATCAGATGCATTGTAATCATTTACAGAAACAGGTAATGCTTCAATTTTTATTTCAGAATTTAATTTTTTTAATTTTTTCTCTGCAACTTCAACTTTAACTTTTCCTACATCATCTTCATTAAACATTGTTTGTCTATGCAAGTTTGATAATTCAATTACATCTCGATCAACAATTCGTAATTTACCAATACCCATTGTTGTAAGTCTAGTTGTAATTGGATTTCCTAAACCACCAACACCTACAACACAAACTTTAGAATTTTTTAATTTTAATTGTCCATCATAACCAATTTGTTCTAACATTACTTGTCGTGAAAATTTATCTAATTCTTTTTCAGACAAGTCAGAACCTCCTGCAACTGCAGGTAAAATGTAAACTTCATCATTTTCATTTAGTGAAGTATTAAGACCACTATCAAACGCTGCATTTTTTCCATTGATGTAAATATTAATTAATGAACGAGGAGATCCATCTGCCTCCAAAACTTTTCTTTTAAAATCATCACCCATAATTTCAGAAATTTTTTCAAAAGATTCTTTTAGAGTTGATGCTTCTAGTTCAGTTTTCTTTTCTCCACCTCCAGCATTAAGAACTGAGGGAATTGTGAAAGTAATTTTTGTCATTTTTGAATCATCCTATTACTGCTGAAATTTTTGCAACATCAGCCTGCATTACTTGTGGTTTTGTCAATACAGTCATTATTGACTCGGTAGCCTTCAAACCGTTTCCAGTAACATAACAAACAGTAGTTTCATCTTTGTCAATCTTTCCTTCTTCAACCATTTTTTTCAAAACAGAAACAGAAACACCACCAGCAGGTTCAGTAAAGATTCCTTCTGTTTTTGCTAAAAGTAAAATTGCATCTAGAATTTCTTTATCATTTGTTTCTTTTGCAATTCCATTATATTGTTTTAATCTTTTTAGAACATAACGACCATCACCAGGATCACCAATGGCTAAACTTTTTGCAACAGTTTCAGGTTGTTCTACAGGAATTACTGTATCAGAATTTTTATCAAATGCATCAACTATTGGTGCACATCCACGTGGTTGCGCACAATGCATATGCATTGAGGATATATCATCAAGTAATGAGACAGTTTGTAATTCTTCAAAACCTTTACAAATTGCATTTAGCATAGCACCGCTTCCTGTAGGAACTATAAGATGATTTGGAACGTTCCAGTTTAATTGTTCTGCAACTTCATAAGCTAAAGTTTTAGATCCTTCAATATAGTATGAACGCATGTTAATGTTGACCACACCAACTCCTTTTCTGTCACCAATTTGTGCAGCAATTCTATTTGCTTCATCATATGTACCATCAACTGAAATGTATTCAGCACCATATGATAAGGCTTGAGCAATTTTTGCTGTTTCAATATTACTTGGTGCAAAAATGTAACAAGGTATACCTGCTTTTGCTGCATGTGCAGCAGTTGCAGATGCCAAATTACCAGTTGATGCACATCCAACCGATTTTAAACCAAATTCTTTGGCTTTAGATATTGCAACACCTGCAGGTCTATCTTTGAATGAAAATGTTGGATTTACAGAATCATTTTTTATGTAAAGATTATTTAATCCTAATTCTTTTCCTAATTTTTCTGCCTTTACGAGCGGAGTCATTCCTGCTTCAATACTGACAATATTTTTTTTATCTTCTATAGGTAATAATTCAAAATAACGCCAGTATGTTTTTTCTCGATCCTTGAAGGTGTTTTTATTCACAACTGGAAAATCATATTTAACATCTAATGGCCCAAAACACTCATCACAAATGTACTTGAAAGTAGATTCGTATTCCATCTTACATTCTCTACATTCTAAATGAGTTCTAGCCATATTCATATCAGAGCGATATTGATTCATAAAATGTCCTAATATTAGATTAAGTATTACTTAATTTTATACTATAAAAATAGAATGAGATAGGCATGGATAATTTAAAAAGATCCATTTATAAAATAAAAAAAAGTACAAATCAAAAGAAAAAATCAGAAAAATAGCAAAATAGTACAATTTTTTTAAAAAATTTGACAATGAATTATTAAAAGTAAGTTTTATAGAATTCAATAAATTCAAACAAAGTATGCAAAAAAGTATCGGCATATCTGTTGTAGCTGGAATTATCATAATTACTGCAGTCATGATTTATCAATTTAATGAAACAACATGGAATATTTCATCAACAGAAGAATACTATGAAAAAGATGGCAAAGTAGCTCACGTGGTGTATCCAGATAACCCACAATTTTTAGGTCCATTACAAATTAATAAAGACAAGTACCTTTTGGGCGAAAATATTTTTGTAATTATAAACAATTTACAACCAGAAGATAAAGGACTAGTATTTTTTTTCATACCTGAAGGAAAACTGTTTTATGATATACCATTTGATGGTTCAAAAAATGAATTTAAAAAATTATATTTTAAACCACAACTATTGAAAGCCAAAAATATTTGTGATCCTGATCAACTTGTTGGGACATGGACTGTGGTGTTTCAGGGATATGAACAATTTATACTTGAATTTGAAGTAGTTGATGTGTTTTTACCAAATACTGAACAGTATTTTGAAGAATGCTCTGACCCAAAAGAAATGACTGATGAGATGTTAAGAGAAATAGAACAGGTTATAGAAAATCAAAATGAACCATAAGGGATATTAATATCTAACAGGAATATTATTTTCTTTAATCATTTCTTTAACACGATTTACAGAATGTGTTTCATAATGAAATATTGATGCAGCTAATGCTGCATTAACTTCTGTATTTTTAAAAACATCAATCATATCTTCCGGTTTACCACAACCACCAGATGCAATAACAGGAATCCCAACTGCATGAACAATTTCATTTGTCAATAAAATATCATATCCATCTTTTGTTCCATCTCTATCAATACTAGTAAGTAGTATTTCACCGGCACCTAATTCTTCAATTTTTTTAGCCCAATCGATAACATCTAATCCTGTTTCTTTTTTACCTCCATAGATGAATACTTCAAACCAAAATTTTTTTTCATTTTCTGAAAAAATATTTTTCCCTTTGTTAATATTATAATTACGTCTAGAATCAATTGCAACTACTACACATTGCTTTCCAAATAATTCCATTAATTCAGTAATTACTTCAGGATTCTTTACAGCACCAGTATTAATCGCAACTTTATCAGCACCATTTAATAAAATATCTCTTGCATGCTGTAATGTTTTAACTCCACCACCTACTGTAAACGGAATATCAATTACTTCTGCAATTTTTTTGACAAGTGATTTGATTGTTTCGCGTTGTTCTGATGATGCAGTGATATCTAAAAAAACCAATTCATCTGCACCTTCATTACTATATTTTTTAGCTAATTGCACAGGATCACCAGCATCTTTGATTGATTCAAAATTTAATCCTTTTACAACACGACCATTTGCTACATCCAAACATGGAATAATTCTTTTAGTTAATACCAATTTTTTTTGCCTCCTCTATTGAAACTAGACCTTCATAAAGTGCCTTTCCAAGAATTACTCCAAACGGATTCATTTTTTTAACATCTTCAACATCCTTTATTTTTGAAATACCACCACTAGCAATTACATTGCAATTTTGTATTTGACAAATTTTACTTAATGATTCAATATCAGGACCTTCTAAAGTGCCGTCTTTAGAAACGTTTGTGCTTAGAAATTCAGTGAATCCATACTTTACAAATTCATTTGTTACTTCATAGAGATCAATTCCAGTATTAGTTTGCCATCCATGAGTAACTATTTTTCCATCCATATGATCAATTGAGATCACTATTCTTTCATTTCCAAATGTTTGAATAAAATCACTTAGAATTTCATCTTGTTCACTTTCTTTAAGTTGTATAGCAATTGTTCCAATTACTGCACGAGATGCAAAATCTAAAACCTTGGATATTTTTTCTTCGTTTCTAAGTCCACCTGCTACTTGAAGAGGAATTGATACATTTTTAGAAATTTCTTGAATCAGTTCTAAATTTTCACCACTACCTAAAGTTGCATCTAAATCAACAATGTGTAAAATATCTGCACCTGCAGATTCCCATTTTTTTGCAATTTCTATAGGAGTATCACTGTAAATTGTTTTATTATTAGGATCACCTTTGTACAAACGAACTACTTTACCACTCATTAGATCAATTGCAGGAATAATTTTCATTTACTACACACTCTAAGAAAATTTTTAATCATCAATGAACCTACTTTACCAGATTTTTCAGGATGAAATTGAGTTCCAAAGAATAATTTATCTTCAACAACTGCAGGAACCTTAATCCCATAATCTGCACTAGCCACAATGATATCGTCATTATCAGGTTTAGCTCTATACGAATGAACAAAGTAAACCCATGAATTATTATCTACACCTTCTAAAATTCTACTTTGTTTTATAATTTCCAGATTATTCCAACCCATATGTGGAATTTTCATCTTATTTGGAAGTATTACAACTTCACCATTCATTACATCAAGACCTTTTTCTTGTCCCTCTTGACTTTGTTGGAAAAACATTTCCATTCCCAAACATATTCCTAGAACAGGGATTTTTTCTTTAACAAAATCATGAAAATCTAGTGCAGAGTAATCTCTAATACTCCTGATTGCAGGATCAAAATTTCCTACACCAGGTAATAATAGACCATCATATTTTTTTGATTGATCAAAGCTCGTAATAATATCAACATTGGCACCATTTTTTTCTAGAGAAGTCTTTAGACTAAAGATATTTCCTGCACCATAATCAAAAATTGCAACATCTACCATCACATTGCGCCTTTGGTGCTTGGTATTCCTTTTTGTTTAGGATCGTTAGATACAGCACTTCGCATTGCTACAGCCATTGATTTTATTGCAGCCTCAATTTTGTGGTGATCATTATCTCCATACTTTACAGTCACGTGAATACAGCAATTCAGACTTTGTGCAAAAGAAAAGAAAAAGTGTTCTAAATCTTCTTTTGAAATACCTTCAATCTTTGTTCTTTTGGTCAAGAGGATTATTTTGTGATATTGTCTTTTTACTAAATCAAGTGATGTTTCAGCAAGAGCCTCATCCATCGGTACAGAGGAGAAACTAAATCTTGTAATTCCACTTCTATTTCCCAAAGATTTGTCAATTGCACTTCCAATGGTTATTCCTGTATCTTCAATCAAATGATGTTCAATTCCATCTTTTGATTTTGCTTTTACAGTTAGATCTATCATAGAATGTTTTCCAAATGATCCAATCAAGTGATCCAGAAACTTAATGCCCGTACTGATGGTGGTTTTTCCAGTTCCATCCAAATTAATGGTAACTGAAACGCTGGTCTCCTTGGTTTCTCGTTTAATGGTTGTTTTTCTAGGTTTCATTAGATTCTTGTTTGATTTGCATTATACTAGATTTAATGCCTTCGGAAGTTCTTGGATTGATTCAAGAATGAATGAAGCATTGTTTTTTTGAAATAATTCATATTTTAATTCTGGCTCATCACTAGAACCATAAATTCCACAAAATGTCACATCATAACCATGTTCTTTACATTTTTCAACCATCATGAGATCTTCCATGGAATCACCAATGTATAAACAACATTTGGAATTTATTCCAGAAATTGATTCTATTAAAGATTCAGGATTAGGTTTTGCTAGTTTCAAATTGCGATCCTCTAGGAATACAGAATTTTTTATATCAAAATTATTTAGAAAATTTTTCATTGAATATGAAAATGCAAAGACACCTCTACCAGTAACTGTTGAAATTTTAGTTCCAAACCTATTTTTTAATTTAGACATAAGAGATTCATCCAATACAATATTGTCTAAATCAATTAATGGTCTTTCAGTAAATTGAGATTTTTTATTAAAGATTTCCTCATATAAGGTTGGTCCATAAAATAATTGATTGAAAATTCTGTGTATGTAACTTACTTTACGAGAATTTTCATAATCTAGTTTTGATTTAATTTCTGCCAAATCTATATTTTGATTAATAAAATAATTATCAATGGATTTTATTCCAAATTCATTTGCATTAGAAATTACATCAATAATTAATTTTTCAAATTCAATATTTGATTTTTTAGATGCAACTAATGTCATCACGATAGCATAGACTACTGCAACCTCATCATTGAATCCACCAGCTGCTTTTAGACCAAAGTGAATTTTTGAAGTGACAATATCTTCAATTTCATAATCAAATAATTCTTTCATTATTGCAGAAATTGTTTTATTAATTGCGTTGTCATATGAATTTCGTATATCAACTAGAACTCCATCACAATCAAAAATGATTGCATCAAACTTTTGTATTTTTTGAATTATTTCATCAGAAATAAAAACTTCTTTGGTCATTCTAAAAGATCACGTATTGCTAGTAAAAATTTTGAATTCATATCAGGAGTTCCAATAGTCACACGTAAACATCCTTTGTGTGATGCTAATTTTCCTAATTTTCTAATAGATATTCCTTGTTCAATTAGTGCATTATACACTCGGGTATCAGCACCTTTAGCATCAAATAATACAAAATTTGCATTAGAATCAAAGACATCAAAAGCATCATATTTTTTTAGATTGTCTATGATTCTTGATCTTTGTTTTTTGATAACTTCAAAAATCGATATGATTTGCTTTGATTTTTCTATTGCTAGAATTCCGCATTCAATTGCTAATGTATTTAGTGGATATGGATATTGAATTACATTTGAAAATACTTCAGTAAATTTTTTGTCTGCAATCATATATCCAATACGTAATCCAGCCAATCCAAATGCCTTTGATAAAGTTTTTACTAAAATTACGTTAGTGTGTTTTTTTACTAAACTAAGAACTGATGAATTTGAAAATTCACCATATGCCTCATCAATTATGATAGGGCCTGAGAAAGATTTGAATAATTTTTCCAAGTTTTTGTTGGAAAATTGAAATCCGGTTGGATTATTTGGTGAATCGAGATAAATCATATCAACAAATTTTGATTTTTTGATAAAATCTTCGATTTCTAAATCCATATTTTTTGAAAATGGAATTTTAACTTGATTTATTGAGTACAATTTGCATCTTTCTTCAAAGAATCCAAATGTGGGACTAGAGGTTAGAATCTTTGTTGATTTTGTACATAAATTTGCTAAAATTAGATCAAGAATTTGATCAGAACCATTTCCAACAGAAATCATATTTTTTGGCACTTTCAAATATTTAGCAAGTGAATTGATTAAATTCTCAACTCCACCAAGTGGATATGTTCTAATGTCACAACGCTTTTGAGCTTCACGAATTAATTCAGTTTGAAACTCTTTTTTGATTGCAAGATTTTCATTTGAATCTAGTTTCAGCACATCATCAACTTTAGTTGGTTTTTGATATCCAGAAAGTTTTCCTAATTCAGTTAATCTCTTTTCAAATTTTTTATTCATTTTAATCTCCTTTCAACAGCTTTATAGTGATTCGGTAATCCTTCTGCATCAGTAAGTATTTTTAAGTTATCAGAAATTTCACTTAGATCTAATTTTTTAGTCTCTACTATAGTTTGTAATTTTAGAAAGTCTAATACTGATAATCCCCCTCTAGTTCTACCAAATCCATTAGTTGGGAGTATGTGATTTGTACCTAAGAGATAATCACTAGCAGATGATGGAGTATTATTTCCAATTAAAACTAAACCAGGACCAATAATTTTTTTGGATAAGGCTTTAGCACCTTTTACCATCAACTCTATGTGTTCAGGTGCAATTTTATTTGCTAATTCAATTACATCATTTTGATTCTTACATACTGCAATGAATCCATTCTTTGATATGCTTTGTTTTACAATAGATCTTCTCTCTACATTTAAAATTAATTTTTCAAGTGATTTTTGAATTTGTGTTGCCTTAGATTTTGATGTTGTGATAACAAAACACATTGTATCATTGCTGTGCTCTGCTTGAGACACAAGATCATATGCAACTAATTCAGGATCAGTACTTGAATCTGCTAGAATTCCAAGTTCGGTCGGTCCTGCAATCATATCAATTGACGTTTCTTCGCTAACAATTGCTTTGGCAATACTGACAAATTTTCCACCAGGTCCTACAATTTTATCAACTTTTGGTATGGATTTTGTTCCATATGCCAATGCAGCAATTGCTTGTGCTCCACCAATCTTGTAGATCTCTGCACCACAATTTTGTGCAACTGTAAGTGTCATTGGATCAATTTGTCCATCAGAACTAGGTGGTGAAACAACTACAATTCTCTTAACTCCTGCTTCAGCAGCAGTGATAACAGACATTATTGCAGAACTTGGATACCTAGCTTGACCTCCAGGTATGTAACAACCTACACTTGGAATTGGTATGAAAGATAAGTTAGGTATTTTCTTTACTGACTCAATTAATCTTTTTTTGAGAGTTTGTTGTGCCTTAGATAATTTTACGGCAGATAATTGTAGTGCTTTAAATTCTTCCTGCGTGATTTTTGCTTTTTTAGACTCTTCTTTACTCACACGCAATTGTGTTGTTTTTTTGCCATTGAA
>Ga0209403_10005308_pt1 | contig 13534 bp, 12 predicted proteins | sample ArcticOcean_MG_C_8_FD_187440 | JGI IMG/M metagenome (GOLD analysis project Ga0209403, IMG submission 187440) | Marine microbial communities from western Arctic Ocean - ArcticOcean_MG_CB11_86 (SPAdes) (version 2) | ecosystem: Environmental > Aquatic > Marine > Oceanic | place: Arctic Ocean... | reverse complement strand
CTATCGTATTTAATCTAGAATAATTGCTTGTAGTTTTCTTTTCAAATCTATAGGGAAAATATATTGATTGTTATCTATTGTCATATAATTTCTTAATATGTCCGACAATTTTTTAATATTTTGTTTGTTTGGTGTGATGAAAATCTGAGAAACAATTGAATTCAACAACGAATCAAAATCATCAAAAACAGGTAATTCATACTCTTCTATATTATAAAGTTTATATTTGATATCTAATTCGGTAATAACTTTCTCCAAGTCAGTTATAGCAGGTAAATTGATTCTTTGTTCCGAATAATATAATTTCCATATATCAGCAAGATGAGATTGAGGGGAATTATCATACATAATTATTATCACACTAGAATTTATAGAAGCTTTCATTTTTAAAATAAAATTCTTTATATTAGCAACTCCATACATAACATGAGCGCAAACTATATGATCATATTTATCATTATTAAATTCTTCCCATGTTGAATGATAAGTTGCTACATTTTTCAATCCTAAATACTGATAATGTTTTTCAGCAGCATTTATCATTCCTTTTGATGAATCAACAATTGTTATTGAGTAGTTATTTTGTGCAAGTGGAATAGACAATCTTCCTGCGCCTCCTCCTAAATCTAATACACTAGAATTGGGCTGCAAATTAGTTATTAAAAAAGACAATGTAGGATCGTTATAATCTGGTAATTTCGGAGGTATAAATCCTTCAACTTTATCTTCCCAAAAATCATCTTTTGATTTATTGACTATTTTATTTTCAGATTGTTTGTGATGATTCGAAACTACTTGGTTCCAATTTTCAACAAATGACATTGGCAAAATAATTAGTTGTATAATAATAATAATAATTTATATCATTTGAAAATCATATAAAACCATTAATTATAGGTTCTATATTTTCTATTAAGCAAATTGTTGAAATTAATATAAGTTGAGCTACGTTATTTTGTTCATATTCTCTAGCCGAGGAATGAGCAATTGAGCCTAATGTAGCTTAATTAATGGGGCTAAGAGTTAATTCTCTTTGCCCCATTATTACATTTGAGTATAAGAACAAAATTTAAAAATTTATTTAAAAATTGCTAAAACAGAAATTGTGATTACATAAGTAAACACTATGAATGATGCAGGTAATAAAAGATGGGAATATTTTGACAATTTTCTTGATACCTAATGTGATTTGAATATTATTCTAGAATAGAAGTATTAAGAAAATTATAATTTATTTCTTGTCTTTTTTATAAAACTTCTTATTAGAATGATAATGTTTTTTATTATTTCTTTTTTTTCTTCCAAATTGATTAAGGTCATCAACATTTTCATCCAAAGAATATTTTGAATTAGAAGTAGAAATTTTTGTTCCAATCAATTTTTCAATTTTTTTAATACTATGTTGTTGTGGGGGAATAATAAAAGAAATTGCCCTACCTTCTTTTCCGGCCCTTCCTGTCCTTCCTACTCTGTGTACATAATCATCTAATTGATCTGGAAGATCAAAGTTGATAACAAGGCCTATATTAGCCACATCAATTCCGCGAGATGCGATATCAGTTGCAACTAATATTCTGAATTTCCAGTCCGCAAAACCTTTAAGTGCAGTTTTTCTTTGAGCTTGTGTTCTATTAGAATGAATCTCAGCAGCCGTATGTCCCATATTACGTATATCTCTCGCAAGTTTTTTTGCTCCATACTTTGTTCTTGTAAAAATAAGTACGGAATCATTATTATATTTTTCTAAGAGAGTTTTCAGTAATTGATTTTTATCATTTTTAGGAATCAAAAACGCTTCATGTTTCAATTTGTCCGGAGTAGTACCTTGAGGTGTAACCTCGATTTTCACTGAATCACTCATGAATTTATTAATTAAACTAGAAATAGCTTTTGGCATTGTTGCCGAAAATAAAAGTTTTTGTTTAACGGATTTTGCTGCTTCTAATATTTTAGTTATTTCTGGCAAAAAACCATCATCTAGCATTCTGTCTGCTTCATCTAATGTTAAAACCGAAATTTGATGTAAGTTAAGTTTATTCTGATTAATTAAATCCAACAATCTTCCAGGAGTAGCTATTATTATATGAGGATTGTTTTTCAAACTTGATACCTGTTTTCTTTGAGATACTCCTCCAATAATTATGGAACATTTCAATCCCCATAATCTTCCTACTTGCCTCAACGCATCACCAACTTGATCCGCTAATTCCCTTGTGGGAACTACTACTAGTCCCTGACCATCATTTTTCATGATACTTTCTATCATAGGCAATCCATATGCCAAAGTTTTTCCGGTTCCAGTTTGAGCAATTCCTATAATGTTTGCCCCATTTAATGCTTTAGGTAAAACTTTTTCTTGAATCGGCGTGGGATTAATGAAATCTAAATGATTTAAACTAGACATAGTTTTTTCATTTAATTGAAATTTTGCAAAGCGATTAGTATTTTTAGTATCTTTTATTAGTGTCATTTTGTAACCTACATTCTCTTTTGGTCACAATTGAACAATAAGAGTTTAAAAAAGTAATATAATAATATATATGAATTAATACATATATATAGTCATTAAAATATGAATAAGTGTTAAATCATATGATTTATAGGGTATTATTACAAAAATTGTTAAAAGGAAATAATCGATGGGTAAGATAAAAATCTTAGATGGAGGAACAGGGGTTGAAATAAGAAGAAGAGGCTATGAAGTCCCTTACTTTACAGAATCGATTTGGTCAGCCCAATCATTGATTGACAATCCGGAGATTGTTGAGCAAATTCATTACGATTATATCAATGCCGGAGCAGAATATATAACTATAAATAATTATTCACTGACTCAGCCAATATTATCTAGGGCTAAAATTGAAAACAGATTAACAGAGTTAACCTGTTTATCAATTGATTTAGCAATGAGTGCAAAAAAAAGATCGAAAAAAGATGTAAAAATAATTGGATCACTTCCTCCTTTAGAAACAAGTTACAGATCAGATTTAGTGATAAATAAAAGCGATATGCTTGATAACTATAGAGTGATTGCAGCAATTCTTCAAAATAAAGTTGACGTTATATTATGTGAAACTATGTCTAGCAGTATTGAAGCGAAAACTGCTGTGCAAGCCGCTTTGGAAACAAATTCTGAAACATGGGTAAGCTGGACATTACAAGGGAGTAGATCCAATACCCTGCCAAGTGGTGAAAGTATAGAACAAGTTTTTAATGAACTTAAAAATGTTGAACCTGATGCCTACCTTCTTAATTGTTGTGGTGCAAATTTTGTTACAGATGGAATAAAAACACTTAAAAATCTTACAGACAAACCCATTGGAGGATATGCAAATTCTTCGTTAGTTGAATCTATAAATAATACAACATTAGTAGATTCAGACCCAAGGATATCTCAGCAAAACAATAGTACTCCGCTTAATGAATGGGAGTATGCAAACGAAACATATAAATGGATAGAAAATGGAGCAAGCATCATTGGGGGGTGTTGTGGAACTAGTCCAAATCACATTAAAGAATTAAATAAAATAGCTGAAAGGTTTTAGCTTAAAGACGCAAATTTGTTTCTAATACTTAATGTTTTATTATTTGTAACTACATCACTGTCTCCCATCCTTTTTAGATGGTCAACAAATTCAATAATTCTTCCATTTGTTGAATCAGGTTTTAAAGAAGCTTTGTTTTGAGAAGTTTTTCTTTTAATAACATCACTCCCCCACAAACTTTTTTGGGCAGAGTTTTCGCAAGATTCAAATGTTTTAGCCAAGAAACCAGTGAAAATCAAATCGGATTTCAAGGAATCATAATCATTATTCTTGTAAGAAAATTTTATTTCGATTTCGTAAGCTTCATTTAGATTCATTTTATTAATAGATAAAGATGGCGCATTCGACCCGGAAAAATCAATACTTGTTTCAGCAATATCTTTGCCTAATGCTCTAAGAGAAACTTGTAAATTTCTCAAAAAAGAAGAAAATGTCGAAACAGAAATTGAGTCTGAATAAAAATTAAATTTAATGGTATTTTCACTTTTCATATTTACTTTATTAATACTCTATAATTTTCAACTCTTCTAGTAATATTGTCTAAATCTAATTTCTCTAAAAAAGCTACAGTTAATTTTCTTGATACATTTAGTAGTGTTTTAGTATTTTGTATATCAAGTTTGTCATTATGTTCAAAATGTTTCAATATAATTTCTTTTGAAATATCAAACCATATTTTAGTAACAAAAATAGATTTTGAAAATTTAATTAAGTATGAATGATTAATTAAATAAGATAATACTTCATTATCAATTGCACTGTGATCAACAATGATTTCAGATGATAGGTTTAATTTATTAATTATATTTTTTATTTCACTAGGAATAGATTCTTCTGTATTAACAAATTTAGAAAGAAATACGATATCATCAATTCTATCTATATATTTTGTCTTTAAAAAATTGTCAATAAGAAGACCTGAAATTTTATATTCAAGATTTGGATACAATTTTTGTGCTACTTCATTCTTATTTATACCTTTTCTCAACGGAAACAATTCATGATAGTTTTTAAGAATTATTAATAATTTCTTTAATTTATTCCGATGCCATTTTTTGTCAATCAGGGAATAATTTCCAGCAGAAGTTTTAAGAGCAATGACTACTTTATTAGTATTCAAGTCATTAATGGTTTTTTCACTTGTATATATATCTAAATTTAGATAATACCTTATTTCTTTAAAATCTAAGATTTTTTTTACGCTTAATAAATTCAACAAAGAATTTTCAATATCTTTATTGAAAATAAAATTTAAGTATTTCAGAAATTTGTCCGATTTGAAAACCTTGATTGATTCTCCAGGAGATAAAATCACACCACCAGCAATAGTTTCACCGGAAGATCTTAAAATCACTGTATCATAAGTTTGAAAATGAATATTATTATCTAATTTTGCTAAAGCAAAAATTGATTCCCCAGATTTTAACTCGTTAACATTATTGAATATCAGTCTACATTTAGCTTGGCTAGAACCAATAAAGATTTGCACTTCAGAATTATGTTTAAGGGATTTTTTATACGAGCTGGATAGTTGGATTTTCAAAACTACTGAATTTTGTAAAACCTTATAATTATTATCAGTTAAAACAGATCCTTTTTTAATTTCATCTAAATTAATACTGTTAAGATTAATTGCTAACCTAGATCTTGAAACAGCTTCATCTATATCAGCATCATAAGATTGCATTGTACGAATTTTAGATTTTAATTTGCCATCAATATAAATTTCATCATTGATTTTAAATATTCCATTTAACAATGTGCCTGTCGCAATAGTTCCATATCCTTTTTTATGAAAAACTCGATCAACATACATTCTTGAACTATTTGAAATATTTGGTCTGACAATAGTATTTAATTCTGAATATATTAAATTTTTAAGATTATCAATGTCATTTGAATTGTTAGAATTCACACAGATATGTTGAAAATTGTTTATATTATGATCAGTCAATAATTTTCTAGACTCTAAGAGATGTTTATTCAATATCTCTTCTGACACTAAATCTTTTTTAGTTAAAACAAGAATTATCTTTTGGATATTTGACATTTTTAAAATTTCTAAATGTTCAACTGTTTGCTGTTTAACAGATTCAACTGAAGATACTACAAGCAATCCTAAATCAATTGCATACACTCCTTTAAGCATGTTATCAACCAAATCTTCATGCCCAGGGACATCTACAACACCTATAGGATATTTATTTTCACTATTAAACCAAGCAAAACCTAAATCTAAAGTCATTTCTCTTTTCTTCTCTTCTGCCAATCTGTCAGGATCGATGGATGTTAGGTTTTTAATTAAAGTTGATTTACCGTGATCAACGTGTCCTGCTGTTCCAATAACATACATTGTTAACCTTCCGGATATAATATTTCTCTAAAAACTTCATTGCTTAGTAACTTACCTTTATCTGTTAATTTAAAAATATCTTTATTGTTTTCTAATATTTGAAGATCTAAAAAATCGTCAAATTTAGATGAGATATAATCTTCTAAATTTCTAGTAAACTCATTGTAAAATTGATTTTTATCCAATCCGCTATTTTTTCGTAATGAAAAAATCATATATTCCTTTATTTTTGTATCTTCTGAAATATTATCTTTTCCAGAAATAAAATTAAAATTTTGGAGAATATCAGCAAAATCAGCAAAGTTATTTAATGAATTCTGTTTTGATATTTTATTAATATATTTTTTTGGAGAACTCTCGTTAAAAAATCTAAAATTATTTATATATGAGTGAGCTCCAGGGCCAATCCCTAAAAATTTATTATTATCCCAATAGTTAAGATTGTGTATACTTTCAAAACCTTTTTTAGCCCAGTTAGAAATTTCATAATTTACGTAATTGTTTTCTTTTAATAACAAGTACAAAATATTAAAAATCTTCAAATATTCTTCCTCATCAATTTCTTTTATCTTATTTTCCTTAACATATTTAAAAAATGGAGTGTTGGGCTCAATCGTAAAAGAATAAGAAGAAAAATGAGAAGGTTCAAATTCAAGTAAGGTATTAACAGTTTCTTTGATTTCCTCATGTGTTTGATAAGGTATCCCATACATTATATCTACACTGAAATTTGTAACGTTATTTGATCTCAAATTATTTAACGAATTGAGAGCTTTCATTCTATCGTGGTTTCTTCCAATAAATTTAAGAGTTTTATCATTCAAACTTTGAATACCCACACTAAATCTAGAAATTCCAGCATTAATATAAGTAGAAATTTTTTCATTAGTGAGATCAATAGGATTACATTCAAGAGTTATCTCTGTATTATCAGACACATTAAAATTGTTGCTAATACTTCTTAATATATCCTTAATGTATGCCGCATCAATCCAAGAGGGTGTTCCACCTCCAAAATATATAGATTTTATATCTTTTTTTTCAAATAGAGAGGCCCATAAATCAATTTCAACTTTCATGGCTTTGATTAAATCAGATGTCAGATTATCTATGTTTGAGTAAGCATTGAAATCACAGTAAGGGCATTTTATTTCACAAAAAGGAATGTGAATATATATACTTTCGAAATTTGTATGTTTATTTTGATTCAGGTTTTTTATCTGATTTCTTATCATCTTTCTCACGAAATTCGCCATCTATAACAGTCTTTTTGGGTTCCTTATATTCATTGACAACTTTTTTGGGAGCTAATTTTAACAAAACCATTAATCCAATTGCTAATGCAACCAAATCATCTATCCTGCCTGCAAAAGGAATTAAATCTGGTAAAAAATCAATAGGGGAAACTACATAAATTAACGCAAGAGGGATGGCCATTCTTATAACGAACGGAACTCTCTTATCGGTCATTAATTTCCAAATCAAACTTATTGAATTAATCAATCTAAATAAAAACATATAGATTTCTCCTTATAAATAGTATACATTAATTTTACTTGGAGAGCTTATAGTGAATTTGTTAATTTATGGTCAAAATTTATACGATAAAAGTATTTATAAAAAAGACTTTTTAAATAAAAAAATAAATAAAACCTATTCTGTATATTTTTTAGATAACATGGATTATGAAAAATTTACAAATGAAATAAATTCATTTGACATGTTTGAAACAGAGAAAAATATTGTAATTAAAAAAATTGACTCTAATAAAATCAAAGAAGAAACTAAAAAAATTGATAATATTATTTCAGAATATTCGAATCCTAAAACAAATATATTATTTGATATCGATGGTAAGCCTGAAAAATCATTTGAAAAATCATTTGTATTTAAACAATTTAAGATAAAAACCTTTGATAATCCAATAAATAAAAATGAGGAAATTAGTTGGATTCAAAAACTAGCTCATTCCTATGATTTGTCAATCGATTATAATGCTGCAAAATATTTAAGTGAAATAAATGATTTTGACAGTCTTAATCTTAGTAATGAAATTATAAAGATTTCACTTCTTTCAATTCCCAAGTCGGATTCAATTGGGTTAAATGAAATAAAAAAGTATAGCTCAAACAATACTCACAAATATAAAATTTTTAATCTGGTAGATGATTTGATAATGCGAAATGAATACAGATTATATTATCAAATAAAAAATTTCACAGCATCTGGCGCAGGATTCTCTTATCTTGTTGCAATGATATCAAGACAATTGAAAATACTTGCAACCGTAAAAAGTAAATCTGAAGCAGGGCAAACAATAAATCAAATTAATAAATCACTTAAGCTTCCATCATTCGTAATTAATTCAACATTCAATATGTCAAACCAAATAAGTATTGAAAGAATAAAAAAACTAAGTAATATATTATTAGAAGAAGATTTAAGATATAAAACCAAATCAATCAGTGACGAAAATATAATTTATTCATTGACTTCTAAATTCACAGAACAATAAAAATTAAAAGGAGATAAAAATGCAACTCTCAAAATATCCAAGAGTAAAACTTATTCACTCACCAACTCCACTTGAATATTTAGATAACTTAACTAAACATTTAGGTGGCCCGAAAATATATATCAAAAGAGATGACTGTACTGGGCTAGCATTTGGAGGTAATAAATCAAGAAAACTAGAATTCCTCATGGGGGACGCAATAGCAAATAAATCTGACGTAGTGATAACAGCTGGAGCAGTCCAATCTAATCATTGCAGACAAACAGCCGCAGCCGCAACAAAACTTGGAATGGAATGTATTATTGTTGCCAAACCTTCTTGGTCGAAAGATTATAATGGAAATTTATTTTTAGATGAATTACTAGGAGCAAAACTAGTATTAATCGAAGATGATAATGAAGCTTTAGATCAAAGTGGAAAACTTTCAATGGAAGAAACAATTGACAACTTAATGACTGATCTCAAAAATGAAGGTAAAAACCCGTATTATATACCTGTAGGAGGAAGTAATTCGATTGGTAGCCTTGGGTATATATCAATGACAATGGAACTAGTATCACAGGCTAATGAAATGGACATTGAAATTGGCAGTATGGTTGCTGCATCAGGAAGTGGTGGAACTCAAACTGGGATGATTCTCGGAGCAGATGTCGAAAAATCTGGCATACAAGCTGTAGGAATGGGAATAAGTTCTGATGCTTCAGTAGTTATTCCAAAATTAACAGACCTTTGTAATCAAACTTCAAAATATTATGGTCTTGGCCTTAATTATGAAGAGAAAGACATAATATTCAATGATAACTATATAGGCGAAGGTTATGGAATCCCATCAGAAGAAATGATCGAAGCTGTAAAATTACTTGCTCGTAAAGAAGGTATAATCCTAGATCCAGTATATTCTGGTAAAGCATTTGCTGGCATGGTTGATCTTGTCAAGAAAGGATATTTCGATAATTCAAAAGCTGTAGTTTTTATTCATACGGGTGGAACACCTGCTTTATTTGTTTATTCAGAAAGCTTCAGAGAATATTTACAAGCTTAATCACAATAGACTAACAGGATTATATTTACCAAATTTAATTTGGTAAATAAGGGCTGTTGTGTCTTTAATATCATCAGACGCAAATTCTGTTGCCCAAGTACCAACATCTTTTATAAGATGACAATCACTAGAGCCAACCATGGTTGATTTAGTCTTCTCAGCAAGCTTTTTAGAAAAATGATTCTGAAAATCTGTTCCTCTTCCATTATTCACTTCGATAGCATCAATATATTCAAGAACTTTTGATTTTGAAATAAGTTCTAGTCGATTTTGAAATTCTTCTTTTGTCATTTTTTCGTTTTCATTAATAACTCTCCTATAAGGATGAGCCCAAATAAGTGCACCTTTATTTTTAATTACTTCGTCATATAAAAATTCTACTCTATGCATTCCAAATTTATATTCATTAATTCCAAATGTTATGATGTGTCCTATATCTGTATTTATTTCTGCTCCAATAAAAATTTTGATATTAATTTTTTGGGATATCAAAACGATTTCATCCAATAAATGTTGATCAACAAAAGATTCGTGATCAGTTATGCATATGCCATCTATACCTTTGTTTTTGGATAGCTGGGCGATATTTTCAATTGTTAGTAGCGAGTCATCGGAATAAATAGAATGACAATGTAAATCAATAATCATATTTTTATTCTATAAAAGATTGCCGCAAAATGTAAGATTGAGTCGAGTCGTATCAAGAAATATATTGACAAAAGAAGCAAGATAGCGTATTCTTTAGATAATAACTTTTATATTACAGATCAGAGGATATTAATGGTTTTCAAAGAATCAGATTTCACTAAAGAAGCGCAGGCTGTTCTTCATTTGTCGCAAGAACTAATGTGGAAATATAAACATAGCCAATGGGATCCTGAGCATATATTGTTAGCACTTTTGGAAGATGAAAAAGGTGTGCCAATGTTAATTTTCGAAGAATTAAATACAGCAAGTAAATCATTAAGAAATAGATTGGTATCTGCAATGGAATCCACTATAGGAATGCGTTACCCTTCTTCTCAAGTTTATGCTTCTCCGAGATTAGAAGCTTTACTTGAGAGATCTAAATCAGAAAGTAAACGCTTACAAGACGATTTTATAAGTACAGAACATTTTCTTATTGCATTATGCCAAGAACAACAAGGGCTTGTTGTAAGGGTATTTAGGGAATTTAATATTGAAATTGAAAAAGTGTATAAAGCTCTGCAAAAAATAAGAGGTGGGCACAGAGTAAAAGATGAAAATGCTGAACAAAAATATCAATCTCTTGATAGATATACAACAGATTTAACAAATCTTGCCTCAAGAGGGAAATTAGACCCAGTTTCCGGCAGAGAACATGAAATATCACGAGTAATACAAACATTAATTAGAAGATCAAAAAATAACCCTGTACTAATTGGTGGCCCCGGAGTTGGTAAAACTGCTATAGCAGAAGCATTAGCGCAAAAAATTGTTGATAATGATGTCCCAAAAATATTAAAAAACAAAAAAATATTAGCATTAGATATGGGTGCTTTAATAGCAGGAAGTAAATTCAGAGGCGAATTTGAGGAAAGGCTAAAAGCTGTGATGGACGAAATCAAAAGCTCTAATGGGAATGTAATTCTATTCATAGATGAACTTCATACTGTAGTTGGAGCTGGGTCAGCAGAAGGAGCAATTGACGCAAGTAATCTTATGAAACCTTCTTTATCAAGAGGAGAATTACAATGTATGGGAGCAACAACCGAAGCTGAATACAAAAAATATATAGAAAAAGATGGAGCTCTAGAAAGAAGATTTCAACCAGTTATTGTTGATGAACCTTCAAATGAATTAGCTGTTGAGATGTTAGAATCTCTAAGACCAAGATTAGAAGAACATCATAATGTAACTATAGAAAAAAATTCATTAGTATCAGCAGTAAAGTTAGGACAAAGATATATTAGTGGAAGATTACTTCCTGATAAAGCTGTAGATTTAATCGATGAAACTTCTGCCAGGTTACGTATTGAAAACAAAGATGATGATTTTAATATAGATATTTCAGATAAACAACATGAGATATCAGATCTTAAAAAAGATGAATATGAAGCGTCAAAATCAGAAGATTACAAATTGGCTGGCGAATTAAATGGTAAGAGAATTAAATTAGAAAACGAACTTAAGTCTGTAAAAACTGAAACTTTGGAAAATAAAAAATTAGTTTTAACATCTGAAGAAATTGCTAAAACTGTTTCAATATGGACAGGAATTCCAATTACAAATCTTATGAATGATGAATCAAAAAAATTAATGGAAATTGAAAAATATCTTCATAAAAGAGTAGTAGGTCAGAATAATGCAGTAAAATCTATTTCAGATGCATTGAGAAGATCTAGAGCAGGATTAAAAGATCCTTCAAAGCCAATTGGTAGTTTTCTTTTTATGGGGCCTACCGGCGTAGGAAAAACAGAATTAGCAAAAGCATTGTCTGAATTTATGTTTGATGACGAATCTAACATGATCAGAGTAGACATGTCTGAATATATTGAAAAACATAGCGTTTCTAGACTAATAGGATCACCTCCAGGATATGTAGGATTTGATGAAGGTGGACAACTCACAGAAAGCGTAAGAAAAAGACCATACAGAGTAATTTTGTTTGATGAAATTGAAAAAGCACATCCAGATATTTTTAATATATTATTACAAATATTGGATGATGGAAGACTCACAGATGGACATGGAAGAACAGTTGATTTTACAAACACTATTATTATTATGACCAGTAATCTTATTACCGCAGATAACATGACAAATAATTTTGGATTTGTTCAAAATTTAACTGATCAGGAAGCTGTAAAACAAAGATCATCAATTGACAAAGCTTTAAAAGGTTCTTTCAGACCAGAATTCATAAATAGAATAGATGAAATCATTGTATTTGAGAAACTTAAAAAAGATGAACTGACGCACATTGCTGACATAATTATCAGAGATATTCAGATTAGATTAGATGAGAAAAATATCAAAATCTCATTAACTGAATCAGCAAAAGAATTACTGATCGAAGAAGGTTACGACGAAGAATTTGGAGCAAGGCCATTAAAAAGATTAATTCAAAGAAAAATTGAAAACGAAATTTCATCTATGATAATTTCAAAAACATTATCTAAAAATGCAACTATCAAAATAAATTCAAAAGATGGAAAATTAGAATTTAAAAAACAAAATTCAAAAAATAAATCTAAATCTTCAGTGACATAATTCCCTTTAGTTTACTTTAGTGTTATAATCTTTTTTATTCTTAATTTTCCGCAGTAGCTCAGTGGTAGAGCAATCGGCTGTTAACCGATCGGTCGTAGGTTCGAATCCTACCTGCGGAGCCACTAAAATAAGTATTAAGCTCTACGTAAATTTTGGAAATAATTTTCCCATGCTTTATCTCCTTTTCTCCTTGGAATCAAATGAAAATGAAGATGAAATACTGTTTGTCCTGCGACTTTGCCATTATTAATGAATATATTAAATCCCTCTACTGTAGAATCATTTGAAGAAATTTCTTCTTTCCTGGAAATAACTAATTGCTTAATTGAAATAAGTTCTTCATCACTTAATTCGAAAAATGTCTCTATTTCTCTTTTTGGAATAATTAAAGTATGACCTTCTGACGCAGGGAAAATATCAAGTATTGCAAAAGAAAGTTGGTTGCTTGAAACCCATTTGTCTTCAGGAATACTACTAAATATACTGCTCATATCATTGTCCCTTTCTATGTGTTAACATAATCAACATTAATTATATCCTATACAGATGAACAAGTACTTTTCAAAAGAAAATAATGCATTTTTACTTGGATTTATTGGGGTTCTGATTTTCGCCCTCACACTTCCAATCACACGGCATCTAGCACAAGCTGAATTCACATCTTTAGAAATAGGATTCGGGCGAGGATTTTTAGCAGGATTAGCATCGGTATTTATACTTTTATTCAAAGGGCAATTTAAAAGAAGTAATCTACCAAATATTTCAGATATTAAAAAACTTATCATTACTGCTATTGGTGTAGTTTTTGCTTTTCCAATTTTTACAGCAGTAGCTATGCAAACCAT
>Ga0209403_10005303_pt1 | contig 13540 bp, 11 predicted proteins | sample ArcticOcean_MG_C_8_FD_187440 | JGI IMG/M metagenome (GOLD analysis project Ga0209403, IMG submission 187440) | Marine microbial communities from western Arctic Ocean - ArcticOcean_MG_CB11_86 (SPAdes) (version 2) | ecosystem: Environmental > Aquatic > Marine > Oceanic | place: Arctic Ocean... | reverse complement strand
GTTATTCCTTATAGCAATGATGGGTGTTGGCCTGGGATTTAATGGGTCGTTGGACGCCGCCCCAAAAAAGGGTGGAAAGTTACGTATAGCCATTCTTGCTGACATCGGGGGTTTTGATAGTCTTAAAATCCCTGTTACGGGTCGCCAGCGTGCATTCGTAATGCAAGCAATCCACGACAATTTATTTGATATTGATCCCAAAACTTTTGAGTTTATACCGCGGGCGGGTATCAAGGCTGAGGCGCTTGAAGATACGAAGAGATGGAGAATTACACTCAGGAAAGGTGTTAAATACTCCAACGGTGAGGAAATGACATCGGCAGACTATAAAGCTCATTTTGATCGTTTATTAGGTTCTAAATTTCGGGGTAGGTTTGTGGGCTCCCTTGGCCCTAAGTTGGATCACGTTGAAGCACCAAGTAAATATGTCATTGATTTTGTGTTTTCTGAACCAAGTCCAGGTTGGAAAACCATTATGACCATAAATAATTTGGTGTGGTGGGTCCGGCCTAAGAGTTATTTAGATGCAAATAAAGGTAAAAAGACCTTTAATAATAATACGGTCGGCGCTGGCCCTTATATGTTAAAAAAATGGCGCCGTAGCAGCACTATCGTGCTTGAGAAGAATCCCCATTACTGGGATAAGGCAAATCAGCATGTCGATGAAATTCAGTTTCAGATCATCAATAAACAAATTAGTCGATTACAGGCTTTACAAGCTGGACAGATAGACTTTATCTGGATTCCTCCATTTCTTGCCGGTAGAGCTGCTAAAGATAAACGCTTAAAAGTTCTTAATTCTGTAAATTGGTTTGGTGGTCTCGGAGTTGCGTTTAATAATTCGATTGAGCCGTTCAACGATATACGTGTTCGTAAAGCTCTAATTCATGCATTGGACAGAAAAAAGTTGGTAGGGGTACTAACTAAAAAACCAGGCAGAGCCCCAAATAGTCTTTATTCAAGGGGTCACCCGTGGGAATGTAAGAATATCAAGTGGCCTGAATATAATCCTGCGAAGGCTAAAGCCTTACTCAAAGATTACGGTAAGCCCGTTAAATTCACTTTAAATATTGTCGGTCTCCGTGATTTAATAAGGGTTGGAGAGGCCCACCAAGCCTATTGGAAAGAAGTAGGTGTGACTGTTGCGGTGAAGCCAGGCCCTCGTGGGCCTCAATGGGCGCGAGCCGTCATGTCTAAAAAGTTTGATGTCTGGTGGGAGAATTATGGAGATAATTCTGATCCGAGTCTCATAGGCATGATTTTTCATTCCAAACACAAAGGAAATCGCTATAGGATAAAAGATCCAAAAATTGACGCGGCTATCGCTAAGGTGAAAGCAGCTAGAGGCAGGGACGCTCGTCATAAAGCGTCATGTGATTTTCAACAAGTACTAGCAGATCAAGCGCGTTTTACAATATGGGAACAGGGCCAGGTTAATCTGGCGTTCCACCCTTACGTAAAAAATGTTATTGCGCCAAATAATATTTGGCCAAAATATCAACGGATTTGGCTGGATAAATAGGTAAGAAATTTATTATTGTGGGCCTATTGTAACTTTATAATAGGTCCGCAATTTTTCCAATTCAATAATTTTTGTGATTTTTTTCTATACGTGCTTTTTCTCGTTCAATATAAATAAAGTTGGCACGAGGTATTAAACTAGTTGGTGATTTTAGTCATGCAAATAAGTTATGCCTTAACCCGGAAAAGTATATTACAATGATTAAATTTATTTTTGCCATACTCTTCAATCAATGACCTACATTAGATACAGGATCCTGCGGCTTATACCGGTATTTTTTCTGGTGACATTTGCCAGCTTTGCACTTCTTAATATTTTACCGGGAGATGTGGCTGATGCTATTCTCGGTGGGGCTGATGCTGCTGATAATCCAGAGGGTATCCTAGAGGCAAGATTAGCCATACGAAAAGAATTAGGTCTCGATAGACCAATTATTGTTAGGTATTTTTCCTGGCTGTCTAACGTTGTTCAAGGTGATTTTGGAGAGTCTCAGATACAAATCGCCCCTGTTTGGGAATTGGTTGTTGAGCGTTTACCAGTAACTTTGGAGCTATTAATACTATCGCAACTTCTTGCGCTGACGATCGCTATACCTGCCGGTATATACTCAGCGTTAAAAGCTGATAAAACGGCAGATAGGCTGATTGGTACTATTGTCTTTGGGGTTGTTGCAATGCCGCCATTTCTTATGGCGATCTTATTTGTCTTTGTCTTCGGTGTAACTTTACAGATCTTACCAGCCAGCGGATATATTCCGATTGAAGAGGGTCTTTATCAAAATTTGTGGCACTTTATATTGCCAGCAACCACTATTGGCATTCTAGAAGTCCCCGTATTATTGCGGGTCCTTCGCGTGGATCTTATCGCAACACTTCAAGAAGATTATATCGCCATGGCAAAAGCAAAGGGGTTGTCGAGAATGTATATTCTTTTCAATCACGCTTTACGCCCGTCATCGTTTACACTCGTCACTGTCTTGGGTTTGCAATTTGGATTTCTAATCAGTGGAACTGTCATTATCGAGGATATGTTCGCATTACCTGGAATGGGTAAACTTATATTAGATGCGATTGATAATCGCGATGCAATGCTACTTCAAGGCGCCGTGACCATGATTGCACTAGCATATGTAGCAATTAATTTAATGGTTGATATGTTATATGGCTTCATTGATCCTCGCGTTGGACTAGGTGGGCAGGGAAGACATGGCTGATATAGTTGAAAATCATGTTCCATCACCTAAGCGCCGTTTTCCTTTACCCTTTAGTACAAAAAAGGCAAAAAGTAGTAAGGCTAATTTAGGGGCTGTCTTTTGGCTTTCGGTTGCCTGGGTGTTGCTGATCATCTTTTGTGCTGTTTTTGTAAGTGTTTTGCCCTTTCAGGATCCACTCAAAACTAATTTATCAAATACATTTAAACCCATTTTTGAGACGGGACATATCCTAGGTACCGATCCCGTGGGAAGAGATATGTTGAGCCGATTGGTCTATGGTGCCCAAGTTTCTCTAATAATTGCATTTACTGCGCCACTTATTAGTCTTTTCCTGGGCGTTACTTTTGGCCTCTGTGCCGGATACTTTCAGGGTAAGGTCGACATGGTAATTGGTATTTTTGTTGATGCTATTTTGGCATTTCCAAATATTATTGCAATTATTGCAATTTTATATTTCCTGGGACCTACACTTTTAAATATGATCCTTGTTTTGGGTTTTTTTGGTATGGTTGGAGATTTGCGGGTCGCACGGGCAAATACAATTTTATATTGCAAACGAGAATTTGTCATGACATCGCGAGCTCAGGGAGCCTCTAATCTTAGAATAATGATCAAGGAATTATTACCAAATGTAATTATACCTGTCTTGTCATTAGCTATAATAGGTATGTCTAGGGTTATCGTTATCGAGGGAATTTTATCATTTCTCGGAGTCGGTCTTCCTCCACCAGAGCCAACTTGGGGAAAAATGATTTCCGAAGGATATACGGAAATGGATTACGCACCGCATGTAACATTTCTTCCTGCGGCAGCGATGTTTTTTACAATTTTAAGCTTTAATCTCATAGGTGATAGATTAAGAACGCTAACGAATGCAAGAGTAGGACAACTATGAGTTATGTTATATCCACACCGAAGGTTCTTGTCACCAAAGGTGAGATTGTTTATTGATCACTTAAAGAATTATATTGGAGAACCTCCACACTGGGATAATTTTCGCAAATTGCAAAAGGTTAAAGGAAAGCCACATTAAGTTAACAAAAACGTTCTCGAGCAATAAAAACGTTTAATTTAATTAAAAAGGGGGGATAGCGTGGCACCTAGTATTGTAACAGGACCGCTATTGCAGGTTAAGGACCTTTATACTCAATTTGATACACCTAAAGGGATCGCACGTGCTGTAGATGGTGTATCCTTTTCTTTGGAAAGAGGAAAAACCCTTGGCATTGTTGGGGAGTCAGGTTCCGGTAAAAGTGTTCTCTCGCGAACTATTATTGATATACTCGCTAAAGACGGTTCAGTTCTTTATGATGGGGAAATAATATTTGAAGGTAGGGACCTTCGCGCATTAAACGAGAGGGAGATGCGTGAAATCCGTGGTCGAGAAATTGCAATGGTATTTCAGGATCCTATGTCCTCTCTGAATCCAGTAAAAAAAATTGGTAAACAAATTACCGAAGTTTTGACTAAGCGGATGGGAATGAGTTCCCATTTAGCCAAAGTTCGGGCTGCTGAATTAATTAACTCGGTAGGTATTCCCGATGCTGAACAACAACTTGGTCGCTACCCTATGCATTTGTCAGGCGGCATGCGCCAGCGTATTGCGATTGCGATTGCGATTGCATGTGAGCCAAAATTACTGATTGCAGACGAGCCGACAACGGCTTTGGATGTCACGATCCAGGCGCAAATTCTTGATTTACTAAAAGAACTGCAAAATAAACACGATATGTCTGTAATGTTAATTACGCATAATCTCGGTATAGTTTCGGGGTATACAGATGACGTAGCTGTAATGTACGCCGGCAAAATTGTCGAAAAGTGTTCGACAGACGAACTTATTTCAAATCCGATAATGCCGTATACTGAAGCTCTCATGAATTCTGCTCCATCCCTTGCCGATGCCCCTCATACCAGGCTGCAAGCTATACCCGGTCTTCCTCCAAATTTACTTAATCTTCCGGAGGGGTGTAGTTTTCAGTCACGTTGCAACTATAAAGAAGAAAAGTGCAGTAGTTATGCTCCGGATCTAACAACAATCAAAAATCCGGACCATAAATTTGCTTGTTGGTATCCACTTAATTTTTCAGGAACTAGGGAACCTCTAAATAATGCCTGATGACCAGATGTTAAACAGTGAACCTCTATTAGAGGTCAACGGTGTTACTGTGGAATATAATATGCAGGGCGCGCGATTTGATGCGATTTCAGATATAAACCTGAGTATAGAGAAGGGTGAGACTTTGGGTCTCGTCGGTGAATCTGGCTGCGGTAAATCAACGATGGGGAGGGCAATTATCCAGTTGCCTAGTCCGACCTTCGGTAGTGTAAAGTTTTTGGGGAAAGAAATTACTGGTTTGAGTCATAATGAGATGCGCCCCATTCGCAAAAGTATGCAGATTATTTTTCAAGATCCTATTTCTTCATTGAACCCCAGGCGCCGAGTAAGAAATATTGTCGCGGAACCTCTGGTTATCTCAGGCATCAAGAAAAAAGATGAGATAGATCATAAGGTGCGAGAAGCTTTGAATGCGGTGGGCATGGATCCTGATATCGCCATGGATAGAAGGCCTCATGAATTTTCAGGAGGGCAATGTCAAAGAATTTGTATTGCACGTGCTTTAATTCTGGAGCCAGATCTAGTAATTTGCGATGAACCTGTCTCGGCGTTGGATGTATCAGTACAGGCACAAATATTGAATTTACTTGAAGATATGAAAGAGCGTTATGGTTTAACCTTATTGTTTATAAGTCATGATCTTGCGGTGGTCAAAAATGTTAGTGACCGAGTTGCTGTCATGTATCTTGGTAAAGTTTGTGAGCTAGCGCAATCAGAACAATTGTATAAGGCACCCGCTCACCCTTATACCGCGGGTTTAATTGCAACAATCCCGGAGGTTGGTGATAAAGGAGCAACTAAATCGTTGGCTTTAAAGGGAGAAATACCATCTCCTCTTAATCCACCTAGCGGGTGTAGGTTTAGAAACAGGTGCCCCATAGCCCAAGATAAATGTACAACTGACGAACCCATTTTAAATGAAATTGTTTCCGGCCATCAGGTGGCTTGCCATTTCCCACTTATAGAACAATAAAATATTTGGTATTAAGTGGAGTTAAGAACGTTTCAACTATAATTTAGACAAAACTTGCCCTTAATTCTACGTTTCTTATGAGAAATTGGAGGCAGTGCAGGCCTTTCTTAATCGTTCTGTTTCACTTTTCACGAAATCTAATGCGTCTTTAAGGGAATGATTGAGATCAATGTTCGCAGCCTGCTCATTGAGTTCTTGAATAACAGTTTTCTTCTGGCTGGCATATATTGTGGCTTCAAAAATTTCTTTTAGTATATTATTAGGTACCCCTTTGGGTGCAAAAAGTCCGGTCCATGAGCCCCCGCCAATTTTATTAAGGCCTAATTCAGCCATAGTTGGAATTTCTGGGTAGAATGCAGCCCGTTGATCCGATATTGCCGCGATAGCTACAAATTCTCCCAAACGTAGGCCCTCTAATAAGCGTGGGCCAGTTGTAATCGTTAAATCAATCTCACCAGTTTTGATTGCTTCAATTGCCCCTTCCGATCCGCCCTCTGGTTTTACCGAGCGTAGTTTGATACCTGTCTCAGCTATTAAGGATTTAAATTCTAACATATGGATGCTTCGTTCGTTAATTCCATGAAATTTCAATGTTTCTGGATTTTTTGCAGAAAGTTTCAGAATATCTTCTAATGATGTCGCATTAAGTCCGGGTCGTACCACTAAAATATTTGGGGTAACTGCTAATTTAGTAACAGGTGTAAAGCACTTAATGGGATCAATACCGTAATCTGAAAGAATATTTGGTAATAGGGCGATATTTCCAATAGTCCCCATTAGAAGGGTATAGCCATTTGGATCAGCTTTTGCTGCGGCACGTGGGCCGTTAGATCCTCCAAATCCTCCCGTAATATGTTCAAACGTTATGTCTACACCCAGGAATTCCGAGAGGTGTGGCTGCAATGCAAATCCAACCCGGCTAGAGAAACCGGGCGGTCCAAATGGCAGAATAATGCTTATTGGTTTATTGGGGTATTTCATAAATTCTTTGTTTCAGTCACTTTTTTTTGAAATCAGCAACCGTATTTAACATTTGACGAAGTTATTAGTGGGCTAATATTTGGCTTAGGAATAATTTTGTTCGCTCATGTTCTGGGTTAGCAAAAAATTTTTCAGGCTCATTTTCTTCAACAATTCGGCCTTCGTCCATAAATATCACTCGATCCGCAATAGTTTTTGCAAAGCCCATTTCATGCGTAACGCAGAGCATTGTCATACCTGTCTCCGCCAGTTCAATCATGGTGTCTAGAACTTCTTTGATCATTTCTGGATCTAGTGCGGAAGTGGGTTCATCAAATAACATGATCTTGGGGTTCATGCAGAGGGAGCGGGCAATGGCGACCCGCTGTTGTTGGCCTCCGGAGAGCTGTCCTGGGTATTTATGTGCTTGCTCGGGTATCTTTACCCTCTCAAGATATTCCATTGCTAAGGCCTCAGCGTCAGCTTTGGGTGTTTTACGAACCCAAATCAGTGCCAGCGTGCAATTATCAAGAGCCGTAAGATGTGGGAAGAGGTTAAATGATTGAAAAACCATACCTACCTCGCTCCGGACAGCATCAATGTCTTTTAGATCGTGGCTTAATTCAGTGCCATTGACCACTACTTTACCTTCTTGGTGTTCTTCAAGCCTATTTATACAACGGATTAGTGTTGATTTGCCGCTTCCGGAAGGGCCGCAAATGATAATTTTTTCCCCTTGGGAAACAGTAAGATTGATATCCTGCAAAACATGGAAATTGCCAAACCATTTGTTTAGTGCCGTTATTTCAATGACATTCTGATCGATATTCGATTTGCTTGTTTTTGGTTCTGCCATGTTTCACATCCTAATCGCGATTAGTATCAAGCCGTTTTTCTAAGTTGATAGAATATCGAGAAATCGAAAAACAGATGACGAAGAAAAATATTGCAGCTAGCAGATATGTTTCGTGATCGACTTTTCCCATCCAGTCTGGATTAGTCTGTAAAACACGAGCTTGTCCGAGTATATCAAAAAGTCCAATGATAATGACTAATGTTGTGTCTTTAAACAAACCGATAAACGTATTTACAATCCCGGGGATCGAAATTTTTAGCGCTTGCGGTAAAATTATTAAACGCATTGACTGCCAATAACCAAGCCCCATGGCCTGAGCTGCCTCATATTGCCCATTTGGTATAGCTTGCAGGCCACCTCTGATTACTTCGGCCATATACGCAGAGGCAAACAGGGTGATCATTATCATCACACGTACCAGCTGATCAACTGAGACATTTGGCGGAAGGAATAATTGAAGAATAATGATTGCAACAAACAATAGTGTGATTAATGGTACGCCCCGGATAAACTCAATAAATGTTACCGAGAGCAGTCGAACAGCTGGAAGTTTTGAACGCCGCCCGAGCGCTAATAAAATACCGATGGGGAGAGAAAAAATTATTCCCGATAGGCCTGCGACGAGATTGAGCATAAATCCGCCGAATTTGTCTGTCGTGATGCCTTCAAGTCCGAACCCACCAACGAGCAAGAAAGCCGCTAAAAAGGGATATGCCAGGGAGTACCAACGTCCATAATTACAAAAAGGTAAATTTTCAAAAAGAACATATGCCAACGCAGGGAAAAGAAGCAATATTGCCAGATTTACTCTCCAGTATGACCCGGCGGGATAAAAACCATAGAGAAACTGTTCTATACGTTGGTCCAACCATGCCCAACATGCACCGTCTGTTGTACATTCCCGCCCAACATTACCGGTAAAATCGGCGCTAAAAATAGCCCAATCTAATAATGGAGGAATTATTAGCCACAATAAGTAGCACGAAATAAATGTTAAGCAGGTATTCAAAAGCCCACTAAATAGATTAGTGCGTACCCATCCGATAAGCCCAACTGTGTTAGCCGGCGGCGGCCTGCTTTTCCCCGTTTTTGAATAATTTATATCGGTTGTATTCATTATCTTTCAACCAGTTTAATTTTCTCGTTGTACCAGTTCATAAAAGCTGACGTGGCTAGGCTGAGAGTCAAGTAAAACGCCATAAAAATTGATATCATCTCCAGAGCCTGACCGCTTTGATTTAAAACTGTGTCACCTATCGAGACGATGTCCTGATAACCGATAGCAACAGCTAACGAGGAATTCTTTGTGAGGTTTAAGTACTGGCTTGTAAGTGGGGGAATGATAACTCTAAGTGCTTGCGGCAGGACTATTTTTCTCATTGTAATATTTTGTTTTAGGCCAAGCGCACGAGCTGCCTCCTTCTGTCCGCTGGAGACGGATAAAATACCTGAACGTACGATTTCAGAAATAAACGCAGCTGTATATGTCGACAAAGCCAGCCATAACGCTACGAATTCAGGGGTAATATTAAGTCCTCCTCTTAAGTTAAACTTACCTCGGAGAGGCGCTTGGAACTCTATTGGCTGGCCCGCTATAATATAAACGAGTACCGGTAGAACGGCGATCAAGGCTATTGAGATAATGCCTATTGGGAGGGTTTGACCTGTTACCTCTTGTCGTTTAAGGGACCACCTCCTTATGAATAAACTGAGAACTATGCCAAGAACAAAGGCTGCTAAAACGAAAAGTGAACCGTCCTCAAATATTGGAGATGGCAGCCTTACACCGCGATTATTCAAGAATATGGAATCGCCTATCGATAAACTTTGGCGGACCTTTGGTAGCGCGAGTAAAATCACCCACCAAAAAATTATTTGCAAAAGAACGGGTACATTGCGAATAAATTCAACATACACGGTAACCAGTCGACTAATAAGAAAGTTATTTGATAGTCTTAAGATTCCAGCAAAAAAACCAATGATTGTAGATGCAAAAATGCCCAGTACAGCTACCACGATAGTATTCAAACCGCCTACTATAATTGCTCTACCATATGTTGATGTTGAGGAGTATTCTATCAACCGCTGATTGATATCAAATGAAGCTGTATCAAAGATAAAGCTATACCCTGACGCTAGCCCCGCAGTCTTTAAGTTTTGAATGGTATTTGAAACAATGAATGCAATAAAAATAAAAAGAGCTAATACTAATGCAAACTGGAATATGAGCCCACGGTAACGTTCATCAGTCCAAAGGTTAACTAATTTGAACCCTGTATTTTGGGTTTGTTCTCCATTTCGGGCCAAGTTTCAATCCCTGAAAAAGAAGAGTAAAAATAAGGTCCCGTCTGACGAATGATAGCGTCAGACGGGATGTAATTTATACGGTTTAGCGGACAGGCGGAGCGTAAAGAATCCCACCTTTATTATACAGAGCATTTTGCCCTCGGGCTAAACCTAGAGGTGTATTTTTACCAATAAATTTTTCAAAAATTTCAGAGTAGTTACCATGAGCTGAGATTGCGCGGACAGCCCACTTAGGATCGAGACCTAGCATTTTTCCAATAGAACCCTCGGTTCCTAATAGTCGGTTAACTTCTGGATTTTTTGTACCGTTAGCCTTAGCCGAAACATTTGCTTTGGTAATGTTCAGCTCTTCTGCGATAATCAAGGAATTAAGTACCCAACGTCCTATATCAGCCCACTGATCATCACCTTGACGTACCAGTGGTCCCAAAGGCTCTTTGGAAATGATTTCTGGAAAGACCATGTGCTTGCTAGCATCTTTGAATGTGCTTTTGGTTGCAGCTAAACCGGATGCATCAGTGGTATAAACGTCGCAACGTTCTGCAAGATATCCGGCCCTTGCTTCAGAATTCGTTTCAATTGGTACTGGCTCATATTTGATATTATTTGAACGAAAGAAGTCAGCAAGATTTAATTCAGTTGTGGTACCCGTTTGAATACAGACAGATGCACCATCAAGTTCCTTGGCACTTTTCACTCCGAGTGACTTCCGGCCGATGAATCCTTGCCCGTCATAATAACTGACCCCAAGAAAGGTAAATCCCAAGTCCACATCGCGAGACAATGTCCACGTTGTATTACGTGACAATACGTCGACTTCGCCTGATGCAAGTGTAGGAAAACGTGTTTTACCTGTAGTATTTTTATATTTTACCTTATTAGGATCCCCAAGGACTGCTGCAGCGAGTGCACGGCAGTAAGCCACGTCAAACCCTGTCCAATTACCTTTATCATCTGTGTAAGCAAATCCAGGCAATCCGGTATTTATAGCGCATTTAAGGTGACCACGTTTTAAGACCTCATTCAATGTCCCGGCATTTGCAATAGAAACGCACGCGAAAGCCGCAGTGGCTACTAGCGTACCTAATAATTTGTATTTCATAATTTTCTCCCGTTGATGTTTTACTCAAATATTAATTGTGACGTATTTATTATAGTCCTTACCCTTATGCGTAACACAATTTGGTGTTTGCTAACAAGCATCTAAAACAACAGGACTGGTAAATTTAACTAAGCGTCGTGATGCCTTTTTTGACGACTTTTTGTGAATTGCGCAATAGGTGGCATCAGGTATTTTCTTAAAGTAGCGGGGTCAGGAGCCGGGGCATCTGCGATGGGTGGTTGATCATTATTTATAGTAACCCGCTCCATCATCCGTTGTTGTGGGTAGTAATCGTGAAGTGCGGAGTGCTGAACAGCCTGATTATCCCAGAAAATTAGCATATTTTCATCCCATTTATGGCGGTAGTGATATTCATGCATGGGGGTTTTCTTAAATAGCATATCAAGGATTGAACGGCTTTCATCTTCAGCCATACCTTTGATATGTGTCGTGAATTGTGGATTAACAAATAATATTTTTCTACCCGTCACTGAATGAACGCGAATGACAGGGTGGGTTACAGACTGGTATTTTTCCTGCGCTAAATATTTATTTTTGCGCCCTTCAGCAGTGTCAGGGAAAAGGTTTTGGAAAGGCCCCAAGTTATGCACAGCCTCAAGGCCAGATAAAAAGTTCTGCAAACGGTCTGACAGACCATCGTAGATCGCGGACATACTAGCAAAATTAGTGTCACCACCATAATTTGGGATTATTTTAGAATAAAGTATGGTACCCATTGGTGGGCACTCTCTAAAAGTTTCATCCGTGTGCCAGACGTCTGTGGATGCTGGTGGGTTACCTTCTTTGTTATCGAAAATAATAAGCTCTGGATTTCCCTCTGTGTTGGTCGAAAACGGGTGGACTGATAATTTGCCAAAATAACGACCAAAGCGCTGCAGGTCCTCTGATGAAATGAATTGGTTGGGAAAAACGATAACGCCATAATTAGCGTGTGCATCTTTAATTTCTTCAATTATTTCTGCAGTTAGTGGTTTAGATAGATCCACACCCGTAACTTCTACACCTAAGAAAACACCTTTCTGGACGGTGATAATCGTTTTATACTTTGTTTTAGTTAGTAAACCTGTGACATTGCTCATCTAGTATACCCCGTCATCTGGCGACCAGTATTTTAGAGTGATAGAACATAATATGACTGCAAAGTGCGGTATGTCTATGGAAAAGTAAACTAAAACGATTTAGGCGAGCAACAAAATACCATAGGAGAAGTAGATGAAATTTCAAGACGGTGGAGTTAATACTTATGACCGACAGAAGGCAACTCAAGGGTATACCCTATTCGCACCCCTTCGCCACGATAAAGCTTACCTAATAGATATGGACGGACAAATACTAAACGAATGGGCTTTGAATAAAGGTGGTGTAAATCGATGTCAGCTTACTAATGATGGACATCTGTTCATAGCAGAGGGTTCCGAAGATGGGCCGCCATTATATGCAGGAAAAGGCGGGTGCCTTCGTGAGTATGATTGGACTGGCAAAGTGGTTTGGGAACATCACGATGGAAACCAGCATCATGACGCTCGCCGACTACCTAATGGCAACACCATCTATATAGCTTGGGAGCCCTTAGACGACTTGTCGGCAAAGCGAGTAAAGGGCGGCATCCCCGGGACTGAGAAGGAAGGGGTTATCTATGGCGATGTAATTCGAGAAATTACCCCTGATAAAGAGATTGTTTGGGAGTGGCGTACCAAAGAAATGGAGATAGAAAATTACCCTATATGTCCTTTATGCCCGAGAGCGGAATTTGCTCATGCAAATACAGTATCTCCACTCCCAAATGGAGATGTTTTAATAAGTTTTAGGGTGCTAAATACGCTTGTTCTCGTTGACCGAAAAACTAGAAAAATAAAATGGGAGCGCACAGATTTGAGTTTTGGTCATCAACACGATTGCCACTTCATCGATAATGGTAATATTCTGGTATTTTGTAATGGTTTTCATGGAAGAGATATAGATATGGCCTCGTCGGTTCGAGAGTTTAACCAGGAGACAGGTGACATAGTTTGGGAGTACAAAGCAGTACCATTATCCAGCTTTTTCTCAGCAAATATCTCTGGTGCTCAGCGCCTCTGGAGTGGAAATACACTGATTTGCGAGGGTTATAAGGGCTGTGTCTTTGAAGTTACTGGCAAAGGAGATGTTGTATGGGAATTTGTGAATCCGTATTTATCACCTCACCCCGCGTTTGGGACAACCAATTGGATTTTCCGAGCCTATCGCTATGCTCCAGACGCTCCGCAATTAGTTCATCTTAAATAGCGACTATAAGAAAGACCGGTTAGCAACGGAACGTTTTCCTGTATTTCCATCAAGACCCGAAGTAACTGCCCCGTAAGCTCGGCACGCTTGTTGTCGGCTAATTTGTTTCCTGGAGCAAAACGTGATTAACTTTTAGTTTTGATGGGTTTTGTGGCCCTCACTCTTGAAAGGGTGAAGATAGATGTCTGATAATCAGTCCACC
>Ga0209403_10005287_pt1 | contig 13560 bp, 13 predicted proteins | sample ArcticOcean_MG_C_8_FD_187440 | JGI IMG/M metagenome (GOLD analysis project Ga0209403, IMG submission 187440) | Marine microbial communities from western Arctic Ocean - ArcticOcean_MG_CB11_86 (SPAdes) (version 2) | ecosystem: Environmental > Aquatic > Marine > Oceanic | place: Arctic Ocean... | reverse complement strand
GCATAAATCATCTTCACCGCCGACGCGCGGCCGATCTCGGCGCCGAGCTGATTGATTTTCATGCCGTTACCGTCGAGTTCGGCCATCAGACCGGCAGCGGGACCCGATACGTAAAGGCGCGTGTCGGCCGCCGATTTCAGCGGCGGCCAGCCGATGATGCCACCGTCAATGTATTCCGCCCCAGCCTCTGTTATGACCGCCGCGATGCGCCGCGCGGTGGTCGGCGCGATGGCGTTCATGTCTGCATAGGGCGGCGATTTGCCGGTACGCTTCATCGCGCCGGCAATTTCGGCGGCGATGCCTTCGGCCAATTCCGGCGGCGTGACCGACATCACCAGATCGGCCTCGGCAACAAGGGTATCGAAGTCGGCAACCTCCCGGAAACCCCCGCGCTCTGCCCGCATCCGGGTCTCGTCGCTACGCCCGGCAAGGACGGCGATGATGTTCAAACCCTGTCCCTTGATCGACGCGCCGACACCTTCACCCATATCGCCCGGGCTGAGGATCGCAACCGTTTTCAATGCCATCTGGACCTCCGTTGAAACCGCCGGGCGAGAGTAGTCGGACATCGTCGGCCGTACCATCCCCACCCTCATGCCGCATGGAAACCGGACAAAAAAGAACCGGCACCCGGGGGCATGGGGTGCCGGTTCCGCGTGCTGCGCGGAGATGACGCGGCTTAGGCGTCGCGCAGCGGCAGCGCTACATAACGGTCGTTGCCTTTCCGGTTAACGAGAACCAGCAGGGCTTTCCGTTGGCCGGACTTCGGGTCCGTGACGGCTTTTTCGATTACCCGGGACACATCTGCCGGGCTGCGAACTTCCTGGCCCGAAATACGCCGGATGACGTCGCCGGGGCGGACGCCTTTTTCGGCGGCGATACCGTCCGGGTCGATCTCGACGACAACCACGCCGATCTCGCCGTCGCCGAGACCGAACCGCGTGCGCATCGCCTCATCGAGGGCGGCAAGGGTCATGCCGAAACGGGGTTTGGCGCTTTTCCCGGGCGCCGCAGCCGCAACTTTCCGGGTCGTCGGCATGGCGCCGATGGTCACGGATACCGGGCGTTCCGCACCGTCGCGCAGGACGATCATCCTAGTTTCGCGGCCGGCAGCGAGCCCGGCAACACGCCGCGGCAATTCCCGCATATTTTCGACCCGCTCGCCATCGACTGCGACAATCACGTCACCAGTCCGCAATCCTGCTTTTGCCGCCGGGCTGCCGTCGGTCACGCCGGCCACCAATGCACCTTCCGGTTTTGCCATGCCGAGGCCGGCGGCAAGGTCCTTTGTGACGGCCTGGATATTGATGCCGAGCCAACCGCGGGAAACCGTGCCGGTCTTCTTCAGCTGGGCGATAACGTTCTTTGCCATATTGGACGGCACCGCGAAGCCGATACCGGCGCTAACCCCGGTCGGCGAGATAATCGCCGTATTCACACCGATAACCTCGCCGCGAACGTTGAACGCGGGACCGCCGGAATTACCCTTGTTGATCGGCGCGTCAATCTGCAGGAAATCGTCATAGGGACCGGCGCCGATATCACGGCCGCGGGCGGACACGATCCCGGTCGTCGCAGTCTGGCCGAGCCCAAACGGACTGCCCAGCGCGATGACCCAGTCGCCGACTTTCGCTGCAGCGGAATCGCCGAACCGAACGAACGGGAATTTGCCGTCCGATGTGACCTTGAGCAGCGCAAGGTCGGTTTTAGGATCCCGGCCGACAAGCTCGGCCGTGAACGTCTCGCCGTCCTTGAGCACGACCTCTATCTTCTCGGCATTTCCGATGACGTGATTATTGGTGACGACATGGCCATCCGAATCGATGAAAAAGCCGGATCCCATGCCCTGGATTTTCGGTGCCCGGCGTGGCTGCCCATGGGGCTGACCGCGGGGCTGTCCGGGCGCCCGGCCGAACTGGTTTCCGAAACGCTTGGAGAACTCTTCGTCGAAGAACCGCTTGAACGGTTCGGGAATTTCCATTGGCGCGCGACTGGCGCGCTGCCTTTCCTGCGGCTCCGCGCCGGTGACACGGATAGAAACGACGGCAGGACCGACGCGGTCAATAATTTCAGAGAAACTACCCGGTAAACTCCGTTTTTCCAGAGCGACAGCCGGCGTGCTCAGTACGGTCGATGCGGCGAGGTTTTTGCTCGACAGCACACCACCGGCTGCCCCAAGGGCGGCGACGGCGCCAAGCGCGGCAAGGGCGGTGACGGTTTTGATCGTTTGTTGTTTCGACATTGAAAATCTCCTGCATTTGGTCGTGTTCGATACAGAAGATAGGAACCGGCGCCTTACCGCGGCCTGTCCGCCGAATTAAAAATTTGTAATGTTCGATATTTATCCCGCAGCATCGACAAAATCGATTTTTTATATTTTCGTGTGTCCCTGGCATTCCACGAAAAGGCAGATAATAAATGTATATCAACCAAAGGGAGAACAGATCGATGACACCGGCAGGACATATGTGCCGGCGCGGCTGACTGAAGGGATCGTTCGCCGCCGTGGCGATTGCAGCGGGGATGGCAAATCCACCCTGATCAAATGCCTGATGGGTATGGTCGAACCGAGCGCGGGCACGGTGACGCTGGAAACCGACGACGGCGAAAAGATCAACCTGATCGGTAAATCGCCGCAGGAAATTGTCGAGCTTGGGATTGCGCTGGTCCCGGAAGGTCGCCGGCTTTTCCCACGGCTGACGGTCGAAGAAAACCTGATGCTGGGGGCGCACCGCCAAACGGCGCGTCAGCATATAGAAGCCAACCTCGCGTTCTCCTTCGAGGCGTTCCCGGTGCTCGCCGAACGCCGCCGCCAGCTGGCCGGATCGATGTCCGGCGGCGAACAGCAGATGCTGGCGCTGGCCCGCGCGCTGATGTCCGAGCCCCGCATCCTGCTGGTCGACGAGCCGTCGGTCGGGCTCGCGCCCATCCTTGTCAGCCGCATGATCGCGAAAATCAAGGAGCTGAAAGAACAGCGGAACCTGACAGTGCTGATGGCCGAACAGAATTTCAACCAGGCGATCAAGATCGCCGACCGCGGCTATATCATCGTCCACGGAGAAATCGCGTTTGCCGCCGATTCAGCGACCGAGCTGGCGGAAAACGACATGGTAAAGCAGTATTATCTTGGCGCCTGACCGGCAGGCAGGAAGATAAAATTGTTGGTTGGTGCGGGCTCGCCCGGCTTCGCCCTGAACGGCACCAGCGCATCGTCCCTGGCATAATAGGTGTCGTAGTCGAAGGCCTCGATCCGGCCAATGGCCTCGTCGAGCGGCACACCGTTCTGACTTTCGTCGATCTCGACCAGCATCGCGGGATGTTCACGCCGAAGAGTTTCCGCCGCGCCGTCGATCACCTCGAGCTCGAAACCCTCGACATCGATCTTGATGAACGAAACATCGGTGAACCCGTAGGCGTCGAGGCGTTCCTGTTGCACCGGCCAGCGGCTGGTTTCCTTGCCGCTCGTATACTTGATCTCCTGCAGCGACCCGCCCTGGTTCGAATAGCGCCCATTGCGATGAACCGGCAGAATCAGCTCAGCCTCACCAGCGGCGTCGGACAGCGCGACCTCAAACGTCTCCACATTTCGCGGCACGCTGCGCGCGAGCAGCGTATACATTTTTGGATTGGGCTCGAAGGCCTTCACGTCCGCCGCGATCCGGCTGAGCAGCCAGGAATACAGCCCCTTGTTCGCGCCGACATCCAGCGCGACCGAGCCCGGCCGCACCAGCCGGTCGAGAAAATGCAGTTCCTCCTCGCCTTTTCTCAGCCGGCGCGCGACCAGATTCCGCAAATAGAGCTTCGGCGGCACCAGCGCGTATTTAACGCGCTCCTCGAAGGTAAAAAAACGCGGATCGGCGCGCCAATCTTTGGTCACTCAGGCCTCATGTTCTATGATTTCGCGGACTATGTCCGCGGGCGATACGCGCTGGATACTAGTCCTGTTCCAGCTCACTGTCCCAATACAGGAAGTCGCGCCAGCTTTCGTGAAGAAAATTCGGCGGGAACGATCGGCCGTTGGTCTGCAGCCGGTGATTGGTCGGCTCTACCGGGGCACGGGCCGGTATCATGCCGCAGATGACCGGCAGCCGGTTGCCCTTTACGAGATTACAGTCCGAACAGGCCGCCACCACATTATCCCAGCTGGTCTGACCGCCGCGCGATTTGGGAATAACGTGGTCGAACGTAAGCTCCGACGTCCCCGGCGCGTCGCCGCAATACTGACAGGCGAAGCCGTCGCGCAGGAAGACGTTGAACCTGGTAAATGCCGGGCGGCGCGACAACGGCACGTATTGTTTGAGCGCGATCACGCTGGGCAGCCGCATCGCAAAGCTTGGCGAGCGAACCTCTTCGTCGTATTCGGAAACAATGTTCACCCGGTCGAGAAACACCGCTTTAACAGCATCCTGCCAGGACCATATGGACAAGGGGAAATAGCTCAGCGGTCGAAAATCGGCATTGAGAACCAGCGCGGGGGAATCTCCCCTCACTTTCCCAGTCTCGCAGTCGGTACGGCTCTCGCTGGATCAATCATATCAGAAAGAAGATTAGCTGCCGCCGCCATGAAGAGCAACTGTCGGGGCGTTAAGATTTCGCGAAGAAAATCCCACAACCCACTATATGTTGTGGTTTACACGGCACTACCTGGGGCGAAACGCACCGCTAACGTCGCCGGTCAAGTGCCCAGAACCCGTTTCACAAATTCCAGCCCGATGCGAATACCTTCTTCGTCGATGCCGTGGCCGAGGCCCGGCCGGACATGGGTTTCGATCTCGACGCCGCTCTCACCGAGGGCGGCGGCGGCGGTTTCCATCTCGGATACTGCCAGCAGCTCGTCGGAATCGCCATGTACCATGACCACCGGCGGGCGACTGCGAATCTCGTCCTTCAGCCGCTCGGGCGCTTCCATGCGGCCGGAATAACCGACGATCCCGGCCATCGATGTTTCGCGCCGCGGACCGGCGAACAGCGACATCATCGTGCCCTGTGAAAATCCAACCAGCACAAGCCGGTCTTCGGTCAACCCATGGCGGTCAAGCTGCCCGATGATAAAATTGTCGAAAATCGCGGCGGTCGACCGGATCGCGGCCAGACGTTGTTCGGGGTCCTTCATCCAGACGTCGTACCATTGGCGCCCAAAGGGCGACCCGTCGCAGCGATACGGCGCGTCCGGTGAAATAAACGCGGCATCGGGCGCAACCTGGGCGAAATACTGGGCAAGTGAGATAAGATCGTTGCCGTCCGCGCCGTAGCCGTGGACGAACACAATCAGCTGTTTCGCCGGCCCGCCGGAGGCAGGGGCGGCCTCGGGGCCGGACAGTTCAGGCAAGGGAAGTACGGTCATACTGGGTTCCGCTGGTGATTAGTCAGGTAGATATAAATCATTTTTTGCGCACCGTATTCAGATAGTGGTGCCACAAAATGCGCGCCGCCACGCTGCGCCACGGCCGCCATTGTTCGCCGATTTCGGTCAGCTGATCGGGATCGGGGCGCGCCTTGAGCCCTTTGATGTCATGGGCGGCGGCCTGAAGTGCTATATCGCCGACCGGCCACACGTCGGGCCGCATCAGGCACATCAGCAGATAGACTTCGGCGGTCCATGCACCGATGCCTTTTACCTGCGTGAGATGTTCGCGCACCCCGTCATCGTCCATCCGGGCGAGCCGGTCGAACCGCAGGCTGCGATCGAGCACGCATTCGGACAGATGCCGGATATAGCGGGTTTTCTGGCGGCTGACGCCGGCACCGCGAAACTGTTCGTCGGTCAGAATCATGAATTTTTCGGGTGTCAGATCGACCACGGCGGCAGACAGGCGCTCAAACGCCGCCTTTGCCGAGGCCAGCGACACCTGCTGCTCGAGGATCAGCAGCACCACCGTCGCGAAGCCGCCAGGGCGCCGCCAGATGGGTGGATGGCCGAAACTTTCAATGACGTTGCCGAGGTCCCGGTCACGCCGTGATAGGATGGTTAACGCTTTCTTAAAAGTCTGATGTGTAAGTCGGTTGTTCATCGGGATATCCCGGCTGATGGTAGGCTCAGCCGCCTTGTTCCGCCGCCTTTTTACACGGGCATAGTTTCTATCTCACAGAAGGGATGGCATGGCAAAACGCAGTACGGGGGGAGAAGTCACACGGTTCGCGCCGAGCCCGACCGGCTACCTCCATATCGGTCACGCCTTTTCGGCGCTGACCGCCTACCACGCCCGCGGCAAAGGCGGCAGCTTTCACCTGCGTATCGAAGATATCGATCCCGCACGGTGCAAGGACGACTACGCCGATGCCATTGTCGAGGACCTTGAATGGCTCGGCCTCGAGTGGGAGACGCCGGTGCGCCGGCAATCGGCCCATATGGCGGATTACGATACCGCCCTACGCAAGCTCAGCCTCAGGGGGCTCCTGTATCCCTGCTTTTGCACCCGGGCGGAGATCAAGGCGGAAATCGACAAATCGGGCTACGCGCCCCACAGCCCCGACGGACCGGTCTATCCGGGCACCTGCAGCAAGCTGTCGGCGGAAAAGCGCGACGACCGCATCGATGACGGCGAAGCCCATGTCAGACGTTTGGACATGAAAGGGGCCGCGGCTGTCGCCGGCCCGCTGGGCTGGAAGGATACCGGCCTCGGAATGACCAAAGCACACCCCGAACGCTTCGGCGACATCGTTCTCGCCCGCAAGGACGTGCCGACCAGCTATCATTTGTCGGTCGCCGTCGACGATCATCTTCAGGGAATCACCCTCGTCACCCGGGGCGCCGACCTTGCGCCTATAACCGACGTGCACCGTCTGCTCCAGGGCCTTCTCGGCTATGCCACACCGACCTACAGCCACCACCGGCTGATCAAGGACACGACCGGCCGCCGCCTCGCCAAACGCGACCAGGACATGACGATCCAGGGGCTGCGGAAAGCGGGCTATACGCCGGAAGAGGTGATCGCGATGACGGGATTCGAGGGCTAGGCGATCGCCTCCAAATTCATCCTGAAAATCAGGCTTCGCCGGCGCAAAGTTTCAGGCTTCGCCGTCGATCAGGATCGCGGCAAAGCGGCACGGCTCCGTGCCGCGATTGACCCAGTTATGCCGGGTGCCGCGCTGGACCAGCACGTCGCCGGCCCTCAAAGTTACCGATCCGGTGTCCAGCACCATGTCCATCTCGCCCGAAATCACGATGACGTAATCCACCGTTTCGGTGAAATGCGGCTCGGCATCGACGCCGGGCTGGATTTCGAGCACGCGGAAAATCGTGCCGTTGGGCGGCGGCGGCCGGCCGACGGCGGCGGCGCCTTCGTCGGTATCGCCGGAATACTTCGCCGGCGCGGAATCAGTATGCCAGATCAATCGTGAATCGTGGCCTGCGCGGCGCGACGTGGCATTCGACGCGACGTCGTCGATCAATACGCAGGAATCGCCCTCCGTGTTGTTTCCGGTGACGACTCTTCTGACATCCATTTTGCAATCCTTTCCCTGGATTAAATCTTATTTTCGAGCAGCGCGGTTCTGACAAAGCCCATCGATGTTATAATCATGCCCGGTATCGCCGGGAAGAAAAACGGAAATCGCCGAATTCCGCCAATGGCGAACTATCGGCACAGGCAGACGGGGAGAAGCAGCAATGACGATCACGGATATCAGCTACACGACGCGGGACGGTGAAGACTTTACCGGCATTCTGGCCGCGCCCGACGGTGACGGAAAGTTGCCCGGCATCCTGTTTATCACCGCGATCTGGGGTATCGACGGCAGCGCCCGGCAGATCACCAAGGAATGGGCGGAGGCCGGGTTTGTCGTCTCGGTCCCCGATATATTCTGGCGCCTGCATCCCGGCCCAACCGCCGATCCAGAAATCGCCCATGGGCGCTACAACGCCTACGATGTCGATCAGGGGCTGCTCGACCTGCAGGATCTCATCGGCCATTTGCGGGCGCACCCGCGCTGCAACGGAAAGATCGGCGTCCTGGGGATCTGCTTCGGCGGGCGCTACGCCCATCTGGCGGCGGCGCGTTACGGCATCGATGCCGCCGCGGCCTATCACGGCACGTATATCGAAAAACATCTGGACGAGACCCATAAGATCACCTGTCCGGTCAGTTTCCATTTCGGCGCGCTCGACCCGGTTATCCAGATGGACGACGTCTGCGCGATTCAAAATTCCTACGCCGCGCACCCCAATGCCGAGATCGTCGCGCATACGGGCGCCGATCATAATTTCGCCATGCCCCATAAGGATGCCTACGATCCGGCGATCGCGGCGACGGCGCGGGGGGCGGTTCTCCGCTGTTTCCGGTCGATGTAGATCCTGGTTCCGGAAGAGCGGAGACCCGATGAGTGAGGGGGTGTGAGCTACCCCTCCTGCGTCACGACCGCAGCCCACGCAGGATCGCCTCGTAATTGGGATGTTCGGGCGGCAGGATTCCGTGGCGGATGCAGAAATCGATGATCACAAGATTGCAGTTGCACTTGAAGTTGAACGTGGTGTCGACAATTTCCATCACCTGTTCGGCGGGCAGCAGACGGAATTCGGCGATCTCGCCGTCGGTATTCCGGGGCTCGAAATCTTCCGGCAATTCAAGATCCCAGCAGAACATGATGTCCGGTTTCAGGCCGGTTTCGTTTTCCATAACATAAGTAATCGCGCCGACCGGAATCGCCGTCGCCGCCATATCTTCTGGAACGCCTGCCTCTTCGCCGGCTTCCTTGATCACGTTTTGCTTCAGGCCCAATCCCACCGGCTGTCCGCCGGCGATCATATTGTCGAGCTCGCCGGGGCAGACCGGGCGGTCGGCAGCGCGAGTCGCGACCCACAGCTTCAGGCCGTCGTCGCCACGCACGAACCCGTTAATGTGAACGCCGTAGGCGCGGCAGCCGAAAAACGGCGCGGCGGCGCGTTCGATCTCGAATGCGTACGGCCCGCCCCAATCCCCGCCGACCGGATAGGGCTCGCCGCGCCAGCCTGTCACCACGTCCTCATCCGCCAGACGACGGATCACCGTGGCGACGGCGCGGGTACGTGTGTCGTAATCGTCCAGCCCGTCGGCAAGACCGATCCCGCCCGCCCTCCGCGTGAAAACGCCGGGGAAACGGTCCAGATAAACCAAATTGTCCATGCGGATATGACCGACCGTCCGGCCATCGACCCCAAACGGTGTGAAATTCGACAGATCGTGGGCGTTGCAGCGGGCGATATGGTCGAGGAAGCTCATCGGGCAGGTATCCGAATGCCGGAGAAAATTATACGCCGGGACTTTATCACGGCGCGGCGCCGATGCGCGCGCCGCACTGGCCCCTTACCGGCCCGCGTCCGCCGGGTAATATGCCGCATTGCCTCCCCCCGACTTCGGGACCATATTTATCGCATGTCTTCCGCCTTGCCCGTCCTCATTGTTATCGCCGCGCTGGCCACGTTCGGCGCCCTTGCCCTGGGGCTGGTGTCGATGGTCAAAGGTGGCGCGTTCAATGCCCGCAATTCGAACAAATTCATGCGGCTCCGGGTCATCCTGCAATTCGCGGCAATCGTCCTGGTCGGGGTCGCCTTTCTGTTTTCATCGAAATAGGTGTGTTGACGCCGCACTCCGTCCGAGCACCCCTTCCAGGTGTTAGCAAATGCAGCATATGCGACCTAAACTTGACATCGGGCGGGACTTCGTTAGGTTTCGCACCTGCGAGATAACGTCTTTCCGGACGCGCCCCAATCGGCAGCAAAAGGCGACCGGACAGGCCCCCAAAACCGTTGGCTGCCGTTAAACCTGAGAGAAATTGACCGATGAAACTGCTCGTCGCCGTCAAACGGGTGATCGACTACAACGTCAAGGTTCGCGTCAAGGCGGACCAGACCGGCGTTGAGACCGCCAATGTCAAAATGTCGATGAACCCGTTCGATGAAATCGCCATCGAAGAAGCCGTACGGCTGCTCGAAGCCGGCACCGCGACCGAAGTCGTCGCTGTCTCCATGGGTGTTCAACAGTGCCAGGAGACGATCCGCACCGCGCTCGCCATGGGCGCCGACCGCGGCATCCATGTGAAAACCGATGCAGAGCTGCAGCCGCTGGCGGTCGCCAAGTTACTGGCGAAAATCGTCGAAAAGGAAGCGCCGGATGTCGTTATCCTTGGCAAACAGGCGATCGACGACGATTCCAACCAGACCGGTCAGATGCTGGCCGGGCTGCTAGGCTGGTCGCAGGGTACGTTCGCATCCAAGATCGAGCTCGCCGACGGCGGGGCGAACGTGACGCGCGAAGTCGATGGCGGGCTGGAAACCCTCGCCATTAAGCTGCCCGCCATCATCACCACTGATTTGCGCCTGAACGAGCCACGCTACGCTTCGTTGCCCAATATCATGAAGGCGAAGAAAAAGCCGATCGACGAGATGAGCCCGGAAGATCTCGGCGTCGACGTCACGCCCCGATTGACGACGCTGAAGGTCACCGAACCGGTAAAACGCGACGGCGGGGTCAAGGTCGAAAACGTCGCCGAACTTGTCGACAAGCTGAAAAATGAAGCGGGGGTCATCTGATGGCAGTCCTGGTCGTCGCCGATCACGATAATTCGGCAATCGTTCTCATCACACTCAACGCGGTGACTGCCGCCGTGGCTATTTCCGACGATGTGCATGTGCTTGTCGCCGGCGACAATGCCGGCGCCGCCGCCGAAGCCGCGTCGAAGATCGCCGGCGTCAGCAAAGTCGTTACCGCCGACAGTCCCGCCTATGGCCATCAGCTTGCCGAAGCGCTTGCGCCGCTGATCATCGGACTTGCCGGCAATTACAGCCATATCCTGTTTCCGTCGAACACCACCGGCAAGAACGCGGCGCCGCGGGTGGCCGCCCTGCTCGATGTCGCGCAAATTTCCGATGTCGTGGAAATCGTCTCCGACGACACTTTCGTCCGGCCGATTTATGCCGGCAACGCGATGGCGACGGTCCAGTCTTCGGATCCGGTCAAAGTCATAACCGTGCGCGGCACGGCGTTTGGACCGGCCGCCGCCGAGGGTGGCTCAGCCCTGGTCGAGAGCATCGACAGCGCGGGCGATCCCGGCCTGTCGAGCTTTGTTGGACACGAACTGACCAAATCCGAACGGCCTGAGTTGACCGCCGCGCGGGTTATCATTTCCGGCGGTCGCGGCATGCAGTCGAGCGAGAATTTCGAGATCATCGAAAAGGTCGCCGACAAGCTCGGCGCCGCCGTCGGCGCGTCGCGTGCCGCGGTCGATGCCGGCTACCGGCCCAACGACTATCAGGTCGGCCAGACCGGCAAGGTTGTCGCGCCCGAGCTGTACATCGCCGTCGGTATTTCCGGCGCAATTCAGCATCTGGCGGGGATGAAGGATTCCAAAGTCATCGTCGCCATCAACAAGGACGAAGAGGCGCCGATCTTCACAATTGCCGATTACGGCCTGGTCGGCGATCTGTTCAAACTCGTCCCCGAACTCGACGCGGAACTCGAAAAGCAGGACATCAAGCCCCGCTAACATATCCGGCCCCGCCAATCCGGCCGGCCCCAACAAACCACCGATGACAGGACGTCATCCAGGAGAAAATTGCATGCCTGACATTCAGGATCCGGGCGCGACGCCCGAAGCGATGAGCATCAAAAAAATCGGCGTGATCGGGGCAGGCCAGATGGGATCCGGCATCGCCCATGTCGCCGCGGTTGCGGGCATCGACGTTGTGTTGAACGATATCGACCGGGAACAGCTCGACAGGGCGATCGCCACTATCGACAGAAACCTCGAACGCCAGGTTCAGCGCGAAAGAATCAACTCCGTCGACAAGCAGGACGCGCTCGACCGGCTGTCGGTTTCAACCGACAATGCCGCCCTCGGCGACTGCGACATCGTGATCGAAGCGGCCACCGAAAGCGAGCAGATCAAACGCGAGATATACAAGGCGGTGCTCCCGTCGCTGCGCCCCGACACGATCATCGCGTCGAACACATCGTCGATTTCCATCACCCGGCTCGGTGCGACAACCGACCGGCCGGAACGGTTCATGGGCATGCATTTCATGAACCCGGTGCCGATCATGCAGCTGGTCGAACTGATCCCAGGCATCGCAACCGACGGTACGACCCACAAAATCGTCGAAGGGCTGACCTACCGCCTGGGCAAGACTCCGGTCATCTCCGAGGATTTTCCGGCGTTTATCGTCAACCGCATCCTGCTGCCGATGATCAATGAGGCGGTGTATACGCTTCACGAAGGCATCGGGTCGGTGAAGGATATCGACATCGCCATGAAGCTCGGCGCGAACCACCCGATGGGCCCGCTTGAGCTCGCCGATTTCATCGGTCTCGACACGTGTCTTGCGGTGATGCAGGTGCTGTATGACGGCCTTGCCGATACCAAGTACCGGCCGTGCCCGCTGCTGGTGAAATATGTCGAAGCCGGCTGGCTCGGCCGCAAATCCGGCAAAGGCTTTTACGACTATTCCGGCGACCAGCCCGTGCCGACCCGCTGAAGGCTTTTTGCCGGCCCTGACGAACAAACCCCGGGGTCAGGCCCCGGGGTTTTTTGTCGGTATCGAACCCGAGGCGGGTGCCGCCGCTAAACTGCGGCGACGGCCGGCGCGGCCGCCTTTTTTGGCTCCCACCTGCCCTCGCCCTCGAGCGCCATCGCGTCTTTCATGACTTCGCGGCTGAAGCGCTGCATCGAGGCGATTGTCAGATCGTGCGGCATGCTGCCGATCTGGAACATACCGAGAAAATACCCGAGGCCGACTTCGGCATGACAGGCGGCCAGCTTTTCGCGCACCTTATCCGGGCTGCCGACGATGATGACATCGCGCTCCATTAGGGATTCCACCGTGTGGTTCGTCACCAGGCTGGATTTGGTGCTCAGCACGCGCTTATAGGACTCGATCGACATATAGCCTGGCGGCAGCAACATCGACAGCGGGTTTCGCAACAGCTTGTTGAAAAACAGCTCCACATGCGGGCGGACCTCGTCGATCGCCTGCTGGTCGGTTTCGCCGACATAGACCGGTGCGGCCCAACCGAGCTGTTCGGACGTCGCCGTATAGCCACGGTCATGGGCGAGCTGGCGATAGGAATTGTGGAACCGGACCACGTTTTGGAACGGCGAATAAGTCTGCAGATAAGTGTATTTGCGGTCGGGATGCGACGCCCATTCGATGGTTTCGGTCGATCCCTGGCTCGGCACCCAGATCGGTGGGTGCGGCTGCTGATAGGGCCGCGGCCAGGTGTTTACGTACTCGAACTGATAATGCTCGCCTTCGAACGCAAACGGGCCCTCTTCGGTCCATGCGCGGATAACCAGATCGTGAGCTTCGTGAAACCGCGCGTGACTGTTCGCAGGATTGGCACCAAGCGAATAATATTCGCACCCCAATCCCCGGACCATGCCGCTGATCAACCGTCCACCGGTGATGCAGTCGATCATCGCGTGCTCTTCGGCCAGCGTCTGGGGATGGTCGCGGATGCCGAACGCATTTCCGAGGATGGCGATCTTTACCCTCTCCGTCTGGCGCGCCACGGCGGCGGCCATGACCACCGGCGACGGCATCAGCCCATAGGCGTTCTGGTGATGCTCGTTGACGCAGATGCCGTCGAA
>Ga0209403_10005286_pt1 | contig 13564 bp, 13 predicted proteins | sample ArcticOcean_MG_C_8_FD_187440 | JGI IMG/M metagenome (GOLD analysis project Ga0209403, IMG submission 187440) | Marine microbial communities from western Arctic Ocean - ArcticOcean_MG_CB11_86 (SPAdes) (version 2) | ecosystem: Environmental > Aquatic > Marine > Oceanic | place: Arctic Ocean... | reverse complement strand
CGCGCCTGGTGTGGAATAGCGCACAGCCCATCTCTGATTAACAAGCGGGATTTGGTGGGCCCTGTCGGGTTCGAACCGACGACCTGCGGATTAAAAGTCCGATGCTCTACCAACTGAGCTAAGGGCCCCACCGGCGTACATGGGGCCGATCCACAAAGTTTGGACGGCCACGCGTCGCGTACGCTGCACACCATTGAATCCGTGACGTCAACCCGTGTCAACGATTCCGGGGGCCAATCAGGACATCTGATCCAGATTGAACCTCGATCTGCCTGTACATGTTTGCGTACATCACTAGGTATATCGCTGGTTGCGCTGCTCTCTGAACGTTAACCTGCCGCCAGATAACATCCGGATATTCATCCCCACTACTCTGGCAGCGCATTTCAGGAGAGCAACAAATGGACCCGGACCGAATCCACGATTGGCTGCGAGGCCCGATGGTCGCCGTAGCCACGCCATTTACCGAGGACTTTGAGCTCGACCTCGATGCGCTGCGGACCAATATCAGGTTCATGATCGATGGCGGCGTTACCACCGGCCAGGGCAGCCTGCTCGTCGGCGGTGCCGGCGGAGAGCATCCTGTTCTGAACGTGGAAGAGCGTAAGGCGGTAATGTCCGCAGCCGTCGAGGCGGCAAATGGCGAGGCACCGGTGCTGATCTCGATCCAGCACACTGATGTCCGCGCCTCGGTAGAGATGGCCCGCCACGCAGAGGCCGTAGGCGTCCGGGGCGGGCAGCTCGGTCCCACCTACTACTACGACTCCACAGAAGACGACGTCCGTCGACTCTTTGACCACGTCGCCGGTCAATCTGACCTCTCACTCATGATTTATCACACCTGGTGGGATGGCCTCGTGATGAGCAAGGAACTTTTGCGAGATCTTGCGGCGATACCGACGGTACGCGCTCTCAAATGGAGTCACCCGGACGACACCGCGTATCGTGAAGGTCTTCAAGAGTTCGGCCCCCAACTCGCCACGATCGACAACTCGAACAACCACGTCCTCAGTCACCTCTACGGGGCGACCGGATTCATTACTCACCTCTCAGGATTCTGGCCGCAGTACCCGCTGGACATATGGAATCGGCTTGAGGCGCGGGACTATGAGGGCGCATGTGACCGGCTGGCCGACTTCAAGTGGAAGTGGGTGCAGTGGCGCGGCAAGGTGGCCGCAGTTACTGGCGGAGAGGGGCCGTTCATCAAGGCGGCAATGGAAGCGGTCGGCCTGACGGTTGGCCCGCCTCGCCTGCCGTCTGTACGCCCCCCTGAGCCGCTTCTGCAGGAGCTACGTGAGTTGCTAACCGAGTCCGGGGTACCGATGGTCAACGGCTAGAGGCCTGATCAGGGCCTGGGGGGCCAAATGATTCGGGCGAATCAGGAGGACGATATTTTGGCTGCCGAACCCAAGGCGTTCAGTTTCCACTGGGGCGGCGGCATCGTTGCCCAAGAGGCTCAGGTCACGACCGAGCACCACGTTCCGACCCTCCAGTTGCTTCGTTATACAGACGGAGCTCTGGAGGGACAGACCGCTGTTCTATTCGCGCAGTACAGCCTTAAAGGCCGGTTCGGGAGAGGGCCGCTGATCATGGATGATCGAAGATCACACCTGCGCCAATAGTGACCCCACACACATGCATAGCGTGTGCGCGCAAGGTACGAATTGAGTCGCATCGAGGTCACGACTATCCGGAACCGGATAGCTCCACCATTAGCGACAGACTAAAACGCCCCCGGCAGTGAACGTCAGGGGCGGCGATTACAGAATTTGCCGAAACGGAGATCGATCCCTCGCTCACGCCTGAGACCGTGTGGTAGTCGTGCGTCAGGCCGTCGTCGATACGGACGTAGTCGCCGACAACGAAGCCTGTATTGTCGGCCAGCGAGACGGTCCTGGACCCGGAGAGTGCGCCCGAGATCAGGTCAGCGGAGCGAGGGATGTCCTGTGGGATCGGTCGACCCGATCGACCGCTAATGCTGATGCTGCAGATGACGTTAGAAGCGGACGCCGGCGAACTCTGCGCATATGACACCACCGACACGAGTAACTCGCCGATGATCACCATGAGTGTTAGCAGAAGTGCCCGGTTGCTATTCATAACGTTGGCGGGGTTTGCATTGCCGCTTCCCGCCCCTTAGATCGCTTGTTGCCAGCACCTCTCCGGCGCTTGACGGATACCTTCCTTTCCGGGGCGGACAGCGACTCATCCCGATTGGTTCACCCAAAATGTGGTGTGCGGCTCAGGGTTATGAGCCAGTCGACTCACCGGGCGGAGACCTGGTGGCTCATGCGCCGGGTTTGCAGAGCCTTTGCTGCAAGGGCGAAGCCACTTTGGATATGAGCGTTCATTTCGGGGTTTGGTCGGGCTTTGAACGGGTTTTGAACCTAAAAAGCCCTATCCTGGAGCGGTTTTTTGGCGATGTGGACCAAAGGTCTAACGCCCAGACGGGCCGTCCGCTAACATCGACGGGCGAAGAATTGGCACAGCTCGTTATTCGCCGTCAGAAAAAGACCCGAAAATCCCTCAAGCAAAGGCCACGCATGCGTCTCGCTCTCATACAGATGAACGCAACCGAAGACCGTCCCGGAAACGTCGATAGAGCCTGTGAATACATAGATCGAGCGGCGCGTGATCACGGCGCAGACCTGATCGTCTTGCCGGAGTTCTTCAACGCCATCTACTTCGCCCAGTTCCGGGACCTTGAGTACCAGTCATGGGCAGAACCGGAGAGCGGACCGGCTACGACCCGTATCAGAGAGAAGGCGCGCGAGCACGGCGTTTACATCATCTCGACGGTGTACGAGGAGGAGTCGCCCGGGCTGTACTACGACACGGCTATGGTGATCGACCCGCAAGGCGAAATAGTCGAGAAGTACCGGAAGACGCACCCGGCCGGATTACGGGCCGTAGAAAAGATCTACTTTCGGTACGGAACAAAGTTCCCAGTGATCGACATCCTTGGCTGGAAGGTCGGCATAAACATCTGCTACGACCTGTCGTTTCCGGAGAGCGCCCGAATCCTGGCGGTCAAGGGTGCTGAGCTAATAATCGTCCCCTACTGCATCCCGTCCGGCTACGTCGGATCGGAGCACAACTCGGAACACACGAGCGCGCCGGGGGTTGCGGGCGAGGAGTTCATGGACCGGGCCCGATGGATGCGCTGGTGGGATTCGTTAATACAGACGCGCGCGTACGAGAACGTCGCTTACCTCGCGCCCGTGAACCATGTGGGGCAGGAGGGGAAGGCTGTGTTCTTCGGTGGCACAAAGCTGGTAGCGCCGGACGGCGAAACCGTGGTACAGGCGGAAGAACGGGATGACATCATCGTGGCCGACCTGGATCGTGATCTGTTCGAGCAGACACGCCGACTGACCCCCTTCTTCAGGGATCGACGACCGGACCTGTACACGGCGCTATCGACGGAGACCGATGATCTTTAACCATGAACGCGGGCCTGGTCTCCACAACATCAGCATGACCACCCCGGAGATCGATCAAGAGACGCTTGAACGTTCTCTTACCGAGCACGTGCGCCGCTTTAACGTGATCCTGCACAACGATAACGTCAACTCGATGGAGCACGTCATCGACGCTCTCCTGAAGTCGGTGCCGACGCTCAGCGAAGAGGACGCCATACAGGTGATGATGGACGCGCATCTTGAAGGTAAGTCGATAGTCACAGTGTGCCCGCAAGAAACGGCCGAGTTCTACCGCGACCGGCTTCAGACGTTCTCGGTAGGAGCGTCCATCGAACCCGTATAGTGCCCGCTTGGCGGTTGATGGTGCGTCCGGGCGGGGCAAGCACCACGCCTACTTGTAAGGCAGCGTCGAGCCGATTCAACTGCGGCGCTTGAACACTCGACCTACTTCCCGCTGTCACCGTCCGACTTGAACGCGTGCTCGCGGTAGTACTTCAGCTCTGAGATAGACTGCCGGGTGTCCCAGAGGGCCGTGTGCTGGGCGCCCTTTGGCTTGCGGTGGTTAATGCCGAACCACCAACCGGCCAGTTCTTTAATGGACGACACATCGATCATCCGGTAGTGCAGGTAGTTCTCAAGAGCAGGCATGTACTTCTCAAGGAAGCGCCGGTCCTGCCAGATCGAGTTACCGCACAGCCGGGGCGTCCCGTACTCACAGTGCATCGATACCAGCGTAAGGACCTCTCGTTCGGCCTCCTCAAGTGAGGTCTTGGAGGTCTGTATCTGCCGTAGCAGACCTGATCGCTCATGCATGTCTCGTACGAACGGAGTCATGCGGTTCATCGTCTCGGAGGGGTGCCAGATCGTGAACTCCACCGGCTCTGCGATCTCGTTGAGATCCCGGTCCGTAACGATCGCCGCTATCTGAACGATCACGTCTTTTGCCGGTTCGAGCCCGGTCATCTCAAGGTCCAGCCAGACCAGGTTGCTTTTATTGCCGTTCTGCAATCGGAATCCTGTCGTTTATCTGCGGTCTCTCATTAGAGACGGAATCGTATCATCAGAACCGCCGAAGCCCCAAAAGACATTATTATTCAGGCATTAAACCTGAAAGTGCAATAGTCCAGGTAAGGCATGCATGTGGGACTGTAACGCCGCTTGCAACGTAATATTACTGCCCATGTCTCGTGATGAGATAGCGTAATATTACTGGACTATTGCGCTGTTGACGTCTCAACTGCAATAGTGCATAGTTTTTCGATGCCTTTCGACCGAACAGTCCAACTGGCCGGCGCACGAGCGCGTCAGTTGCAAGCGCTACCCCGCTACCGCGAGGTACTTCGTTTGCTCGGTGAGGGAATGAATCCCAGAGAGATCGGCCAGGCGCTTGACCCTCCCGTGACAAGACAGCGGGCATCGGCGCTGATACAGCAAGCAAAACGGGCACAGTCGCTCGGACTATTAGAAAGCATCATCGGGGACGCAAACATGAGTTCGGATATGACGACAGTTGACTCCGGAGGGGTCACGTCCGCTGAGGGATTCTCTGCGGGAGCAATCTTCGCCGGTATCAAGACCGCCGGCGCAGACAAGCGAGACATAGGACTCCTGCTGTCGGATCGCCCCTGCACTGTTGCCGGGACCTTCAGCCAGAACTCCGTCCTTTCGCCGTCAGTGACCCTCTCTAAACAGGTGGTCGATGGCGGTCAGGACGTACGTGGCGTCATCGCAAACAGCGGAGTCGCCAACTGTGCGGTCGGCGAACAAGGATTTATCGACGCCCGGGAAGCCTCCGCACTGGCTGCCACCAAACTTGGCGTTGCCGGGAACGAAGTTCTGATCGCCTCGACAGGCGTGATCGGCGTCGAACTCCCGATGGCGCTCATGCGTGAGCACATCCCGCAGATCGAACTCGCTGATGATTCCGGAGACCAGTTCGCCGCCGCCATCATGACTACGGACACGCACCAGAAGGCCATCGCCGTGCGGGTCGACGTCGGCGGGAGCACCGTCACGATCGGCGGTTGCGCCAAGGGCTCCGGGATGATTCATCCCAACATGGCGACGATGCTTGCTTTCCTGACCACGGACGCCGCCGCCGAGAAAGGGTTCTTGCAGAAAACCCTCTCCCATGCCGTCACGCTCAGCTTCAACCAGATAGACATCGACGGAGACCAGTCGACGAACGACACGGTCCTTCTGCTTGCCAACGGCGCAGCCGGTAATTCTGCGCTGACCGCCAACTCAGACGGCGCAGAGGCGTTTGCGGAGGCGGTCGACTACGTATGCCGATGGCTGGCGCGTGAAATGGCGCGTGACGGAGAAGGCGCGCAGACGCTTATCGAAGTCACGGTGGAAGGCGCGCAGACGGATGAGGACGCACGCCTGGCCGCTCGCTCGGTCGCCGCATCACTGCTGGTCCGGACCGCCGTTTACGGCAGAGACCCCAACTGGGGTCGGATCTTGATGGCCGTCGGTAAGAGCCAGATCCCGCTGACCGAATCCAAGATTCAGGTATTCGTAAACGACATCCAGATCGTTGAAGACGGGAAAGCGATTTCGTACAGCGTCCCGAGCGTCGTATCTGCACTTGGCGAGAACGAAGTTCGTTTGCGCGTCAGTCTTCACGTTGGTGACGGCTTTGGCGAGGCCTGGGGTTGCGATCTTACGGAGGAGTACGTCGTATTCAACTCCGCCTACACCACATAGGCGGTAGAAGGTTGAAGCGGTCAGAAACATGACATCCGTATCAGGATCACGCGTCTCTAGGGTAGGACGCGGCGCGCAAGAGGGCGACATCGTCGTCGTCAAGGTGGGCGGGTCCACGCTAAGCGAGGGCGACTCCACGATGCCGGACCTGATAGCCCTGCAGAAACAGGGCTTGAAGCCGGTCGTCGTACACGGCGGAGGCAAAGTGATCTCGGACTGGGTTCGCCGCCAGGGCATTCAACCCGAGTTTGTGCGCGGCCTCAGGAAGACGGACAAGCCCACACTTGATGTGGCCGTTGCCGTACTTTGCGGTCTTGTGAACGCACAGCTTGTTGCCGAAATTTCGGCGGCGGGCGGCAACGCCGTCGGGCTGGCCGGAGTCGATGGCGGCATGCTCAAGGCAGAAATCCTGGATCCCGAACTAGGCATGGTCGGAAAGATCGTAAAAGTGGATGCCACGTCGATAACGGCCATCGTAGAAACAGGTGCGATCCCGGTAATTGCTCCCGCTGCGCTAAATGTGTCGCCTGTACAAGAGGACGGGTCTGATCGCATCCTGAACATCAACGCCGACACATCGGCGGGCCACATAGCGGCAGCACTCGGGGCAGCCATTCTTGTGTTCCAGACAGACGTGTCGGGCGTGCTGGACGCCTGGCGACGGCTCATCCCGAGAATGACCCGTCGCCAGGCAAGGGACTTGATCGATAGCGGGATCGCAAACGGAGGCATGATCCCTAAGATCGAAGCGTGCGCTTTCGCTGTTGAGACGGTGCGGGCCGGTTACATCATCGACGGCCGGGTCGCGGGCGCTCTGCTGGAGTGCGTCGCAGGCAAAAACATAGGCACGAGGATCACCTGATGCCTTACCGATTGTCTTACCAAAGCAGGCCGGGGTGTATATTTGCCAGCCTCCCGCGAACACGAACAAGAGCCTCGATGGACTGAACCATCTAGGCCACTCAAAACAACACACCGTAGGGGCGGCTGACTATCCGCCCTGCGCCCGCCCTCCAGAACACCTGGAATGTGGGCATCCCAATCAGATCAACCCCAATCGCAACTAAAGGAGAACCACCATGACCACCACAGGCGAGCAGTGGAAGCAGATAGAAGCCGACTACTACATGCAGGTAGTCAACCGCATGCCGATGGTCCTCGACCACGCTGAAGGCACCTGCGTGTACGACACCGAGGGCAAGCGTTACCTGGACTTCACCGCCGGGTGGGCCGTCCTGAACGTCGGCCACTCTCACCCCGCCGTCACCGCGGCCATCGTGGAGCAGGCCGGCAAGATCCTTCAGATGTCGAACCTGTTCTACACGATCCCGCAGCTCAAGCTAGCCCAGATACTGATCGACAACTCGGTCATGGACCGGGTCTTCTTCTGCAACTCCGGGGCCGAGGCCAACGAGGGCGTCACAAAGCTGGCCCGCAAGTACGGCAAGATCAACAAGAACGGCGCGTACGAGATCATCACGGCCAACAACTCCTTCCACGGCAGGACGATGGGCATGATGGCCGCCACCGGGCAGGCGGCCTACCAGAACAACTGGCGTCCACTGGCTCCCGGCTACGTAAACGTCGACTACGACGACATCGACGCCATTAAGGCAGCGACCAACGACAACACCTGCGCAGTGATGCTTGAGCCGGTACAGGGCGAGGGCGGAGTGAACGTACCCTCCCCTGACTACTTCAAGCAGGTACGGGAGTGGTGTGACGAGAACGATCTCGTACTCATCGCCGACGAAGTGCAGACCGGCATGGGCCGACTCGGCACGCTGTTCGGGTACGAGCAGTTTGGCTTCGAGCCGGACGCCATCAGCATGGCAAAGGGCCTCGGCGCAGGCGCACCACTTGGAGCGTTCCTGTGCAAGCAGAAATTCGCCGTCCTGGAGCCGGGTGACCACGGTTCGACCTTTGGCGGCAATGCGCTAACGACGGCCGCGGGCTGGGCCGGAGCAAAGGTAGTTGTCGACGAAGGCTGGTCCGAGAAGGGCGCAGAAACCGGTGCATACCTGAAGGGCCAGCTCACCGGACTGATGGAGAAGTACGATTTCATCACGGAGGTCCGTGGCATGGGAATGCTGCTGGCGATCCAGATGAACGAAGATAAATCTGGCGCAGTGATCACCGAAACGGTGGCAAACGGCCTGCTGCTTAACGCGGTGCGACCAAACATGATCCGCTTCATGCCGCCACTGAACACAAGCGAAGAAGAGATCGACGAAGCGGTAAGCATCCTCGACAACGCACTAGCCAAGGTGTTTGGGGCTTAGTCAACACACGATAGGACGCGCACCATACCGAGGCTCTCGAAGTACGGTGCGTGTCCGGTTCTCACATCAACGGCATAGATTCCAGAGGTAGTCACCTCTAAAATTGATAACAGTCGGCCCGGCTCCAACCCGCCGGGCCGGTCTTGTGTTCGCGATATAACTCTCCCAGATTGCCCCCTCTCTCTGAGGGAGAGGCCCACATACATCAAGGGTGAGGGACCACGAGGCCGATTCGAGATCGGCCACCAAACGGAAACTGGCAACAAGAACCGATAAGGGCACCGCAGCGGCCGTCCCCAAACAACATCCCCAACAAGAACCCCTGAGGGGTCGAAAACATGGCAAGAGAAAAATGTGTGCTCGCCTACTCAGGCGGCATGGACTCCACCATCAGCGCAGTGTGGATACAAGAGCAGTACGACATGGACGTCGTAACGCTCACCGTAGACCTCGGCGCAGGCCCCGAGCTTGATGGCGTGCGCGACCGAGCCAAACAGGCTGGTGTGACCGAATCCCTGATCTGGGACGTCCGGGACGAATTTGTCGAGGGCTACATCTGGAACGGCCTAAAGGCCGGAGCGATGTACGAGGGCGTGTACGCCCTGTCCACGGCGCTCGGACGACCGCTAATGGCCAAGAAACTGGTCGAGGCGGCCCGGCAGGTCGGTGCGACCGCCGTCGCCCACGGCTGCACAGGCAAGGGCAACGACCAGGTTCGATTCGACGCAGGAATCATGACGCTTGCCGCCCACGGTGATCCCCTCAAAATTATTGCTCCCGCTCGCGAGTGGGGCATGTCCCGTGACGAGGAAAAGCTGTACGCGGCGAAGGCCGGGCTTGACGTGCGTGAGGTCGGAAGCGACCAGCGCGTCTACTCGATCGATCGCAACCTCTGGGGTCAGGCCATCGAGGGCGAAGACCTTGAGGACACATGGTTCGAGCCACCAGAGGACGCCTACTCCTGGACTCGGCGTCCGACCGACTCCCCTGACGAGGCGGTCGAAGTCGAGATCTCGTTCGTGCAGGGTGTTCCCGTAGCTTTGGACGGCAAAGAGTTGGCCGGTGTGCCGCTGATCGAGCAGTTGAACGACATTGCCGGAGAGCATGGCGTTGGACGGATCGACCATCTTGAGAACAGGCTTGTCGGCATAAAATCACGTGAGGTGTACGAGACGCCCGCAGCCGTCGTACTGAATGACGCGCTCCGTGCGCTTGAGACGGCTTGCCTGGCGCGCGACCAGCAACGGATGCGCGCTTACGTTGGGCAGCAGTACGCCGACCTCGTGTACGACGGCCGCTGGTTCACCGGAATGCGTGAAGACCTCGACGCGATGATCGACAGCACGATGCGCTACGTCACCGGCGACGTCCGAGTTCGGCTGTATAAGGGCTCCGTCGTGGTGACAGGCCGCCGCTCCGAATACTCGCTCTACGACTTCGGTCTTGCGACGTACTCAAGCGAAGACGAGTTCGACCACAAGGCAGCAACGGGCTTCATCGACATCTACAGCCTGGCCGCCAGAATCCAGTACAAAAACCAGACAAGGCACGACGCCCGCTAGATTTCGGCAAGGGCCAGGGTGAGGGAGAAGTCTTCTCGTCCCGAAACGTTTTTGCTGGACGACGAAGAGTTGAGGAACACCTGTGACCGCATATGACGAACGAGACAGCTTCGGTAGTTACCTTGAAGAATTTGAGGTAGGCGATACCTGGAAGCACTGGCCTGGCAAGACCATCACCGAAGCCGACAATCACATGCACAGCCTACTTGTGATGAACCACCACCCTCTTCACATCGACGAGGAGTGGAACCGGAAAGGTCAGCACGGACAAATTCTTGTCAACGGAACGCTGGTGTTCTCGATCGTCGTCGGAATGACCGTGCGAGCGCTCTCTGGCAAGGCGATCGCCAACCTTGAGTACGAGACCGTCAAACACGACGGTCCGGTACACATCGGCGACACGATCTACGCCGCCTCGGAGATTCTGTCGATCACGCCGTCTCGCTCGAAGCCGGATCGCGGCGTTGTGTACGCCGAGACCGTCGCCCACAATCAGCGTGACGAGCAGATTCTCAGCTTGCGACGCAAGTTCCTGGTGCTACGGCGACCGGAATAACCCGGAATAACGAGGGCTGATTGCAGGATTGCCTGCCCTTCGAGAGCCTCAGGGTGGGCACGCAACAACAGGGAGCCCCCTACAACACCTCGTCGTAGGTCGCGTCTTCGAACGGGTACAGCGGTATCCGTCGGCGCTCGTATGTGAAGGTCTCAAGATCCGCCGTTGTGACCCCCGGCGTGTTCACCAGGATTACTTCTGCGGCGATCGGCTGATATGCGGGACGAGGCGACACAACGCCCTTCGCCACCACCACCCGGTACTTCTCCGGCCAGATGCCTATGTGATACATCTGCTCACGGCTGGTGTTTCCGCTACGACGGCCCGTAAGAAGAATTGTGTGGTCGTCGGTCGTGTCCAGCCGAATGCAGGTCCCGGCCTCGAAATACCGGTAACCGCCGTGGATCGGTCGGGTCTCTTCAAAACGGCCGTCCGAGATTCCGCGCACCGTTCCTGTCACATGCACCGGCTCGCCGTGCATATCGTCCGTCTTTCCACCCACCTCAAGCGTCACCACGCCCCCGACGCCCGTCGCCAAGCACGTCGCAATGGCTTCCGGGTCGTAAAGCGACAGGAGTAGTCCCTTGATTCCCATCTGCTTCGCCTGGGCAAGGATGAAGGTCGAGTCTGCCGACGACCCGCCGCCGATGTTGTCGCCGACATCCATAAGGACGATTGGCCCGAGATGCGAGTGCGCGCTATCGGCTACCGGTGCGGCGAGCGCGCTCCCGTCGTCCGGGACAAAGTTAGTGACGCCCTCTGGCTTGGGCCCCACATAACTTTCGTCCGCCGTCGTCAGCGCCTCCACAATGCTTGCGACCGGGACATTCAGATCAACCCGCTTAACCCAGGCGCGGGCCGCCATCCATTGGGACGCGCTTTTTGCTGCCGCAAGGTCATCATCAGCGATAGCGATGAAGCTCATCCCCATCTCTTCGACGTCGGCATACGGATACCCCTCGGCGACGCTTGTGTCCAGGATGCCGGGCCGTTCGTTGGCCGCTATCGCGTCGTCCACAAGGCTCTTCATCGGCTCTTCACCCGTGAACTGACGAACGATGTTGACCAACACAGGCGGTGTCTCGATCCACTGCACAGGCTTCGTGTTTCCGAGGGCTGCGTTATAGATCAAATCGGCCGTCTTGCGTCCACGCAGTCGGGTGTCCAGGTGAGGGTTGGTGCGCCAGACGACACATGCGGTTGTGCGTTCGATAAGCTCTTTCGAGATATTGGAATGCATATCCAGCGTGATGCCTACAGGGATCTCTTCCCCGACGATCTCACGGATTGAACGAGCGAACTCAGCGTCCATGTCTGGAAACTCTTCGGACACAGCGGCGCCGTGGTTGGCGATCAAGACCGCGTCCCATGGACCCTGATCTTGAAGCATCCCCATCATCTCGCCAGAAAGACGGTCGTAAGCGTCCTTCGTGATCGTGCCGATGGGTCCTGTTCGGGCGAACATCAACGGGACCAGCTCAAACTCCAGCTCACGGGACGCTTCGATATAACCGGCGATCGTGTAGTTGGAGTCAGCGTGCCGGTCGTATATCTCTGAGCCTCTTAGGAGCTCCACTTCGACGAACTTGTCGTACTCAGCCGGTACTCGCGAGAAGGTGTTGGTCTCGTGAGAGATGCCAAGAGTGGCGATGCGCATGTGATGGTCCTGCCCGGAAGTCGATAGTTGTGAAGAGTAGTTCGGCGGCATGATCTCCTGACCGCGTCCCGGGCGCAACTGGTACGCCGAAATGTCTCACGATATCGAAGCCTCAAACGCAACTATTTTTGACCGGAATCAGGTCCTAGAAAACCAATAAACAGACATTGTATCTTTTTTCACGCAAGGTTCATGTCGGGCATATATGGACTCACAATTTCCTCACGGCCCACGCACGAGACTGGTTGGTGAGAGCTAAACACCCACCGGACCCAATGCGAGGGTCGCAACAAGGGCCGGCGGGAGAAATGGGAGACAGGTCATGACCGCACTACGTAAGTTGACTGGGATTGCGCTGCTGGCGCTTGGAGCGGGTGCCCTCATCGTCGGAACCTTCTTCGTCCAGCAAGGCTTCGCAGCCGAGTCTGAGATCAAAGACCGGATGGCTGAAGAGGCTGTCACGATCGACGACGTGGCCTACCCGGTGGACACCGCCGAACTCGCTACTGCACAGGCGGCGATCACCAAGCCCCACACACTGGAACGCTACGGTCTGTGGCAGACCCTGGAACGGGGTAGCGACGAGAGAGCGAGCGTACTTGGCGGGCTGACGCTCAGGAACTCCCTCAACAAGGCCCGCATGGGTCTCGACCTCAGCCTGATGGTGAAGGCGATCGGTGGAGTGTTCATGGTGGTCGGTCTGGGATTCGTAAGCACAGGTGCGATGGTCTACACCCTCGCAGCCCGTCAGCAAGCGAAAGAGCGAGTAGAAGCAAGGGAGGCGGTACCCGGCCTACGCGGTCTAGCCCGGTAGCCGGTCAAAGAGCGGCCCGGTCGCTTCGCGTTAGATGGTGATCACATCTGCAGGGGCGTTTGGCAATACGCTCGAGGCTCTGTACCGAACCGGTTCCAACTCGCATGCACGCCCGAATTGTCACTTCGATCGACGCCGAGATCGCGTAAGGACGGAGCAAGCCCCGACCCTACGCGTTATGAAGTTCAGCCTTATCCCTCGTATACGTACTTCTTGGCCGCTACCTCATCCAGATCGCAGCCCCAGCCCGGACCGGTGGGGATGGTCATAAAGCCGTCTTTGAGCTCCGGTAGCGTAGTCGTCAGCTCATCCCGCCACGGCGACGAGTCGATATCAGTTTCCATGATCCTGACGTTGGGGATCATCGCCGTGAATTGGAGGCTCTGGAATGTGGCGAGGTGCGAGGTGTAGTTGTGTGGGGCAACGTTCATCTCGTACAACTCGGCGAGGTCCGCGACCTTCTTTGCCTGCGAGAAGCCCTGCCACGGTACGTCGATCTTGACGGTGTCCATGGCTCGAAGCTCAAAGAATCGCTTGTACTCTCGAACGCCAAGGAGCTGCT
>Ga0209403_10005281_pt1 | contig 13570 bp, 9 predicted proteins | sample ArcticOcean_MG_C_8_FD_187440 | JGI IMG/M metagenome (GOLD analysis project Ga0209403, IMG submission 187440) | Marine microbial communities from western Arctic Ocean - ArcticOcean_MG_CB11_86 (SPAdes) (version 2) | ecosystem: Environmental > Aquatic > Marine > Oceanic | place: Arctic Ocean... | reverse complement strand
TACTGGCACGAATGCTGCGATGAGAATGATTACGGACCAGTTGATAGATTTGTAAGCTTCTTGGATAGAAATACTTTTAGCTAATAAGAGTATTACGGTGCCGATCAAGGCTGCTTCTAGGATGTCGATCCATCCAAGTGAAGCTGTCAACATAATCAGAGGGATAACGGCTATTGCTAACCACCAGAAACGAACTTTATGGATTTTAACATCAAGCTCCTGGAGGACAGCTAGCCCACTGTGATTGTTTAGAGCGCCAAGCCTGGATTTGGGCAAAAATATTAAAAGTGTATCAGCAAATTGTAGGGGGATCTTAGACACTCTGTCTCTTAGGGTTTTTTCTTCTCGCCTTACTGCCATGACAAAGCCATCGTAGGCATTTCTGAAGTCAAGATCTCGAAGCGTCTTGCCAATTAACTCAGATCCTTGTGTGACTAGCCCCTCCACGATTGTACTCTCTGAGCCAAGTAGCTCTGATTGGTCTATTTTCATATCAGTCAGCAATAGCATGACTTCCTTGTCTCGTAGTTCGATAAAATGTTCCAAAGTTCCGTGAACAAGAAGGATGTCTCCTTCCTTCAGTATGAGATCTCTGAAGTTGCTATCGAACCTGAAAGTTCCTCTTATAACGGAAAGGATATCGACTCCATAATTTTTTCCGATTTCACGTTTGGCCAGGCTGGTTCCAACAAGAGGGGAATCGACATCAATTTCGATCTCAGTTAGATAGGGAGCCATGTGGTAGTTCCTTGTTAGACTCGATATTCCAGCTCTTGCGGGGAGGATTCTGGGAACTATAAAGACAGTGTAGGCGGTACCAATTATTAGGAAAATAATCCCCATTCGAGAGAACTCGAACATTGTAAAGGGAGTGATTCCATTATCGACAGCTATTGAGTTGACGAGCAAATTAGTCGAAGTACCGATGAGCGTAATAGTGCCACCATAAATTCCAGCGTATGACAAAGGTATCAGTAGTTTAGATGGAGATATATGGAGCCGTTGGCTTAAATGCAGCGCTAAGGGGATAAAGATGGCCACTGCGGCCGTGTTGTTGATGAATGCAGAGGTGATGCTGGTTATCAGTAGAAAAAATCCTATGGTAACCCATGAGTTCTTATCTCCGTAGCTGAGTTTGTCAGCTACCACTTCCAGGAAACCTGTTTTTACCAGAGCTGAGCTCAATACAAACATTAGCCCCACTGTAAGGACGGCCTGGTTGCTGAATCCAGAGATGGCTTCTTCAATTGAAAGGAGGTCGGTGGCCAGGAGCACCGTTAGCAAGGCTAACGCGGTGACGTCCATGGGAAAAATCTCTTTGACGAAGAGAATCAAGGTAACAAAGATGATGAAGAAAAAAAGGAGGGATTCTCCAGACATTTTTATGGCACCTCAAATTATTTTCAGCGTCAAAAAGAGAGTCCTAGCCTATATTCTAGCCTCTTGGAGAGCTTTTGACGATACCAAAGCTAAGGAAAGTGCCAGGAAGAAGTGTGTGTGTTTGCCTTATTAGTTATAAGCCGTACGTTTATTTTGAAGCACGCCCTTTGTGTCTTTAGATCAGGGAGCGAATTATGGCGACGAATTTGTCCGGTTCATATGTAGGATGGATGGCCTCAATTCTTTGTGTAGTTCTTTTGTCGGTGGTTTCTGTGGAAGAAAGTTCCGGACAAACAGTAGGGTTCGCGTCGGATCGGAGTAATGAGACTGTGACCTTCACTAAAGATGTGATGCCGATTTTGCAGGAGAATTGCACGAGTTGTCATCGTGAGGGTTCTATCGCTCCTATACATCTTGAGACTTACGAGCAGGCCAGGAGGTATTCCCGTCGTATCAGAGACAAAGTTGTGACCCGAGAGATGCCTCCATTCCACCTTGATACCGATGTGGGCATTCAAGAAATCAAGGGCGATTGGAGATTGAGTGATGATGAGATTAAGACAATAGCGACATGGGTGGACAACGGGTCGCTTGAGGGTGACATCGCAGATATGCCTTCACCCGTAGAGTGGTCAGACGAATTAGTATGGCAGCTTGAAGAAACTTTAGGCCCTCCAAACCATGTAATCAAATCAAAGCCTTTCGATGTACCGGCTGAAGGTGGAGATCTCTGGTGGCGTCCGATAGTGGGAAGTGGATTGGATCAAGATCGCTATGTGAAAGCTTTTGAAACTAGGCCTTCTCGCCAAGGTCGTGAGGTGGTTCACCACGCTATCCCTAGGCTCCAGGTTTTGCAGGAGAATGGTGAGTATCGCCAAACGGCCTCTCTTTCAGAATATGCTATGGGTAAAATAGGTGAGATACTGCCATTCGATGCCGCTCGCCTGCTACCTAAGGACTCAAGGATCGAGTGGGATGCACACTACTATCCCATGGGTTATGAGGTGGAAGACGATCAAGTAGAGCTCGGAATTTGGTTTCATCCTGAAGATTTCGAGCCTGAATTTATCCAAGATCTTAGGCTCTATCCTTTGCAAGGAGATATAGCCCTGGCTCCTGGCGGAACTGCAATGACACAAGGATTCTTTAGGTGGGATCATCCTGTACGGATCGATAGTTTCCAGCCACACGGACACGTTCATCTCCATGCCAAATCGATGGAAGTAATCTATCCGGACGGCAAAAGAGAACTTCTCAGTATGGTGACCAATTTCAATGCTAAGTGGCATCACAGTTATATCTACGAGGATGATGTGGCACCGCTGTTGCCTGAAGGTAGCGTGCTGGTGGTAACTGCTTGGTATGACAATACTGCAGAGAATCCTCTCAACCCAGATCCAGAAGTTTGGAAAGCACGAGGCAGTCGGACTGTGGATGAGATGTCTCATGCGTGGATAGCTGTAACCCACCTAAACCAAAAAGGTTTGGAACGGATCGTCAGTGAGAGAGAGGCCAAGAAAGATGCTGTGACCGCCGCACAAGGGTCTGGAAGTAACCATTAGTAGAAGAATTAAATTTTGGTGGGGTTGAAAAAGCGATCTAAACACTGAGGGGTTGAGATGAAAATGAGGTGGTTGATTTTTCTGGCCGTGGGCCTGATGACGACAAATGCTGCTGCACAGAGACCTACAAGGCAACTGACGCCTGAGCAGATAGAAGCAAGACAGGCTGCTCGTCAAGCTGAACTAGCCGCCGCTCAAAGACCCATTAGAGCTCTTAGTAGTCTTTGGATTGAAGAACTGACCTGGATGGAAATCCGCGATGCCATCCGTGCGGGCGATACGACTGCTCTTGTTCTCACTGGTGGGGTGGAATCCAATGGTCCACACCTAGCTTCAGGTAAGCACAATTATTCGAACAAGTTGATGGGGGCCTCGATAGCGACCGCTCTGGGAGGAACTCTAATTGCTCCTTTGGTCACTTTGGAACCAGGGAACCCCAGTGGGCCAGTTACGTTAGGGAATACCGGTCCAATGGTTTCCCAGGGGACGTATATTGCTTGGCTGACCGACATAGGTGACAGCCTGAGAGGTATGGGATTTAGACAGGTTTATTTCTTGGGAGACAGTGGCGGGAATCGACGTGGCATGCAGGCTGCAGCCGATGCTCTCAATAATCGGTATGGGGGAAAACCCACTGATTTTCATCATGTTCCAGAGTTTTACAATCATGATAAAGTTCGCCAATATATTCAGGAAACTTTAGGTATCCCAGAGGAAATGGAATATCAGGCGAGTAGTGGATCTGACGGGATCCACGAAGAATTGTCTATAACCTCCATCATGTCAGTTATTGACCCGACTTCAATTCGATTCGAACAAAGAGTGGAAGCTGACAGGGCTTCCATTAATGGAATCAGCTTATTGCCTCTTGCGAAGACCCAGTCTTTGGGACGGATGTTGATTGACTATCGCACCCGATTAACCGTAGATGCGATCGAGAAGTATAGAGCTGGTCGGAAATAGTGGTTGAAGTTTGGGGATATGCGATCGAGTGTACGACCTAAACTTCTGAGAGAGTTTTAGAGGTCCTTTCAGCTTGATATCCAAAGATTAGCTTGGCTGCATTTTATTTTTTAGACATCAAGGGGGAATGTAAATGAGGAGCTACTGGATGGTTGGAAGACTGTTAGTATTGGCCCTGGTTCTGGGAACAGAAGCCTATGGCCAGCAAGTACAGAGGCTACCTCTTGCTCCACGCCCACCTACAGGTGAGCCGGTAGCTCCGTTCTTCGAGGGTTGGTACCGTAACACTGATGGAACTTTCACTTTATCTTTCGGGCATTTTAACCTGAACCTTGAAGAATCCCTGGACGTGCCCTTAGGGCCAGACAATTTCATTGAACCAGCAGAGTTTGATGGAATGCAACCTACTCATTTTCCGAGTAGTCCCAGAAGAGACAGGGGTGTTTTTACGGTGACTGTACCCGCTTCGTTTGCTGATGAAGAGAGGAGGGTAGTTTGGACTATAACGGCGAACGACGTGACCTATTCAGTGCCTGGAAGAGTAGGGGTGGATGCCTTCCAGCTCGATTATGGACCCCGCGCCATGGGTTCCGTGCCGCCACTCGTCAGTTTAGAAGGCAGCGATGCCAGAGGGCAACATCCCACAGGAATCATGTTAGATGAAATTCGCTCTGCCACTGTAGGAGATCCTATGGAATTGACGGTATGGGCATCTGAGATTTCTGTTAGAGCAGAGGATGATATCGCAAATCGGGATGGTGTCTCTCTCAGGCTGTTATGGTACAAACACCAGGGCCCTTTTGGAGAAGTCAGCTTCGAAGATCGGTCGATGGTTTTAGAAGAAGGAGAAGGAGAGGCGGTTACAACGGTCACTTTTAGCGAGCCAGGTGACTACGTACTTAGGGTGAGAGTGGACAATTGGGACGCTAACGACAGTACAGGTGGAGACCAATGTTGTTGGACTAATGGATATGTGCGGGTTCAGGTTACCGATTAATGAAATATAAGTTGATTGTGGGAGCATTAATCATTGTCACAGCCCAGGCGAGTAGTGTCTGGGCACAGAGTCCGAGAGACCTATCTTCGCTTTTTTTGAATGGAGATATCTACCTCACTCATGAGGATGGACAGCCCTATTCCGGTTCGGTCGTCGTTACTGATCCCAACAGAGGCACTAAGGAATTCGGGACCCTAAGGGACGGACTCAGACATGGAGGCTTTGAGTGGTTTTTTGAAAACAACCAACTGGGGTTTCTGGATACCTATCGGGATGGCCAAAGGCACGGACCATTTGAGTATTATTATAAGAATGGTTTTCTACTAGAAAAAGGTACGATGCGAAATGGCAGGAGGCATGGCCTGTCAGAGGAATACGCATTCAGATTGTACCGGTTGACACATAGGGGTAACTATGATTTGGGGTACAAGTGTGGCAGTTGGATCGAACATGGCGAATCTCGATCATATGATCCATGCCCAACGGATTGACTGAGTGATGCGAAACTACTTCAGAATCACCTTACTGATAAACTGTTTATTGCTAATGCAGTCATGCTCTGGAGTTGGAAAAAATGCTCAAGATGAGATGGATCCTTCTGAGCGTGTGGCTGTTCTTGATGCTGCGCAGAAAGTGCTGGATGCCATAGGGAATGCGGACGCGGAATTGCTAAACAGCGTGATGCTTCCGGGAGCGTATATGAACGGCCGCTCGGTAGAGGAATATTCAAAAGGGTTTCCTGAAAGGGAAGGATTTATGGTTGAGAGAATGTGGAGCCCTGAGGTATCGATTGACGGAGGCATCGCATCTGTTTGGACGCCCTATGATTTTTATAGAAATGGCGAATTTAGCCATTGTGGCATAGATGCTTTCCAGCTTCGTAAATTGGATGATGAATGGAAAATAGTTGGGCTCATCTGGAATAGCCTTCAGCCACCTGATTGTCAGATGCATCCAGCTGGACCTCCTAAACAATAATTTCAGTATAGTGTATTTGGAACAGTGTAGCATTTCGAAAGAATCAGTTACCGCCTATACTGAATTTTTCCGAAGATCCAGTATTCCAATAACAGGGGGAATAGTAGATGATCACTAGGTCGGCACAGTGTAGCATCAAAGTTGTATTGAGCGTTTCGTTGGTGTTGTTAGTTTGGCCAACTAGTGGACAGAGTCAGACGAATATCGGACAATCTTCAGTGATCAATGAGTACAATGCTATACACCATCCCGTCGTTGGTCATCAGGGAATGGTTTCTAGTCAAAATGCAGCTGCCACAAGGGTAGGAGTGGAAATCCTTGAAAATGGTGGAAATGCTATTGATGCTGCTGTCGCTGTAGGATTGACTCTAGCGGTCACCTTGCCCAGGGCTGGAAATTTGGGTGGGGGCGGATTCATGTTGGTTCACATTGCCGATGAGCAACGCACGTTGGCTATAGATTTTAGAGAGACGGCGCCAGCACTTTCTAGTCCTGACATGTTTTTTGGATCTGATGGAGAAGTCGATAATGCAGAATATCGGTCTACCCATAAATCTTCTGCTATCCCGGGAACAATAGCAGGGCTTGATCATATCTTACGCAGGTATGGAACGATGGAATGGGCTGATCTTGTTGAGCCTGCACTGAGACTGGCTCGGGAAGGTTTTCCGGTTACGGAGGATCTTGCTAATAATCTTCGGGTGAGTAAATCCAGGTTGATGATGAACCCAGTGGCGGCTTCTGTTTTCTATAAACCCGGTGGTCAAGAGTATGAGGTGGGGGAAATTTTTCAACAGCCTCAGCTTGCTTGGACACTCGACCAACTCAAGAGATATGGGGCAGAGACATTTTATCAAGGTGAGATCGCAAGGCGACTGGTTGAAGGCATGAACAACCATAATGGTCTGATAACCATGGAAGATCTCAGGAATTATAGTGTTGTAGAGCGAGAACCTGTGAGAGGAACTTTTCGAAATTTTAATATTGCAGCAATGTCAGCCCCGAGTTCCGGGGGGATGGCTATCGTACAGATGCTTAATATTCTGGAAAATTTTCCCATTCGGGATCTGGGATATGGAAGCGCAGATGCGATGCACATCATGACTGAATCGATGAAACTAGCATATGCTGATCGTTCAAAATATCTAGGGGACCCAGATTACCTAGATATTCCTGTGGAGAAACTCACAAGCAAAGTATACGCTAAGCATTTGGCAGAGGGAATCTCAATGGAGAATGCTCGGCCCTCGGATGACATTCTTCCGGGTGACCTCTCTCTCTATGAGAGTCCAGAGACCACTAACTACTCAATTCTCGATGAGCACGGTAATGCAGTAGTGAATACGTATACTTTGATGGCATCATATGGTTCGGGGGTGGTGGTTGAAGGCCTTGGCTTTCTGATGAACAATAATATGGGCAACTTTACTCTGCGACCAGATATACCTGATCCTTTCGGATTGATGGGCAGTGTCGACAATCAAATTATGCCTGGGAGGAGACCAGTGAGCTCTATGACTCCACTTATGATTCTAAGAGATGGAGTTCCTTTTCTGCTGACTGGAAGTCCTGGGGGGAGTAAGATTATAACCACTAATCTTCAATTACTAGTAAATGTGCTGGAACATGGCATGAACATTGCTGATGCAACGGCTGCGCCTCGGATTCATCACCAGTGGTATCCCGACCGACTAGAAGTAGAGAGTGGATTCAGCCCCGACGCTTTAAGGATTCTTATCGGACGTGGACACAATCTTAGATTTAGTGCAGGCATGGGCAGTTTGCAGACCGTGCTCTTCGACGGTGAACTTTACTATGGTTATTCGGACCCACGGCGACCCGGAGCAATGAGTTTAGGGGTGCAAAACCCAAGGAATTGGCAGTGATTATCAGATACTTAGCAGGGCACTTTGTAAAGAGATAGTTATGGTATCGTCAAGACGGCGGACTTCAAAGAGTCGCCATAAGAGAGCCTCCCTAAATGAGAGGGATTCGATAGTTGGTAAAAAAAATCCTAGTAATAGGCATCTTTATCTACCCTTAGTACTGACAGTGGCCTTGATTAGCCTGGTAACCTTGCCTCGGCTGAATGGGAACCAAATGCTGGTGCAATCTTTTCTGGGGGCTGCTTTCGTACTTTTAATCTGGCAATTGTGGTTGTTCATCCGAGTAAAGAGAACAGCCATTGTTCCTTCGTTCAAAGTAGAGGTGCGATCGCAACATTACATACAGGCATTAGTGCAGTTATCAGTCTTTGTTTACTGGGGACAGTATTGGCCTCCAGTCTATGGGATGTGTTGGATCATGTTGGGCCAGCTACTGTTTGCATATGGATTTGATATTTTACTTTCCTGGTCTCGTCAGAAAAAATATGTCTTAGGTTTTGGTCCGTTCCCCATAATTTTTAGTACCAATTTATTTTTGTGGTTTAAGGATGACTGGTTCTATCTCCAATTCCTAATGATTGCAGTGGGATTTTTAGGTAAGGAGTTTGTCCGGTGGAATAGGGGAGGGAAAAGGGTACATATTTTTAATCCTTCTGCCTTCTCCTTGGGATTATTCTCTCTAGGGTTGTTGGCAACGGGTGCTACGGACATAACCTGGGGTCAACAGATTGCTTCGACTTTGAGCCTTGCTCCAAATATTTATCTCTTTCTGTTTTTAGTTGGGCTTGTAGTTATGTACTTTTTCTCTATTACACTCGTGGCAGGTTCAGCTGCTACGACATTATTTTTACTAAGTGCGATTTACTCTGGATGGTCAGGAGTGCCGTATTTTGTCGACTCTGAAATTCCGACTGCTGTTTTCTTGGGTCTACTACTCCTAGTGACAGACCCTTCGACTTCTCCCAAAACTCAATTGGGTAAAGTGTTTTTTGGAGGATTTTATGGTTTAGGGGTTTTTGGGTTGTATAGCTTGTTGGGGTCTTTGGGCGTCCCCACTTTTTACGACAAACTTCTCTGCGTTCCATTATTGAACCTTAGCGTGGAAAGGATTGACAAGCTTGCGAGTCGGGTGGTGGCAAGGGTGCGATCCAGTTTTTCTGTGACAGAATTCTTGGCTGTGAAACAAAATAGGTTTCACATGGCACTGTGGGTCATTGTGTTTGTAGTAATGTCGATCATGGGCAAGACTGACAGCATGCATCCGGGAGATAGCATGCCCTTTTGGCAAGAAACTTGTAATTCTGGCAATGAGAAAGCCTGCAAAAGGCTTTTGGAACTAAAGAGAACCTACTGTGCAGATAATTCTGGGTGGGCGTGTAACGAATTGGGCATCCATTTTTCCGAAGGGATTATGATTTCGGCTGATCCAGAGCTTGCTTTCACATATTTTTCTCGGGCATGTCAGGTAAGGTTTCAGGCGGCTTGTTTAAATCTTCTCCCTCATGGACAACTACAGCGGTCGTCTCCAAAAATAATTGACCTCAGACTTATTCTGCGAGAGGGAGGGAGAAACTTGCTGGAAATGTCTGAGGGAGATTTGTACAACAGGGCTTGTGACCACGATTGGCAATTCGCCTGTGAGAAGGTGTCGGGATCTTTATGACCTTTTCCAGTAGTGGAATGAGGACCTTTGAATTATGTCGATGAGACCACTGTTTTTTCTTTTGACCACTTCGATTATGGCTACGATTTGGCTCTCCAGTTCATTTTGGTCCAATACTAGAGAGGCAAATCTTTCAGGAGCTATAGATCACAGTGAACCAGAATCTACAGGTCGGTTTTTACAGAGTGTCGGTTTTCTCCCGAATGATTCACTTTTGGGGTTTGTCAGGGTGGAAGAAGGAGATTTCCTGATGGGATCCGATCCCCTAAGAGACTCACTTTTTTTCCCTAATGAAATCTGGCCCGATAAAAGCCCTAAACAAATTCGAGAACTGCCAGAATTTTATATGGGTCGTTACGAAGTTACGATCGGTCAATTTAGGGCATTCAAGAAAGAAACTGGCTATCCTTTGAATATTTCGGGAGAGTCCCTCGAACATCCCGTCTCAGGAGTTTCATGGCCCGATGCTATCGCTTATGCTCTGTGGGTTGATGAGAAGTTGAGGGGCTGGTCGGAAGTTCCATCAAAACTTAGAGAACTCTTGGAAGAAGGCTGGATGGTTTCTTTGCCTAGTGAGATGGAGTGGGAAAAAGCGGCCCGAGGAAAAGATGGACGACGTTATCCGTGGGGTGATGAGCTCGAAGATGATAGTGGTAATTTTAGGACTCAAGAGACAGTGCGAGTAGGGAGTTCAGCATGCACGGAATGTGTTTATGGCCTTTCTGATATGAGTGGAAATGTTTGGGAGTGGACCAGAAGTCCATACCGCGATTATCCTATCACAAATACATCAAATTTTCTAAATGTAGATTTGGAAAGAGATGCTCTGTGGGTGATGCGAGGAGGTTCTTTTGCCGACACAGAAAGGTATGTTCGCTCTGCTACTCGTGGTGCAGCTGATCCCGGGGTCAAACGTCCTTTCATTGGATTCAGATTAGCCCTTTCAAGGTTTCGGACAGATTGAGAATAGTCGGACAGATGAAAAGAGTGGTTCATCCCCTATTCATAAACTACTAGCCGAGTCATTCTTGTAGTACTAATCTATCTTTTGCGGATTGCAGTTCATTTCGGGCTCTAGCCGGTCGGGGAACCATGATAAATTCATTGCAGGAAAAGCTGAGTATCAACCAGCTAACGTTACTTATCGCTGTGTTACTAACCTCTATCTCTCCACTATCTGCTCAGGGACAGAATAGACAAAATCCCTATGGTGAATGGCGATATCAGAGTGGAGACGCTTGGGGGACTCGTTACTCTCCTGTAGATCAGATCAACGCTGATAATTTTGGGGATTTGGAAGAAGCTTGGGTCTGGAGGGCGGATAATTTCGGTCCCGAAGCTGATTATCAAATGAAATCAACGCCGACCTATATTGACGGTATTCTCTATACTGTGGCTGGTGAGAGGAGGACGGTAGTGGCTATCGATCCAGAAACGGGGGAGACTCTGTGGACGTATAGGGAACCGAATACGACCCGTTGGGAACGTTCGATGAGAAAGAATTATGGAAAAGGAGTTGCTTACGGAGAAATTGATAACAGGGGCGTTATCTACTATGTGTCTCCAGCATTCTTTTTGCATGCTTTGGATGCCAAGACTGGGATTCCAATTGAAAATTTTGGATCTCCAGTTCCCTTGGATGGTTTTCCTAAGAGTGGAGTGGTCGATTTAATTCCTGATCTAGTGGCAGACTGGGCTCCTTGGCATGAATTTGATCAGCCATATGATCCTGATTTTGGGATTCCTAGAGAACTGGGTTACATAACTAATTCCTCTCCGGCAATTGTGGTCAATGGAACTGTTGTAATCGGGAATTCAGCGGAACAAGGGTACAATCAGACACGCATCGAAAACGTCCCCGGTGACATACTCGGATTTGATGCGGAAACAGGAGACTTTAAGTGGAAATTTCATGTCATTCCCAGGGCGGGGGAAGTGGGCAACGAAACATGGTTGAATGACGCTTGGAAATGGACTGGAGACGTCTCTTCTTGGGCCCCGATGTCTGCGGATTACGATAGAGGTATTGTCTATATTCCTACTAACCCACCGACGATTGATTATTTCGGAGGATTTCGTCCAGGAAATAATCTTTTCGGCACTACTGTAATCGCACTAGACGTTGAAAGTGGGGAAAGAGTTTGGCATTTCCAAACGGTGCACAGTGATGAGTGGAATTACGATCTTCCTAACGTTCCGCTAATTGTAGATTTGGAGGTTGACGGAGAGGAAATACCCGCGGTCATCCAAACTACCAAACAAGGTTTGGTGTTTACTTTCAATAGGGAAACAGGCGAGCCAGTATGGCCAATTGAAGAAATGGAAGTTTTGCAAACAGAAGTTCCTGGCAACTGGACGGCTGCGACCCAACCTATTCCTACACGACCAGAACCTTTTGAACCTTTAGGCTTATCTGTGGAAGATGTGATAGATTTCACTCCAGAGTTAAGAGAACAAGCTCTGGAAATCATAAGTGGTTACCGTGTGGGTGGCCCTTACCTGCCGAGACTGCCTCAGGGCCACAGCTCTGCTGTGGTGGATAACATTCGATGTTATGGTGGCCTGAATATTACTAATCCAGCCACATTAGATCCATCTACAGGGATTTTGTACGCTTCGCACTCTAGGCGATGCGGAGGTGGGACAGTAGTACCGGGAGCTGGTCAAGATCAGCCGGACAGAATGATGACAACTGGGACTACGATTGCGGACTGGGTAGCCGGACCGGGAGGAGGGATGGGTCAAGTAAATGGTCTTCCCCTTCACAAACCACCGTACAATCGCTTGTCCGCGTATGATATGAATACGGGCGAACGTCTTTGGTGGATACCGATTGGAGAGGTGTCTGCAAGTGTAAAAAATCATCCAGATCTTCAGGGACAGGACTTTTCTATGATGGGTGGAGGGGGAAGTTCAATACAGATGGTAGCTGGAGATCTCCTGTTCGCTACCGAAGGTTCCGCTGGACCTCCGGTTCTGAATGCTTATGACAAATTGACTGGTGATCATGTTGGCGAAGTGGAAATGGCAGGCTCTGGACAGTACGGTATGATGACATATAGCCACGAAGGAAATCAGTATATAGTGGTCCAAGTTGGACGTCCAGGACGTTTGGTGGCGATGAGGTTGTTCTAGCATGCCGAAACAACCCGTACACGACGATTGCTGATGTTTTCAAGGCTCTGCTCTGTCCTGCTCCTCATCATCGCCCTTTACGCACCCTCGGGCTGTACTGCTCCAAGCACTCAGACCGACTCGCAAACGTTGACAGACCAACCTTTCCCGGACAACCCCAACTTGTGGCCCTCCATCCGCCAAGAGCGGATCGGTACACTGCTCGGACCCGCTATGGCCAGAGCGGGTGTAGATGCTTGGATCGTACTCGCTAGGGAGAATGCAAACGACCCAATCGCAACCCACCTTGGAGCCGAAAATGCTGGGGGCTTAGCTGCCTTCCTTTTCTTCGCTGATGCCGAAGGAAACCTCGAGTCGTTAGCGATATCACCAGAGACGGAAGCCACTGCTCTGTCTGAGGTGAGCCCACTCGACGATGTCCGCTCAGTGCCGAGAGGAACAAGTATGTATGCCGCGGCTGCAGATGAGCTTAGGAATCGTAATCCTCGATCAATCGCCGTGAACAACAGCAACCGCAACATCGCAGATGGGCTTTCTTACACTCAGCGGGTGGCACTTGAAAAAGCTCTGGGCCCAACGCTCTCCAGTCGACTGGTCTCTTCAGAGGAAATCATCATCGAGTGGCTGTCAGTGAAATTACCCCAAGAGGTTGAGATCATGCGGAGGGCAGCTAAACTGACCGAGAAACTGGAGATCGAGGCATACGAGCAGGTCGTACCCGGTGAAACCACTGACGCAGATTTGGCAAGATTCCTCAAGACTCGCATGGCGGAGCTCGGGGTGGTCGACGGATGGGCACCCGACCAGAACCCGAACGTCAACTCGGGACCGGACCGAGGGCACTCACACTCGACTGAAAAGGTCATCATGCCTGGAGATGTGATTCAGACAGACTTCGGAATACGTGTGTATGGAATGTGGGTTACGGACATCCAGCGCTTCGCCTACGTGCTGCGGCCAGGTGAATCAGAGGCGCCTCCTGAGGTAAAGGCTCGCTGGGAGCACG
>Ga0209403_10005275_pt1 | contig 13577 bp, 13 predicted proteins | sample ArcticOcean_MG_C_8_FD_187440 | JGI IMG/M metagenome (GOLD analysis project Ga0209403, IMG submission 187440) | Marine microbial communities from western Arctic Ocean - ArcticOcean_MG_CB11_86 (SPAdes) (version 2) | ecosystem: Environmental > Aquatic > Marine > Oceanic | place: Arctic Ocean... | reverse complement strand
CCCGTATCCCGAAGCTTTTTGACGTCACCATCATCCGCGGCGGCCACGGGAGACACGCCGGCGATGACGATGGCCAACGCTACCGTGCCCAAAGCCACCGTGCTTAAAGCCATCGTACAAGTTCGAAAAATACCAAGCATTTGTTTACCTCTACCCGGTTCATCTGCGTCCACAGCCCGCACGCCCCTGCGCGCGTTCAATGCCGCTATTCCTGTGCCCACCCAGCCATGACCGGTTACTCTGACAACGAACATAGTTCACCCGTATAGATACGGGATACCATCTTTTTCGGATAGTCACTCTTTGGAGATCGGCTGATGGGTGAGGCTTTGCCGGTTTTTACTCTGCGGCGGCGGGTTTGATATAGCCACGCCCCGTCATGCACGCATCGAATTGCTCTGCTCGCCATTGGACTTCATCAAGCTGGAGCACGAGCGCTTCAAAATCATCGTCGATTCGAACTTCTCCCGACTGCGAAACCCGGATGTTCAGCAGGGCGAGATTTTGGACCTGTCGTTCGGCCGCGAACTGATCATGTGCCTCGTGAACCGCGTGTGACCAGCAAGCCATGAGGTCGTCGAGCGCTTGCGTTTCGCTTAGCTGCGGCTTGGTCCAGCCTCGATCGACAGCGCAAGCTGCCAGCGGCAAAAGGACCAGCAAGCATGCCGATCGCCAGGCCGCACACCACCAGGCCGTACACCAATTGCCGGATCTTGTTCCCATCACAGCTTCCTGTACCCAACGATCGGCCGGACTGTCACAGTTGCAGGGCTAACTGCGCGTCGTCGCGGCCCGGGGCGCGGAAAAGAGTCCTGTCGGCGGAAATTCGCCTCACGTTCAACCCCAACTTTTCCGTAGCCAGTTTAAAGCGTTTTCCGATCAACTCCGCGTAAGGGCCGCTGCCGCGCATCCGCGAACCGAAACGGGGATCGTTGTCCTTTCCGTTGCGGACATCATGGATGAGCGACATGACCTTTGAGGCGCGATCGGGGAACGATTCGCTCAGCCATTCACGGAACAGATTCTTCACGTCGTGCGGCAGGCGCACGAGTAGGTAGCTGGCGCTGGTGGCACCGGCCTCGCGCGCCGCGCGCAGAATACTTTCGAGTTCGGAATCGTTCAGGCCGGGGATAATCGGCGATGTCAAAACGCCGACCGGGATGCCCGCCGCCGAGATTTCCCGTATGGCGTCGAGACGCCGTGCCGGCGTCGCGGCCCGGGGTTCCATGCTCCGGGCGAGGCGGCGGTCGAGCGTCGTAATCGAGATCAGGACCTGCGCCAGTTTCTTCTCGGCCATCGGCGCCAGGAGGTCGATATCACGGGTGACGAGGTGCGATTTCGTGACGATCCCAACGGGATGATCGCAACCCGAGAGCAGTTCGAGAATACCGCGCGTGATCCGCCGTTCCCGCTCCAGCGGCTGGTAGCAGTCGGTATTGGTGCCGAGCGCGATCACTTCGCACTTGTAGCCGGGGCGGGTTAGTTCGCGGCGCAGCGCCTTAACGGCATCCGGCTTGACGAACAGCCGGCTTTCGAAATCGAGACCCGCCGACAATCCGTAATAGCTGTGGGTCGGCCTGGCATAGCAATAAATGCAGCCATGTTCGCAACCGCGGTAAGGGTTTATCGAGGCACTGAAGGGGACGTCAGGTGAGTCGTTACGGGCGATGATGGTTCGGCAGGTCTCTTCAGTGACCGTGGTCCGGAGTGGTGGTGGTGCGTCGTCAGCGCCGCCACCATCGTCAAACTCCCAGTGCGCGTCACGAAGGACACGGCGTGCCGATTCGAACCTGCCCGTCGGATTGGTCACAGCGCCCCGTCCGCGCCGCCCGCCCGTGAGCACGGCCCCATCCTGGAGTGTCGGTGCAATCTCCCGTTCCATAGCGAACAGCATATCCTGCCATTGGAACGAATCAAGAACAAATCTAGAAAATCCCTCCCGGAGGCCGAGGAGGCTGGGTGGGGGCGTTCCAATCGTATTCAATGTGTTCCTCTCAAGGTGATAAGTTGAGCCTCCGCGTTCATAAGGTCCCGGCCCCATGCACCTCCTCGTCTTCCAGCACATTCCCGTCGAGCATCCTGGTATTTTCCGTGATTTTCTGGCGGCGGATGGGCACGAATGGCAGGCCGTTGAGTTGGACGCCGGCGAAGCCATTCCCGATCTCGGCGACTTCGACATGCTCTGGGTCATGGGCGGACCCATGGATACCTGGCAGGAGGATGCATATCCCTGGTTGGTTGACGAAAAGCGGGCGATCCGCGAAGCCGTGGTCGAGCACGGGATGCCGTTTCTCGGCTTTTGCCTGGGCGCGCAGCTTCTGGCCGATGCCCTGGGCGGTGAAGTTGCCGCCATGGCGACGCCCGAGGTCGGAGTCATGGACGTGAGCCTGACCGAAGATGGCCGGGACGACCCGCTATTCGACGGATTTGAACCGAACGTCCGATGTCTCCAGTGGCATTCCTATGAAGTTCGCACGGCCCCGGCAGGCGCCCGCGTACTCTGCCACTCCCCGTTGTGCGGGAATCAGGCTTTCGCGGTGGGTCGCACGGCCTATGGCATTCAGTACCACGTCGAACTGACCTCGCAGACGGTCCCTGAATGGGGTGAGGTGCCGGCGTACCGTGAGGCGCTCAAGCAGTCCCTCGGCCCAGGTGCCTTGGAAGCTTTTGACCGTGAGGTGGCGGCCAACATGCCCGATTTCAATGCCGGCGCAGAACGTCTGTACCGCAATTTCCTCAGCTTGTGCGCGAGTCCTTCGACATCGACGTCGTGATCCCGACCCTGAATGCCGAACGGTCCATGGAGTTGGCCTTACGATCTCTGGCGCGTGCACGTGACACCGGCTTGCTCGATCAAGTTATCGTCTGTGACGGCGGATCGACGGACCGGACCGTCGGGATCGCCAAGGCCTGGGGCGCGCGGGTCGAAGCAGCGCCCCAGGGCCGGGGCAATCAGTTGGCAGCAGGGGCGGCGATCACCAGGTCGCCCTGGATTTTGTTCCTCCATGCGGACACCTGCCTGACCGAGGGGTGGGAACAGGAAGTCGGCCGGTTCATTGCGGGTGACGGCGCATCGGGCCGTGCCGCCGTCTTCTCGTTCGCTCTGGACGATCCATCGATTTTAGCGCGCGGTTTGGAGTGGTTCGTGAAATGGCGATGTCGGCTCGCAGCCCTGCCGTACGGGGATCAGGGACTGCTCATCTCACGAAGCTTGTATGACGACATCGGCGGGTATCGGGCAATTCCCCTGATGGAAGATGTCGACATGGTGCGGCGCCTGGGATCCGCTCGCATCGTTTTTCTCGACTCGGCAGCGTGCACTTCGGCGGCACGTTATCGGCGGGACGGCTATCTCCGCCGCGGTGCGCGAAACTTGTTCTGTTTGGCATTGTACTTTTTAGGCATGGCGCCCGGTACGATCGCCCGTTTCTATCGCTGAGATTCGGACGTGCGGCCAACCCGGCACGTGATCGTATTTGTTAGGGCGCCCCAAATTGGCACCGTCAAGCGACGCCTCTCCACTGACATCGGCGTTTTTGCTGCCTGGCGGTTCTACCGGAGCGAGACAGCGCGGTTGATTGCCGAGCTGCGTCCTCACCAACATCACGGCTTTCGTCTGGCTGTAACGCCTGACTGCTTCACCCACCGTGGCCGTTTCTGGCCCGATGGCATCACGCGCATCCCGCAAGGCCCCGGAAACATCGGTGAGCGGATGGCCCGGGTCGTGCACGCGCATCCCCATGAGCCCGTCGTCATCATTGGCAGCGATGTCCCCGGTCTAAAGTCCAAGCACGTCGAGGCGGCTTTCGTCGCGCTGGAAACGCATGACGCGGTCATCGGACCGGCCCATGATGGCGGCTACTGGCTCATCGGATTCCGGCAGCGGCCGACAACACCTGGGCGTTGGCGGCCCGGGCTTTTTCGCAATATCCGCTGGTCCGGTCCGCATGCCATGGAGGATACGTTACGTGCGTTTCCGCGGGGGTGGCGCGTGGCTCGTCTCGATACACTCAGCGATGTGGACACGAAGCAGGATTTCGATGCGCTGGGCGGGCGCCAGTTAATCGGTCGCAAATTTCCCGGTCGCAATTTTTCCGGGCGCCAATTACTCGGGCGCCATGGTTAGGCGGTCAAGACGCAGCCGGTGGCGGCCGTCCGTGAGTCGGTAGGCGGCGCCCATCACGGCGGCAAGTGCGCCGAGGCCGGTGCCGCCGGCAATCAGGAACATGATCAGGATTTGGTATTTCACCGCGCTGACCGGGTCCGCGCCGGCCAGGATCTGGCCCGTCATCATGCCCGGCAGCGACACCAGGCCCGTCGCCGCCATACTGTTGATGATTGGCATCAGTGCGCTCTTGAGGGCCAGTTGCGTAACCGGCCGGAAGGCCTCTGTCCGCGTTTCTCCCAGCGCAAGCTGGGCCTCGATTGCGTTCCGTTCGCGCGCCGCTACCGTGGTGAGAGAATGGAGACCCAGGCTGACGCCGGTCATGGTGTTGCCCAGTACCATGCCCAGGATCGGTAGCGCATAGCGGGGGTGATACCAAGGCTCTGGATTAAGTTGGGTGGTCAGGGCGAAGATCGTGATCAGGGTCGCGGCGATGAGCATACAGCCGGTGCCGAGCCCGTAAGACCAGATGCCCGTCAGTCTCCGGTCCTGACGCGCGGAGATCTCGCGGCCGGCAAACAGTACCATCGCCACGGCGGCGGCACCCGTCCACAGCGGAGATACCAGCGCGAACAGCGCTTTGAGAACCAGGCCGACGAGGATGAGCTGGACGATCATGCGCAACGTTGCGATGGCGAGCTGTTGTTCGAGGCGCAGTCGAAGGACGACCGACAACAGACCGTTCAGCACCACCAGGACCGATGCCAGGGCGAGTTCGCCGAAGCCAATCTCGATGTAGCTCATGCGCTCTGCTCCCGGAGCGTCCCGCCGACAATTATGAGAGTTCGGCCGGAGACGCGCTGGCGCTGCTCGGCGTCGTGCGATACCCAGATTACCCCGCCGCCGCTGGAGCAAAATTCTTCAATCGTTCGTTCCACCGTCTCGGTGTCCGGCGCATCGAGCGCGGAGGTGGGCTCGTCGAGCAGCAGCACGCGCGGGCTGCGGCACATCGACCGCGTCAGCGCCAGTCTCTGCTGCTCCCCCGTGGATAGCCTCGAAACGGGCCAGGCGCCGCATTCGGGGGGCAGTCGCAAGGCCTCGATCATCGGTCCAACATTCTCCCAGTCGGCAAAATGCTGGGACACCGTTGCACGCCACCATCCCGAGACAGCGGGAACGTACGTCACGAGGCTGCGCCAACACGGCGCTGTCATGCCGTTCCGTTCAGTGCCATCCAAGGTCACCGTGCCGGCGGCAGGGTCCAGATCAGCGATAGCCCGCAGCAGCAAGGTCTTGCCCGACCCCGATGGCCCGGCCACGGTGACGCATTCGCCTTTCTCGACCTCGAATGAGACAGGAGTCAGCCCGATTACCGTGAGCCCATCAACCTGCAACATGGTCGATGTTCCGGAATTTGGTGGAGCCGCACCCCAATTCGTCGGAGCTGACGTCAGGCCTCGACCGATTCGTGCTCGAGCAAGCGATCCATCATCTCGACAAAATTGCAGGGCTTGTGGCGATAGTCGAGTTGTGAGACGAGGATTCCGTCCCAGGCATCCTTGCAGGCGCCGGGCGATCCCGGGACTGCGAACAGATAGGTGCCGCCCGCGACCCCTGCGGTCGCTCTCGACTGGATGGTCGATGTCCCGATCTTTTCGTAGGACTGCATCCTGAACAGCTCACCGAATCCCGCAATTTCTTTCTCATATACCGTTTGAAAGGCTTCCGGAGTGACGTCACGTCCGGTCACGCCCGTGCCTCCGGTCGCAATGACAACTTGGACATCGGCGTCGGCAATCCACGAACGAAGCCGGCCAACGATGGAGTCGATTTCATCCTTGACGATATCCCGGTCCGCCAACCGGTGCCCGGCTGCCTGAAGGCGTTCGACGAGGACGTTTCCCGATTTGTCATTCTCGGACGTCCTTGTATCGGAGACCGTGAGGATGGCGATACCCACGGGAATGAACGGCCGCACCTCGTTAATCTTGGAGGACATTGCCTTCGAACTCTTGAATTAGGGCCGTGTCGACCCGTGAATCGAGGGCATGATATTCCGGCCAGCGTCCTTCCGCGAGCGCATCCAACGACGGTGCGGGTTGCTCGAGGCGCGACCGGTAAATCCACATGTTGGTGAACACGCGCCGCACGAATTCTCTGTTCTCGCGTGACGGCAGGCTCTCGATGAACATCAGCGGGTCTTCGGACTCCTTTATCCGGCGTTGCCATTTTCTAACATTGCCCGGACCGCCATTATAGGCGGAGACGACCATCACGAGGTTGTCCAGAAAATCATGCTGGGTCATGAGGTGGACGACGTATTTCTGGCCCAGATGAACGTTGAACTCGGGCGCGAACAATTTCTGTTTGTTACGCCCGCGAAGGCTGGGGTCCCGAGCCATGTAGCTGGCCGTGCGGGGCATCAGCTGCATGAGCCCCCTGGCGCCGGCACCACTCTTCGCCCGGCTGTTGAAGCCTGACTCCTGACGCATCAAGGCGAACAGAACGGCGCGGTCGATTTTGAATCCGCCTTCAGGCTCCCACGGCGGCACGGGAAACAGCGCACGGTCATAGGCGTCTCCGTCCGAGGCAAGAATTGACCGGGCGAGCCGCAACTCCGCCCCGGGAAGTCCCAATCTCATGGCGAGCGCCAGCATGGCCTTCCGCGCGTTTCCCGCAACCGCCACGAAGGCGGCGCGCAATTCCCGCTCTGCCAGGTAGAGCCGTCCGATTTGCGACAGCGCCACCGACCGCCGTACGTGTGGACTGACCTTGAGTTGGGCATAATCCGAGGGGAAGAGGACCGGAGCGTTCCAGGCTGGCGGGCCTTTATCGCCAAGCAGTCTGCGCGCCAGCTGTCCGTAGAAGGTTCGTGGCTGAGTGGCAGCGAGGCGGAGATAACGCGTCACATTTTTCGGGTTGCGGTCCACGAGATGGGCTCGGGCCGCCCAGAATGCACCAAAGGTCGATTCTCTGTCCGAAGCGGTGCGCGAGTCGGCGAGGGCACCGAAATGAGAGGCGGCATCGGAATTTTTGCCGAGACGCCAGGCGGCCAGCCCGGCATACATATCGACAGTGGGCTCATAAGTCCGCGCCCGTGGGGCATTTTGCGACGCCAGGGCATACGCCCGTTCATGGTGACCCAACTGGAAGTAACCTTTGGCGATATTCGCGTACAGAATTGCGATCTCGGTCTCGTCGAGCAGGTTGCGGTATTCGGGGCTCTTCAGATGTTTGATCGCGTGGTCCAGGCGGCGACTGCGGATATGGTTGCGAACGTGGGCCTGCTGGCGCCGCACCTCCCGGCGCTGTGCCCGGCCTCTCTTGTGCGGTGACACGTATTTTCCGGTTCCGGCAGCGGCGGTCGCGGCCGTCTTGATTCCGTTCTGTCGGGCTGGTGGCCGTGGGGCACGTGCTCGCACGGGTTTCCGCTTTCGCGCCAGTCGATAGATGCGGTAGGCGCCGGGGTGGTCGGCATATTGCTTCATCCACGCAGCCAGCTCCTTGAACTTCGAGCGGTACTTCGTGGGATGCAGATAGCGTTGGTAGAGCACGTGACCCATCAGGATGCGGTCATCGAGTTCGGCGATTTCCTGGTCGGCAGCCTTCCAGTTTCCGCCTTCCTGAAGATCGAAAATGCGTTGGTATCGCGAAACATCTTCCGGGGTAAGGACGCCGACTACGACCGTATCCTCGATGGAGTCGATGGCAGAAAGGCTAAGGTTCTCGGTCGTCGCCGTAGCGGCGGTGATGGAGAGTTGAATCGCGAACAGTATCGTCGCGCACATGAGCGCGGGACTGACGGAACAGTTTGGTCCGACCGCGCGATGCCGAGCACACTGTGCCTGCACCCCGGTAGGACGCAGGTTGAAGATGCGCCGAACGCACCTTCCAATTCCCCGTAGCATGGCCGCTTCATAGCGGATGCTGCGACTCGCGGCAAGCACACATGCGTCTATCGTTGAGATGTCGGGACTACGTGATCGCAAGGTTTCCTAGGCTGTCGGCTTCCCTCAACCTAAAGAATTTAGGCGTTCCTGGATGGCCAGAATGTCACGCCAGGCTTCCCGTTTGAGTGCAGGTTGTCGCAGCAGATATGCGGGATGGTAGAGGGGCATGCACGGTACTTCTTGCTCGCCGCCACTTTCGTCTGTGTGGTAAATCAGCCATTTTCCGCGCAGTCTCGTAATGCCTTCCGTGCGGCCCAGCAGCGCGCTGGCCGCAGTACCGCCGACCAGCACCAGGATACGGGGAGCGACCAATTCGATGTGCCGCCGGATGAAGGGCAGGCAAATCGTCACCTCGTTTGTGGTCGGCTTGCGGTTTCCCGGCGGGCGCCAGGGCAGGATGTTCGTGATGTAGGCCGACGTTCGGTCCAATCCGATCGCCGCAATCATTCTATCGAGGAGCTGACCGCTCACGCCAACGAACGGCACGCCTTGCCGGTCCTCGTCGGCTCCCGGCGCCTCGCCGATAAACATGATGGACGCTTCGGGATTACCGTCGCCAAACACCAAATTCATGGCCGTGTGCTTGAGGGAGCAACCCTCGAACTGTTGCATCGCATATTTGAGCTCGACAAGCGTGGTGGCTCCTCGAGCGAGTTGATCGGCATTTCCTTCAGCCGCCGCAGGGCTTTCCAGCGGAAGCGGGACATTCGCCTGGCGCCGTGGGACCTCCTCCCCTGCGTTGGCTGATGGTGTCGTTACGGAGGGGCGAGCTTGATCGGCCGTCTCTGTTTGAACCGGAGTGTCTGGATTTGGCGGTTGCTGGAATCGGTCGACCGGCGACTCATCGACAGCCTCGTCGGCACCCACTTCGATGTGCCAGCGCAGGAGATTCAGGAGTTCGATCTTAGTTGGCAACGTGCTGTGGTTCGTGATTCGCGCGCTTTGAAAATACGGCTGGGTCGGCAGGCTAGCAGAACGCCCTTGTGACTTCGACCCGGTCCGGTGCGCGAGCCAATTGACCAAACTTGCCGCGCGCGCGTATACCGGTGCCGTTGGAGTCGGAAGAGCGGCGGGGCATGGAGTCCGGAATGGCCGAAGAGGTTCAAGAGCGGGATTCGATGGAATTCGACGTCGTGATCGTCGGTGCGGGACCGTCCGGTCTGAGCGCCGCGATCCGGTTGAAGCAATTGTGCGCTGAGAACGGCGCCGACCTCAGCGTTTGTGTCTTGGAGAAGGGCTCGGAAGTCGGCGCGCACATTCTTTCGGGTGCCGTCCTCGAGCCCCGGGCGATCAACGAGCTGTTTCCCGATTGGCAGGAACGCGGGGCGCCGTTGAACACACCCGTCTCCGATGAGAAGTTTCTGTTCCTCACGCAGGGTGGCTCCGTGCGGTTGCCCAATTTCATGCTGCCCTCGCAGTTGAATAACCATGGCAACTACATCATCAGCCTGGGAAACCTGTGCCGCTGGCTGGCGGACCAGGCCGAGGAAATGGGCGTCGAAATTTTCCCCGGCTTTGCGGCGGCTGAGGTGGTTTACGACGAGCAGGGCAACGTCAAGGGCGTCGCGACTGGTGATATGGGCGTGGCCCAGGACGGAAGCCAGAAGCCGGAATACCAACCCGGCATGGAGCTGCACGCCAAATACACCCTGTTTGCCGAAGGCTGCCGTGGGTCATTGACCAAGACCCTGTTCGAGCGGTTTCAACTCCAGGAGGGCGTAGATCCTCAGACCTTCGGTATCGGCATAAAAGAGCTGTGGGAAGTAGAGCCCGACAAGCACCAGCAAGGCCTCGTCGTGCACTCGGCAGGCTGGCCGATGGACTCGCAGACCTACGGCGGAAGCTTTCTTTATCACCTCGAAGACAACATGGTTTCGGTGGGGTTCGTGATTGGTCTCGACTATCAGAACCCGCACCTCTCGCCCTTTGAGGAATTCCAGCGTTTCAAGACCCATCCGTCCATCCGTCCCGTGTTCGAGGGTGGACGGCGGATCGCCTACGGCGCCCGCGCCATCAACGAGGGCGGGTTTCAGTCGGTGCCGAAACTGGTGTTCCCCGGCGGCGTGTTGCTGGGCTGCGCGGCGGGCTTCGTGAACGTGCCCAAGATAAAGGGCAGCCATACCGCCATGAAGAGCGGCATGATGGCGGCGGAGTCCGTATTCGAGGCGATTCAGGCGGGCCGCAGCGGGGATGCGCTGGATAGCTATACGCAGCGATTTAGCGAGTCCTGGATATATGAAGAGCTTCGTCAGGCCCGTAATTTCCGCCCCGCGTTCCGTTGGGGTCTTTTATTGGGCACACTTTACGGGGGGCTGGATTTGAAGATATTCCGGGGACGGCTGCCCTGGACGTTCCGTCATCATCCCGACCACCAGCGCCTGAAAAAGGCTGCCGATTGTCCCAAGATTGAATATCCCAAGCCCGATGGGCAGCTCACGTTCGATCGGTTGTCATCGGTGTTCCTCTCGAACACCAATCACGAAGAAGATCAGCCCGTTCACCTGACTTTGAAGGACGAGAGCGTTCCCATCGCGGTCAACTTGGCGGAGTATGATGCCCCGGAACAGCGCTATTGCCCGGCAGGCGTGTATGAGATTGTCGGGGTGGAGGAAGGCGAGCCGCGTTTGCAGATCAACGCCCAGAACTGCGTGCACTGCAAGACGTGCGATATCAAGGATCCCAGGCAGAATATCAACTGGGTGGTGCCTGAAGGCGGCGGCGGGCCAAACTATCCGAATATGTGACGACTCGGAGATTGGCGCACTCGCCGGAGTAACAATAATGCGGCAAGGCAAATACAATGTTGTGTAGGTCGAACGGATGTAGATCGAAGGGCTGATGCGCGAATTCCCGATGAACGAAATGTCGAGATGGTGGCAGTGCGGCACCGGTGTAGTCCGGGCCGTGGCGATAGCGTTGGCGATCTACCTTTTCCCGCTCGATATGGCGGGCGCCGCGACCGGCGATGAGGCGTCTGTCGAAAATGGGTCGGTTTTTGGACAGTACCTGGCGGGCAGGTTTGCTCGATCTGTTGGTGATACGACCTCTGCCTCGCGTTACTACGAATCGGTTCTCCAGCGGGATCCGGATAACTCCGACATACTGACCCGTGCATTCCTCTTGATGTTGGCGGATGGCCGCGTCGAGAGTGCCACGACACTGGCCCACAAAATTGCCGACGTCAGTCAACGATCCAGCTTGGCGAGCCAGGTTCTTGCCGTCGAGCTGATCGCCAAGGGCGATTACGCGAGCGCCGCGGGTATCCTTCGAAAAGCATCTCGCTCGCGCATGAACGCGCTTATCGTCCCGCTGATGGAGGCGTGGACCCTGGTGGGAAGCAGCCAGGGAGAGGAGTCTTTCAAGACCCTTGAGTTTCTCAGGAAGAAAAAGGGATACGCGCTTTTTCGAAGCTATCATGTGGCGCTGATCAGTGACTTTCTGGGCCAGGCCGAGAAAGCGGAAGCGGCTTACCGTGAGACAATTGACGCCCAGGAGGGTGGATCGCTCCGGGTCGTGGAGGCGTTCGGGTTGTTTCTCGAGCGTGCGGGCCGGCATCAGGATGCGGTCAACCTGTATCGGGATTTCCTCAATCGGGAACCGACGAACATTCTTATCCTCACCGCGCTGGCCCGCGCTGAAAGCAAAGAGCCGGTATCCCCCCTCATTACCGAAGCGAAGCAAGGCGTTGCCGAAGCCTTTTATGGGATCGCCGGTGGCTTGCTGCAGGAGAACGCACGCGACTCGGCACTTATCTATGCCCAGTTGGCCGTGGCGCTGAACGCCGATATGCCGGTGGCGTTGACCCTGATTGGCAGCATCATGGAGAGCGACCAGCGATTTGAAGCAGCGAATGAGCTCTACCAGCGCATCGAGTCCGGGTCCCCCTATGGCTGGAATGCGCGCCTGCGGATGGCGGCGAATTTGGAGGAGATGGACAAATTAAAGGCCGCCGTGACGCTTCTTCGGAAACTCGAAAAGGAACGTCCCGACCGAATTGATCCATTGGTCGAGCTCGGTGACATTTACCGTGCGCGGGGAAAATACAAGGCATCGGCCAGTGCTTACAACCGCGCCATTGCGCGGGTGGGGGAATTGCAGGAGCAGCACTGGACCCTGCTGTATTCGCGCGCGATCGCTTACGAGAGATCGAACGAGTGGGGCAAGGCGGAGCCCGATTTACTCAAAGCGCTTGATCTCATGCCGGAGCAACCTCTGGTCCTGAACTACTTAGGTTACTCGTGGATAGACCGCGGTGAAAATCTTGAGCGCGCCCGCAGAATGGTCGAGCGCGCCGTCGAACTGCGGCCGACAGATGGATATATCGTCGATAGTCTCGGGTGGGCCCTCTATCGTCTGGAAGAGTTCGATGGCGCGGTCAAACAGCTGGAACGGGCGGTGAGCCTGCGGCCGGAAGACCCCATCATCAATGATCACCTGGGTGACGCACTTTGGCGCGTCGGACGGGAACTCGAAGCGAATTTCCAGTGGCGTCGCGCACTCGTCCTGAAGCCGGAGGCAGATGGCATGCCGCAAATTCAGGAGAAATTGAAATCCGGTTTGGCGCCGATCTCAAAACGGAGCGATCCGGCGCTGCCGGACGGAGGCGATGGCAATTGAAATGCGCGTGGACGGTGATCTAGTTCGCTGCCAGGCTCCCGCCAAGATCAATCTTTATTTGCACGTGCTGGGCCGTCGTTCCGACGGATATCACGACCTCGACAGCCTGATTGTATTCGTCGATATCTCTGATGAGATTGAGGTCTCGCCGTCCAATCGCCTCGGGCTTAAATTGGAAGGTCCCTTTGCACACGATCTCGAGACAACGGATTGGGGCCGCAATCTGGTGATTCAGGCAGCGCGTGCCCTGGCCGAGACTTCTGAAATGAACATGAGCGTAGCGCTGACGTTGCGCAAGAACCTTCCCGTTGCCGCGGGTCTTGGTGGTGGGTCTTCGGACGCCGCCGCGACGTTGAGGGCGCTCTGCAGGATGTGGGATCTGGTGATCTCCGACGGTGAACTCCATGCCATTGCCAGGGATCTGGGTGCCGATGTCCCTGCATGTTTGGATCAGTCGTCCGTGTTCGTGGGCGGGGTCGGGGAGGACCTCAGTCCAGCACCCGAATTGCCAGAGGCCTGGCTGGTGCTGGTCAATCCGGGTTTGCCCTTGATGACGGCCGAAGTCTTCCGGCAGTTCGACCCACCCGGCTCCGACGTGGCGAGGTTCGATGCCGCACCACGCGATGTTTACACCATGGCAACGACTCTGGCCGCAAGATCAAATGACCTGGAAGCGGTTGCCATCGGGATGGTGCCGCAAATCGCGCGCGTGATCGATGCACTCGAGGAAAATGAGAATTGCCTGTTGGCGCGTATGTCGGGGAGTGGCGCCACCTGCTTTGGTATCTTCGCCGACGAGACGGCCGCGAAATCGGCTGCGGTGGGGATTAGCGGAGATAACAGCTCGTGGTGGGTAAGGGCAGGTCGGATGCTTGGCTCCGACAGAGTGCAATGAGCGTTCAAAA
>Ga0209403_10005273_pt1 | contig 13580 bp, 13 predicted proteins | sample ArcticOcean_MG_C_8_FD_187440 | JGI IMG/M metagenome (GOLD analysis project Ga0209403, IMG submission 187440) | Marine microbial communities from western Arctic Ocean - ArcticOcean_MG_CB11_86 (SPAdes) (version 2) | ecosystem: Environmental > Aquatic > Marine > Oceanic | place: Arctic Ocean... | reverse complement strand
ATTTTTATGAGGTGGGTCCTGGAAAAGTACTTAAAGGATTAAACCGACAAATTTTCCCTGAATCAACCACTATTACCTGTGATAAATTGGAGCATTTGGATGCCTGTGAAGTGCTGTAATTTAACTGACAAGGTGGCCATTGTAACTGGTGCATCCAGAGGTATTGGAGAAGCAATTGCAAAACAATTATCAAGCTGTGGGGCTAAAACAATTTTAATTGCAAGAAATTTTGATCAATTAGTCGCAGTAAAAGAGACAATAATTTCAAATGGTGGAATTGCTGAATCTATTGCGGGTGATGTATCTAATTTAAATTCAATTTCAGAAATAGTTACCAACACAATTGATAAATTGGGTCGGATAGATATTTTGGTAAATAACGCTGGAATTGCCCGTGATAATATCATTATGAGAATCAAAGAAGATGACTGGGATAGTGTGATGAATATAAATCTGAAGGGGTGTTTTAATGGGATAAAATCGGTTGCACGCCCTATGATAAAAAATAAAGCTGGTAGAATAATTAATATTACTTCAGTAATAGGTCAAATCGGTAATGCAGGGCAAAGTAATTATGCAGCGTCAAAAGCTGGTATAATTGGATTGACAAAATCAATGGCAAAAGAGCTGGGATCTCGGAATATTACTGTGAATGCTGTTGCCCCTGGATACATCACAACTGATATGACCAATGAACTGAATGATGAAGTAAAAGAGAAAATAAAATTTTCCATCCCTCTTGGAAGGCTTGGTACTCCGGACGATGTGGCAAACTTGGTTTGCTTTCTTGCATCAGATGAAGCCGGATATATTACAGGTCAAACCTTTAATGTGGATGGTGGGATGGTAATGATATAATAAAATGGAGATAGTGTAGTATGTCTGAACAATACGATAAAGTAAAAGAAATAATCATCGATAAACTAGGTGTAGATGATGGAAAGATCACAATGGAAGCAAAATTTATTGATGATCTAGGTGCAGATTCACTTGATACAGTTGAACTCATCATGCAATTTGAAGAAGAGTTTGGTATTGAAATTCCTGATGAGGATGCAGAGGGATTACTTTCTGTTGGTCAAGCAGTTGATTATATTTCGACTAAGCTGAACTAAAAATAAATATGTCAAGACGAGTGGTGGTAACGGGAACAGGAATTCTGTCCCCGATTGGTAATTCTACCCAAGAATTCTTAAATGGATTAAAAAGTGGAGCCAACGGGATTGGCTCCATATCCTTATTTGATTCAAGCGATTTTAATGTTCATATTGCAGGTGAACTCAAAATTAATATGGAAGATCATTTTGAAAAGCGTGATCTAAACCGGATGGATAGATTTACTGCTATGGCATTGATTGCAAGTGCTGAGGCAGTCAATCAGGCTAAAATTGATGACGATAGACTGGATAAAAATCAAATTGGGGTGATAATTGGTTCTGGAATTGGTGGGTTAAATACATTTGAGGAACAACATAATAGACTTCTCATTAGTCCTAGAAAAGTAAGTCCATTTTTTATTCCATCAATGATTTCCGATATTGCTTCAGGACAAGTATCTATTAAGTATGGCTTCAAGGGTCCCAATTATTGTGTTGTTTCTGCCTGTGCCACAGCAAGTCATGCAATTGGTGATTCTCTGAGAATGATTAAATACGGGGATGCAGATGTGATCATTACCGGAGGTACAGATGCTTCTATCACACCCATGGCTGTTGCTGGTTTTGCTAATATGAAAGCGCTCACAAAAAATGAAGACATCGATACTGCAAACCGTCCTTTTGATGCTGAAAGAAGTGGGTTTGTAATGGGTGAAGGTGCGGGAATAATCGTACTTGAAGAATTGGAACATGCACGAAAACGAGGTGCAGAAATCCTGGGAGAAATAGTTGGATATGGTGCTACAGCCGATGCCCATCACCTCACCATGCCTGCTCCCGATGGAGATGGTGCGGTAAGAGCAATGAAACGAGCAATGGAAGATGCATCATGCCAACCGGAAGATATTGATTATATTAACGCACACGGTACATCTACTCCATTTAATGATAAAACTGAAACAAAAGCAATAAAAACAGCATTTGGAGACCATGCAAAAACACTTTCCGTCAGCTCAACCAAATCTATGACAGGTCATTTGCTTGGAGCTGCAGGTGGAGTTGAAGCGGTAGCATCACTTTTGAGTATTCAAAATAATTTTCTTCCCCCTACAATTCATTATAAAACACCGGATCCGGAGTGCGATTTGAATTATGTACCCAATACTGCTGTTGAAAAAGACATCCATTATTCAATGTCAAATACATTTGGTTTTGGTGGACATAATGCGGTATTGGTTTTTAAATCATTTGAAAATTGAGTCTCTTTCGAACAATAAAGGCTCTATTCTCCAAAAAGTCTCCAGAAATTAAACAATTCGAAAAACTGCTCCAATATACATTTGGCGATACCTATTATCTTGAAAAAGCTCTCACCCATCGTTCTGTTCAGAACCACTCCGAGGGAAATTATGAAAGATTAGAATTTCTTGGTGATGCAATAATTGATCAAACCGTGTCCATTTGGTTATTCAAAAAATATCCTCAATCTGATGAAGGAACACTGACAAAGAAAAGATCATCTTTAGTAAACCGGGATTTTCTATCTATGCTAGGTAAAAAACTGCAAGTTATGGATGTAATTCGGATTGAACGGAGCGTGAACATCAATGACCCAAAAGTGATTACCAATATTGCTTCAGACGTTTATGAAGCAATTGTAGGAGCAATCTATCTTGATGGTGGTTTTAAAGAAGTTTCTAATTTTATAAAAAGGACCCTCTGTTTATCCGAACATTTGGCTGACGAGGATGTAAATTACAAAGGACAATTAATCGAATATTGCCACAAAAATAACCTTTCTGGTCCTCAATTTATCATCGTTGACTCACGTGGTCCAGAGCATGAAAAAACATTTATAATTAAAGTGGTAATTTCTCCTGATAATTCTTGGAGAGGCATTGGTTCAACAAAAAAATCTGCCGAGCAAGATGGTGCTCAACAAGCAATTAGTTTTTTTTTAGAGCATTGATTTCTTTTCTAACTGCTTAATCCGATCTCTTAATCTTGCAGCCACTTCATATTCTTCTTCAGAAATAGCTTTTTCCAACGCTTCGGCAAGGTTTTCTATGACTGAACCCGCCGATTCTTCTTTTGATAAATCATCCGAAGATACAGTTTCAGCAACTTCACCGCCAGTTGAATAGTTATCTATTCCAGCTCTTTCCATAACTTCATCTGAAACATAAATTGGTGTCATAGTTCGCAAGGCAATAGCTATGGCATCACTTGGACGAGAATCAATAATAATATCTCCGACTTGTGAATTTGAAACCTCAATTTCTGCAAAAAATGTCCCATTTTTCATGCGTGCAATCGTAACTTGCCTAATATCACTTTCGAGAGAATCCAAGACATTAATCAAAAGATCATGTGTCATTGGCCTAGGCATATCTACACCTTCAAGATAGAGGGCAATTGCCTGAGCTTCATTGCTTCCCACAATTATAGGAAGACTTCGATTACTATCCTTTTCCTGTAACAATACTGCATACCCTTTGGAAGGTGGATAATAAGAAATGCGTTTAACTTCTACTAAATTCATAGTGATAATTTACATATTTCTCGTCAGAACATCCAATAAGAGATTATCGTTCCTCCGATATTTTTATTTTTAATTCCTGGATTCGCTTTACTGGTGTTGGGTCAACATTGTTTAATAGTGCTGCGTAATAACTAATCCAGTCTGTATAATGGATAAGTTTTAACAACCGTTCAACTCTGTTTGCTCCTAGCTGGCTGATTTCTATTTGACTTCCTGCATTTGATTCCAGCAGGGTGGCAGAAATACGCATCCGTGCCTGTATACCTGGGTGATCATCTTCATCCTTTAGCCAAATAATGGAAAACCTGTTCATAATATCCGGATTAACTGTCCAGCCTTCAATTTCATTATGATTCTGTTCAGGGAAATGATGATGAAATGAAAGCATTTTTGCATTTTCAGCCAATTGCCCTCTAAACCGAACTGCAGCAACCCAGGTTAAATCTTCACTCCCATAAATAATGGGGCAGGTAGTGTGAATATTTTCGGCAATTGTGAGTGCTTTATTTTCAGCTTTGTTCATTTCTATTGATAACGATTTCAATGATTCAATGGATTTTTCTACGATTTCGATAATGTAATTTTGTACAAAACCCAATCGACTTAGAAGAATTAGAATCAGGGAAAAAGAAAAACCCAGCGCTGCTCTCGGTTGATATCCGCCAGGAATAGTTATCTTATCTAAGTCATACTCAGCTGCATAATCAGTAATTGTACCACCAGTTGAAAGAACAATAATGGGGCAGTCCCGTTCTCTGCATTGTGCAAATGCACTCAAGGTTTCTTCAGTTCCCCCCGAGTAAGAAGATGCCAGAATTAGCGTTTTTGAATCAACCCATTCAGAGATGTTATAGGATCGGTTTACAAAAATGGGTACTGTGCATGCGTTTTGTGCCAATACTCTAGCAACATCTCCACCAATAGCAGAACCACCCATACCTAATACCATTATATTTTGGATATCTCTATATTTTTTATGAGGTACCCAGCTACTCATAATAGAAAATGATTTTTTAATTTGATTGGGAAACCCCGTGATTGCCCCCCTCATATCTGATTGATCAAGTTTGGTATTTAAGTCTAAAATAGTTTCACTCATTAATTACCCCTTTTTTTAATTAATTTACTGAAATAAAGCAGTTTTTCTTTATCAATAGGTAAATCATTTAATTTTTCATCTGCCAATTTGAGAATTTCATCAATTTCTTTTTGGGCACTATTTTTAATGCCTTCATTTTCAAGGTAATCCCTGATTATTCCAATACCCTTTTCAAAATCAACGCGAGCTATTTCCAAAGCTTTAATAATAATACCACTATTTTTCTCTAGGGCCTTAATTATTAGAAAGGTCTTCTTTCCTAATACTATATCACTTTCTAAAGATTTACCCATATTAGAACTGTTTGAAAATATTTCTAAATAATCATCTTGAATTTGAAATGCTCGCCCCACCAACCTCCCATAATCTCTCACTTTCTCGCAAATATGAGATTCAACTCCCGTTGAGATAGCACCTAATTCTGCTGCCAAACCAATCAAATGACCAGTCTTTAAATCAATCATTTGAATATACTCATCAAGCGATACTGAAGATTGTGTTTCAAATTCTTTGTCCAATGCCTGCCCTTCACAGACAGCTAATAATCCATCAATAAATATTTTCATTTGAAGATGAGAAACCGCTGGAGTTTGATTTAATAATCCAAGAGCTAGAGAGAGCATGGCATCACCAGTAAGAATGGCAACACCATCATCCCATTTATGATGGACGGTATGCTGGCCATGGCGAATACTGTCTTGATCCATAATATCATCATGAACAAGCGTGAAATTATGCAATACTTCAACAGCTAATGCTGCAGAAAATACATCCTTTTTTATACCACCACAGGCCTCTGCTGAGAATATTGTTAATAAGGGTCGGAGTCGTTTCCCGCCACCTTGAAGTACATAAGCTACAGGCTTTGTTAGTGAATCTGGACCATACGGGTAAATGTTCGATAGTTCTTTATTAATTTCATCTCTATAAGCTGGAATTATATCAGCAATGCTCAAGTTCTATTTCTCCAAATCCCGCTAGTTTATCCAATATTTCGTTTTGTATTTCTTCCATTCGCTTCAAAGTTTTTGCTTCAAACCGACAGACAATTACCGGCTGTGTATTGGAAGCCCTCACCAGTCCCCAGCCATCATCAAACTTAATGCGCACCCCATCCACAGTGCTGCAGTTATAATTAGCAGTGAAATATTCATCTGCCTTTTTGGAAATTTTAAATTTTTCTTCATCATCACTGCATTCTAAGCGCATTTCCGGGGTGGAATGGTACACAGGAATTTCTGAGGTAAGTTCAGATAAGGTTCGATTCGTCCTGGATAATAGTTGCGCCAACCGTAGAGACACATAAATGGCATCGTCAAAACCGAAGAAATCATCTGCAAAAAAGATATGTCCACTCATTTCACCAGCAAAGTTTACATCAAGTTCTTTCATTTTATCTTTAATGAGAGAATGCCCTGTTTTCCACATGACTGGTTTCCCACCATATTTCAAAATCATGTCTTCCAACGCCTGTGAACATTTCACATCATAAACAATAGTATCACCCGGATTTTTAATAACTTCTGGTAGAAAAAGTACCATCAATATATCAGATCGAATAATTCCCCCATTTTCATCTACTGCCACCACTCTGTCCGCATCACCATCATAAGCAACCCCAAAGTCGTAATTTCCCGATTTTATTTCAGCTACAAGATCAAGTAAATTATGATCTTCAGTGGGGTCAGGATGATGGTTTGGAAAGGTTCCATCTACATCGCAAAATAGTTCTGTAGTTTCTATCCCCACTTCATTAAATATCTGCGGAGCAGTCAAACATCCTGCTGCATTTCCACAATCAATTACAGCTTTCATTGGTTTGTCTAAATGAATTTTTTCCTTTAACATTAACTGATAGGGTTTCATAATGTCTACTTTTTCAATTTTTCCATCACCCGTTGCAAAATTCCTAGTTTTAATGAGTCCCAAAAGAGCCTGTATTTGGTCACCATAAAATGCACCCTGTTTATATGATAATTTAAAGCCATTAAATTCTGGGGGATTATGACTGCCGGTTATTTGCACAGCGCCATCCACATCAAAATGAAACATGCTGAAATAATTTGCCGGGGTGGGAACAATTCCCATATCCAAAACAGTAATTCCAGTTTCAAGCAGACCTTGAGAAAAATTCTCCATGAGTCTGGGAGTAGTCAAGCGAATATCTCCACTAATTGAGACCCTGTCTCCCCCATATCTTTTTACATAGGTGCCAAATGCCCTGCCTAAATCTATTACGACATCGGGTGTAAAATCTGTTTCTACAATACCCCTGATATCATATTTTCTAAAAATGTATGGGTTCATTTATTTTCCTTTTATTTAATATTTTAACTAAAATTATAATACATCCCCCAAAACAACCATCTCCTTTGCACCTGTAACCGAGGACATATTGGCTGGGATATCCTCTAATTTAGCGACACCCAATACTGCCATCAGTAGAGATTCTTTCATATCTGGATCTATCCCAATTTCAGCGGATGTTTTAATATTTGATATTTTCGTACTATTTCGAATATCTTCCATCAGAACAGGGTGATATACTCCCCCACCATTGATAATTAGACTGCAATCTGAAGTGGTAAAATTAAGATGTTTATTCAGGTTTTCTGCTATGGATTTAGCTGTAAAGGCGCAAAACGTTCGAATCATGTCGTCCGGTGAAATTCGAGGGAAGCGTTGAATGATTTGCTTAACCATATCTCGCCCAAATTCATGACGTCCAGTAGATTTTGGAGGTATTCTCTGAATGAAATCATGCGCCATCAACTCTTTCATAATTTTCTGGTTCACCTTGCCACCGGTAGCATGTACACCATCTCTATCAAATGGTTCTTCAAAATATAACTGACAGCTTTCATCAATGAGTGCCATCCCCGGTCCAGTATCAAATCCTAACACTTCACTCCTTTTACCGGATTTTAGAATATAGGTGATATTGGCCACTCCACCTAAATTTAGAGTGATAGTATTTTGATCATATTCTTTAAACAATAGCCAATCCAGGAAAGGCATGAGAGGCGCACCATTACCGCCGGCATTAATATCAGCCTGCCTGAAATTAGAAATTATAGGTACTTGAAAGATTTTCTTTAAATATTGTACATCACCAATTTGTCGTGTACTGACACCATCATCATGTGCAATTGTTTGTCCATGTGTTGCAATGAGATCAATATTTCTACCTTTAATAAATTGTTCCGTTATTAAAGAAAATTCCTTCCCCAGTTTTCTATCAACAGCATCAATAAGAGCTTCATCTCCTACTAATGCATTACAAATAGATTCTCGGATATCTGCAGAATAAGAAAAAATAGTATAATCAATAAATTCCCAACTCAAGTGATAATCAGTGGTGAGAGAGATCTTAAAAAGCCCACAGTCTAAACCATCCATAGAAGTACCGGACATAAGTCCTAAAACTGTATAATTTTTCAAATTAAGAGAGAAAATTGAGATTAGATATTTTATCTAACCTAAGAAAAGTCGTTTTATATTTTTAAATCATTGAAATAATGATCAATAGTTGCTGAAAAAACTTTAATTGCAGTAGCAATACAATTTTCATCGAGATTAAAATTATTGGTATGAATGTCCCGGGTCTTTCCGTCATTACAACCAATTCTAAAATAGGCTCCAGGAATTTTATCAAGATAATAGGCAAAGTCCTCTCCACCCATACTTGAATCCTCCATTATCATTACATTCTCTTCACCAAGGATCGCATTTGCAGCTTTTATAATTAAATCTGTACACTTATTATCATTAGTAAGCCCTGGCGTTGCATAGGTAGTTGACCAGGTTATTTTGGCATCTGTCAATTGTTCAACTGCATGAATTGTGTTATCAATAATCTTCGTTAATTTACTTTCGATATCCATATTTAGATACCTAAGGGTGCCTTTCATTTTTATTTCATCAGGCAATACATTGCAGGTGTGCCCACCTTCTACATTGCCAAATGCAAGCACCACTCTTTCTTGTTGTCCAAGGTGATGTTTCAGCGATTCTTCAAGAGAAATCACCAAATGACTTTGCGCCCAAATTAAATCAACAGATTCAGCAGGCCTGGATGTATGTCCACCGGGACCACTCAGAGTTACATCTATTTGATTTACAACCGCCGCCATTGGCCCATATCGAATTCCAATTTTTTCTGGATTTAGGGATGGTAGTATATGTCCACCAAAAATATGGTCAACACCTTCAATCGCCCCAGCCTCAATCATTACAATGGCGCCACCGGGAGCAATTTCTTCAGCCGGTTGGAATAAAAAACGTACTTTCCCGGGAATTTCAATTTTAGACTCAACCATATAGGATGCCAGTCCCAATATATTAGTTAAATGTGCATCATGACCGCAGGCATGGGACACCCCAGAATTAATTGAGCAATAATCTATTTGATTTATTTCCTGAATGGGGAGTGCATCTAAATCACAACGGACTGCAATTGTTGGTCCATTTCCATTTCCATAATCACAATAAAAACCAGTTTTCATTTCCTCATTTTTACAAATTTCCAATCCCAATTCAATCATAAGGTTTTGGCAATATCTAGCAGTTTCGTGTTCATTGTATCCAACTTCAGGATGTTGGTGAATCCAACGTCTAATTCCTACAAATTTTTTAAAATTAGCATCTAGCCATTTGTCAATCATATTACAGCTACCATTCCTTTTTTTGAATCGTTTATGGCTGACATAATAATATCTGAAAATTCATTATCCTTATTATATTGCATAATTTGCCTTTGATAAGAGGCGTGATTATTTTCTACAATCTCCCCTAATTGAATTAATTCTTTTCTACACCCCAAACCTTCAGCGCTTGGGCAGAGGTCTAATGAATCTTTGCTTATTGTAAAAAGCTCTGCCTCAACACCAATTGTTGGTTGTGGAGAATGATTGAAATAAATTCTTCCCTTGTTCATAATCTATTGGGTCATGATTTTTTCGAGTGAATTGAAATAGGCATTTTCCATTTTAATTCTGGAAATATTAATTTGATCATTAATAACCAACGAATTTGTGTCCGTCACCCTGCCAATTGTCTGTGTATGCATATCCAATTTCTGTGCAAGAAGAATCAATTGGTACAAGGCCGATTCCTCTAAAGTTACCACGACAACTGATTGACATTCTCCAAATAATAATTCATTATTTTGCAATTTTCGTACTACATCCAACCGTGCACCTAAGCCTTGTTTAGAATGAACGATAGATTCACTAATATTCACAGCCAATCCACCGTCTGACAGATCATGTGCAGATTTGATTATTCCTTTCTTAATTGCTTCAAGACATAACTCTTGGATTCCCATTTCTAATTCTAAATTGAGATGTGGAATGGGCCCCTGAATTTTTCCATGAATTGTACGAAGATACTCAGATCCACCTAAACATCCGTTTAATGCTCCCAGGGTCACAATAAAATCACCAGCACCCTTGAATTCTATGGTAGTACTCTGATTGATATTTTCCAATAATCCCACCATTCCAATAACAGGGGTTGGATAAACAGCTGTGTCACCCGTTTCATTATAGAAGCTCACATTCCCGCCGGTTACAGGAGTATTCAATGCACGGCAGGCTTCACCGATACCCATAACCGCTTCTTTAAATTGCCAATAAATTTCAGGATCCTGAGGGTTGCCAAAATTTAAACAATTAGTAATTGCCAATGGTTCGCCTCCAGAGCAGACCACATTTCTGGCAGATTCTACTACTGCAATCTGACCGCCCATTCTGGGATTCAAATACACATATCTTCCATTGCAGTCTGTACTCATTGCCAAGCCCTTTTGTGTTCCTTTTAAGCGGATGACAGCTGCAGCACCGCCTGGTCCCTGAACGGTATTGCTTCGAACGGTTGAATCATATTGACGGAACACAAATTGTTTACTGGTAATGTTTGGCGTTGAAAGTAGTGTGAGCAAGGTTTTATTATAATCTTCTTCTTCTTGTATGGCATCAATAGTAAAATTATTAATTTCAGAGAAATAGGCTGGCTCTCGAACCGGCATATCATATTGGGGAGCCCCACCGCCCAATACCAACTCTTCAGAAGGAATTTCTGCTACCTTATTACCACGATGATATACCTCTAACATGCCGGTGTCCGTTACTTCTCCAACACGGGTACAATCCAATTCCCACTTTTCAAAAATTGCATTCAACTCTTTATCAAATCCCTGTTCAATAACAACCAACATTCGTTCCTGGCTTTCTGAAAGCATAATTTCGTACGCGTTCATACTATCTTCTCTTAAGGGTACCTTATCTAAATCAATTTTTATGCCCGATTCTCCCTTTGCGGACATTTCTGAGCAGGAGCACGTAATCCCTGCTGCACCCATATCCTGGATACCAACTAACCATAACTTTTTACACAATTCTAAGGATGCTTCCATGAGTAGTTTTTCAGTAAATGGATCACCAACCTGTACATTTGATCGTTTGGACTCTGTTTCTTCGGTAAGTTCAACGGATGCAAATGTTGCACCATGAATTCCGTCCCTACCAGTTGTACTGCCTACAATATAAACGGGATTGCCAACACCTTTGGCAATGGCAGAGGAAACATATTTTGTCTCTACGATACCAAGAGACATGGCATTAACCAAACAATTTCCGGAATATGAATCTTCAATGACTACTTCACCCCCAACCGTTGGGATACCTAGACAATTCCCATAATCGGCAATTCCTTCTACCACATGATCTAAGAGATAGCGATTGCGTGCTCTCTCTAAACTGCCAAAACGAAGGCTATTCATGGAAGCAATTGGACGAGCACCCATGGTGAATACGTCTCTCATAATACCCCCAACACCAGTTGCTGCACCTTCATAGGGTTCTACAGCTGAAGGATGATTGTGAGATTCAATTTTAAAAGCTGTTGCCAAGCCGTCACCCAGGTCAACCAACCCTGCATTTTCTTCTCCTGCTGCTACTAAAAGACGATCTCCTTCCCTTGGGAATGTCTTTAGCATTTTTATAGATGACTTATACGAACAATGTTCACTCCACATGACTGAAAAAATACCCAGTTCAACATAACTGGGTTCCCGCCCTAATATTTCCAGAATTCGGTTAAATTCGTCATCTGACAGCCCATGCTCCCTGGCCATTTGTAAATCAATTACTGGTTCTTTGATCAATAGTATTTCCTTTGTAGCTTAATTATTTGAATTATTTTTTTTCCCACTTACAACATTCATCTCATATATCTTTCGGTTTTCATCCAAAAGCAAAACATGAATTCTATCCGTAGGTTCCAGTGGACCGTTTACTTCCACCCATGAACGTACTCCTTTAGTAAAATATCCGCTTGTTGTAATATGAGTTTTAATTTGTCCCACATTTGTGGTTAAAAAGAAATCAATATCTGCCGGTGGGAAAAAAAATCGATACTTCTCTGGTACATAAATTCGATTATACATATTTAGTGTGTGTAGGTCTTCGGAGATATCTAGATAAATATCATCGATTTCATCAACTTCTTTAGAATCATCGCCCCAAAGCTCACCCTGGGCAAATGCAGGTTCAGAATGAATACTGATTTCAATTTCCTCCCCTTCCTTGAGATGTAATGCCTCGGCTATTAATTCCGGAATTTTTACAAATAATTTATTTCGGATTTTCTCTAACTTGACATGGATTAACCGCATAACCTAAAAATTACACCTAAAATAGGCTAATTAAATAATGTCAATTCCGATTTAGCTTCAAGATTAGATTCAGGATTTTCTATCATTGGTTCTTCTACCCATTTAAAACCACTCATACGAAGGTAATTGCCTAATTTATTTCCTAGCGCTTTCCAACCCTTTATATCTACAAATTGCAATAAATCTTCTTTGCGAGTTTTCTTTTCACCCATTTTTGTTCTATAACCATACTCTAATATTGGGTTCCCAGCAGAAGAAATTAGAACTAATTTAGATGCTCGCTCCTCACTAATAAACCCAAAACGACGACCAAATGTAGCTGTTTCAATAAGAAATCGTTTTACATAATAGGTTCGCGATCCACCATCAAAATGGACGGCCGTTAGGAATCTATCTGGAGCAAATTTTTCAATGAGATTAATTTCATTTAATCTATATCGATTGGTGAGTTCAAAATCGGTAAGTTCATAGGCACCATCTTCATAAACCACCAATATGGCATCATCCGTATTAAAACTGCCAAGATACCTACCTTGTTTATCTGTATTTAGTCTGCCAATATTTTCATCCAGCCAAATATCTCTTCCTCCAAGAGTGGATTCACCGACTTCCTTCTGTGCTACTTTTCTTACCCGGTGTTTAGAAACAATATTTCCTTTAACCCCTCTCCCTTTTATAGCAAGTTCTCCAAAATTAAAATCAAATACCTTCTTACGGGCTTTGGCAGAATTATGCAGATTCACCATTACCATTTCTGACTCGCTATTTGGATTAGCCGTGAAATATAATAACTGTGAATTTTCATTCCCTTGAGTGAGATCATATTCACGATCTCGAATGATTGATGTTACAGAAAATCGTTTGGCGTAGGAAATACCGGAGCCTCCATCATAATAGATGACGTTATACACCATGTGTTTGTCATTTTTCTTCCAAATGGCTGCATGAATAATATTTTTGCCAACGAATGTTTTTTCTCCAATTCGGGTGACAATTAATTTTCCATCCTGTCTAATTATTATTATATCATCCAAATCGGAACAATCACAAATAAATTCATCTTTCCTAAGAGAAGAACCCACAAAACCATCTTCTCGATTCATGTATAATTTTATATTTGCCGCGGCTACCCTTCGTGCTTTAATAGTATCAAATTGGGCAATTTCA
>Ga0209403_10005272_pt1 | contig 13583 bp, 12 predicted proteins | sample ArcticOcean_MG_C_8_FD_187440 | JGI IMG/M metagenome (GOLD analysis project Ga0209403, IMG submission 187440) | Marine microbial communities from western Arctic Ocean - ArcticOcean_MG_CB11_86 (SPAdes) (version 2) | ecosystem: Environmental > Aquatic > Marine > Oceanic | place: Arctic Ocean... | reverse complement strand
GACATTTCGGGCGTCGGCCACTGGACACATGACCGAAGATGGTGGATCTGTGTTCAAAGGAGTTGCGTACTTCAATACTTCTGCACCATCACTTTCGGGTCTAAATGGGAAAACCTTCGTGTTCGACTGGGTAACTGATGCCGACGGCACAGCCACCTGGGACCTGTGGGAATGGGCCTAACTTCCAAATGAGATGGGTGTGAGCCCGTTGAGTGAACAGAACTCGAATCGGTCCCGGGAGCTGAACTGCCTCCGGGACCGATTCGAGATCGAGAACGTCGCAGCGGAAATCGACGACCACGACCGGGTGGTGGATTTTGCGGCGCACGGCATCAAGACCATCGGGACCTCCATGGCCGTCGCCGTGTCGCTAGACAACCTTGTCGAGAGGCCGGACCTTTTCACCATGCTGGCCAACCCCCACGGCGAGAGCGATATCCTGCAGGTAACCGTCACCAGCCGTGATGCGACCGGAAGCAGACTGCATGAACTTGATCTGCCCGGCGATTCGATCATCCTGCTCACCCACCGCCGGGAACCCGCCTCCGTGCCGCACCACGACTCGACACTGCGAGTGGACGATATGGCGAGCGTGACTCGGTGGAAGAGACGACGCATATCCTCAACGAGTCGTACATCAGTTCCGTGATGGATATGTAGCCAGAGACAGCCCTCCGAACCGGGGAGGTTCTACACTCATGCCCGGACTGTTATCCAATAAGCGTGTGAGTGCGAAGCCCGGGTTCGGTCGGTCGCAGGAGTCGGATGCAACTTAGCGAAATATTCCCCGGGATTCGGAGCGACAACCTCCGGGGAGATCTGTACGGCGGCGTAACGGCGGCTGTGGTCGCCCTGCCGCTAGCCCTGGCCTTTGGTGTCGCCTCGGGCGTGGGCCCGATCGCCGGGCTGTGGGGAGCGATCCTGGTCGGGTTCTTCGCAGCGTTGTTTGGCGGGACGCCGTCGCAGGTCTCCGGCCCTACCGGTCCGGTCACCCTTGTAATGGCGGTGATCATCACCGACTACGCCCATGATCTTCGGTTGGCTTTCACCGTGGTGATGCTGGCCGGTGCGATACAGATACTGTTCGGCGTCCTGAAACTCGGGCGCTACATCGCGTACGTCCCTTTCTCCGTCGTCTCCGGGTTTATGAGCGGCATCGGGCTGATCATCATCATCATCCAGCTCGCACCGATGATCGGCTTCGACACTTCCAAGGACGGCGTGGTGACGGCGCTGGCCGACTTCCCCGACCTGGTGACCGATCCCGTCTTCCACGCGCTTGCCCTGGGGTTGCTGGCGCTGGCGATCTCTGTATTCCTGCCACACCGGTTCCGCGCCTACGCCCCTCCAGCGCTGGTCGCTCTGATAATGGGCACGCTGGCGGCGCTGTTCCTGCTGGACGGAGCGCCGGTGTTGGGCGACATCCCCATCGGCCTGCCGGAGGCGCAGATCCCCAAAATCACGTCGGGCGAGCTGGGCGGGATGCTGGGCAGCGCTCTGATCCTGGCGATCCTCGGTTCGATCGACAGTCTCCTCACTTCACTTGTCGCCGACAACGTGACTAGGACGCATCACAACTCGGACCGGGAGCTTGTCGGTCAGGGCATCGGCAATATGTTCGCCGGGTTCTTTGGCGCAATCCCCGGGGCCGGCGCAACGATGCGGACGATAACCAACGTCCGTGCCGGGGGCCGGACCTCTATCTCAGGGGTGTTGCACGCGCTCGTGTTGCTGGCGCTGGTCATGGGGCTGGGACCGCTAGCGGAGGACATCCCGTCTGCGGTGCTGGCGGGAATCCTGCTCAAGGTCGGCTGGGACATCATCGACTGGGGCTACCTGCGTCGGGTTCGACGCGCCCCGCGTGACGAGACGCTCGTGATGTTGACGGTGCTGGTGTTGACGGTATTCGTGGATCTCATCACCGCCGTCGGAGTAGGCGTGATCATGGCCAGCCTGATCGCGGCCCGAAAGCTGAGCTGGCAGCAGTTGGCGCAACTACGCCTGTACCCGCAGCAAGACGACGAGGCTGTATCCGACACCGGCGGCGCCGACCACGCACTCACCCGAGCCGAACAGGACTTGCTGGAGTCGGCGAACGGCGATGTGCTGCTGCTCCACCTGAACGGGCCTTTCACTTACGGATCAGCCAAAGGCATGGTCCAGTTGCTGACCGGAACCGGCGATGGCTATAAAAGCGTGGTGTTCGACTTCTCAGAAGTGCCGCTCATAGACGGCTCGATAGCGATGGCGGTGGAGGAGTTGCTGCACCAGGCGCGTGAAGCCGGGCAAACGGTGATCGTTAGCGGGTTGGGCGGTCCGGCGGTGGACATGCTGGAGCGGATGGGCGTGCTTGAATCGATCCCTTCCGAGCATCAAGTAAACAACCGCACCAAGGCGTTGGAACTGGCAATAAAGGCATCAAAACCGGTGTAAAGTCGCAGCGAAATCCGTTCCCTGGGACCATGACTCCCAGGGAACGAGACGAAAAGAGCGTCCCCGAGAACTTTCGAGTTAATTCGTGGATGCACAAGACACGTGTAAAGTGCCGATAAATTCATCGACGTCTAGAAAACATTGGAGATCGCCATGCGTATGTTGCTAATAGCCAGCATTCCCGTTGAAATTGGGAATGCTGGTGTTCAAGACGCATCGTTACCTGGAAAACTCAAGGAGATATTGGACGAACAGAAACCAGAATCGGTCTATTTGTCCATTAACGATGACGGTGCCCGGACAGCATTTGTGGTCGTCAACATGGAAAAATCGTCTGATCTGGCGAAATTTGCCGAACCCTGGTTCCAGACCTTCAATGCGGCAGTTACTTTGCGTCCCTGCATGACTCCGGATGATCTTGGTCTGGAACTGACGTAAGAGGTGGTACCGGTCTCCGGCACGTGACGCACTATCGTAGCTGAGCGGAAGTGCGCCCGGGTTGCTGTCAAATCTGCTGTCAAACGCGATTCGACCCCGGCAGCTAAAACGCCGCCAGGGTCGAATTTACGATTGATGAGTTGGTGGGGAAGGCGGGATTCGAACCCGCACGTCGATTAAGACACATGCTCCTAAGGCATGCGCGTCTGCCATTTCGCCACTTCCCCAAGGCCAGCATTCAGGCACTTACATCGTACCGCGGAGAAAGCCCCGAAATGTGTTCTCGGGCTAACGTCTCAGTTCCTCAGGTACGCCAATAAAGCTTCCCTGGGGCCAACCGGATCGGACCTTGAGCCGGGTGAAACCGATTTTGCCTTCAACCCTGTCCTTAATTTCTCCGATGGCCTCCGCATCTTCTCCTCTCGGAGGAAAAATCGCCGCGCCGGAGCCGCCGCCTACAAAATCTGCGAAACGTGGGCCGTAGTCTATGACCACAATTCATAGGCTTGATCCGGGAAATTCAGTGGAGGGATATCACTGCGCTGCACCTTTCGGGCTGCATATAATTGTCCCGCCCGTTAATTACACAGCACCCCGACGCCCACATCGGGACTCCAAGATCGATCAGCGACAGAACCAGTCCGTGGCGGGATCCGGCTTTGACCCGTGGCGATGGATATCCACGCCAACATCCACGAAGGAGACAATCTGAATGGCGGAAAATAGCTTCGATCTCGTGGTCATCGGCGCAGGGCCCGGTGGATACCACGCCGCCATCCGCGGCGCGCAACTTGGTCTCAAGGTCGCGGTCGTCGAAAAAGATGACGGCACCGGCATCGGCGGGTTGGGCGGCGTATGCCTTAACTGGGGTTGCATACCCAGTAAATCCCTGCTCAAGAATGCCGAACTCTTGAACCAGATGAAGGATGCAGACGAATGGGGCTTTTCATTCGACAACTTTCACGCTGACATGGGCAAGGCCGTTGACCGCAGTCGGAAGGTGTCGAGCACACTCACCCAAGGCATCGGCTATCTGTTCCGCAAGAACAAAATCGAACTCTTCCGAGGAGCCGGTCGGTTCACATCATCCACTACCGTGCTGGTGGAGGGCGGGCCAGAGTTGACCGCCACCAACATAGTGATCGCAACTGGAGCGCGTCCGCGATCTTTGCCCGGTCTTGAGATCGATGGGGAATCAGTAATCACGAGCCGAAACGCACTCGAGATGCGTGAGACACCAAACGCAATCGGAATCGTTGGCGGGGGTGCTATCGGGGTCGAATTCGCCTATTACTTCAGGGCTTATGGCGCAGAAGTCACTATCTTCGAGATGCTTGACCACCTGGTCCCGAATGAGGATGAAGAGGTATCGGCCGAACTCGAACGCGCCTACAAAAAGCTGGGTATTAAGTACGTCACCGGCGCGCGCGTTGCCGGCACCGAGCGTCGTGACGGCAAAACGGTCGTCAACTACGAAGCAGCCGGAGAACAGAGCGAGTACGAGTGCGACATGGTGCTGCTCGGCATCGGCGTAGCTCCGAACACGGACGACATCGGCCTGGAGGCCGCCGGAGTGGCGTTGGACGAACGCGGCTTCATTCCGATCGACGGCAAGATGCGGACAAACGTGCCCAACATCTACTGTGTCGGCGATGTGACCGGAAAACTCCTGCTAGCGCATGTGGCCTTCAAGCAAGGCGTCGTGGCGGCGGAGACGATCAACGGCATGGAAACGCCGGACATCATCTATTCAGACATGCCCCGGGCGACGTACTGCCAGCCCCAGGTGGCGAGCATCGGGCTGACAGAAGCACAGGCAACTGAACAGGGCCTGAACGTCAAATCCGGCAAGTTCCTCTTCCGCGGAAACGGGAAGGCGATAGCGCTGAACGAATATGACGGTTTCATCAAGATCGTGTCGGATGCAGAGTCCGGCGAGATCGTCGGGGCACACATGATCGGTCCTGATGTGACCGAACTCCTGGCGGAAATCGGCGTCGTAAAGACACTGGAAGGCACGCCGGACGAGATAGCTTGGACCACACATGCCCACCCGACGCTGTCAGAGGCACTAATGGAAGCAGCACTGTCCGTAGAGGGCGAGGCCATCCACGGGGCATAAACAAGCCGTGTAAGGGCGAGGATTGCTGCACCTTCACCCATGTGGTCAAAGTGCTAGTTAAGAAGCTTCAACTCGCGTCTGGCGCCCGAGCCTCTCGCAATATAGAGATCGGCCGGACCAAGATCCGCCCCTACAGCGCCGCCCTACTTGCGACGTGCCTTGACAATCTCTTCCAACAGCACCTCAAGCGCGGTCTGGTCGACCCCCCGCGCCGTCGCTTCATAAGCGTCCCGGCGAGACGCTTCATCGTCACCCAGCGCGGCATGAATGGCTGCACGGTTCGCGTAAGCCTCGGCGTAGTTAGACCTGAGTCGTATAGCCTCTGAATAGTCCTTCAGGGCGTTTTCATCGCGGCCAAGAGCGTGATAAGAGTTTCCGCGATCGACGTAAATGTCTGGGTAGTCAGGGAGCAGTCTGACTGCCGCGTCGTAATCCGCAACCGCCTCCAACTGCTTCCCCTGTTCAGCAAACGCCGATCCACGATAGTGATACATCCCGGCGATGGGGATCGACGACATGATCGCGAACGTGAACTCTCGTTCGGCGTCAGACCACTTACCGTTATCGAACAACGCCATCCCACGCTCGTAGTGCGCCATAGCCTGCGTTGGGTCAAGACCATGCTGTGACGGACGTCGCTCAAACATCCGACGTAGGCGCTGAATCATGAGGCCCAGCATAGGCCAATTTCGCCAGCGCCAGCACCGAGCCACGAATTAACAATTCTTTAATCGAAATCGATGGTTTCACACATTGTTCCGGGTATGGCCGTGGACTTACCGTCGGGACATCGAAAAACGCCCACCAGCCGCCCTTTTGCAATAGATGGGGCGACTGCCTGGTCTTCGCCTGTGAAAACGGGCGCCTTTCCGGAGAACTAAATAGAGATGACTCAGATCGCAGCGACCGCATCGGTCGTCGCACAGCCGATCAACCCGACCCCGCTGTTTGGGAAGATTGCCCTGCCCGGGGCGCTCCAGCTAGCTCCTTTCAGACAGATCTGGGGCGCGATGCTCCTGATACACATGTCCCGCTGGATCGAGATCACCGTCGTGGGCTGGGTGATCGTTGAGGCCACAGGCTCCCCGTTCCTCGTATCACTTGGTGTATTCGCACGGCTCGCACCGTTCGTGGTCGCGGGCCCTATAGGTGGAGCTATGGCAGATCGCGTCAACCAAGTGTGGTTCATCAGGATCACCAGTTTGGGACGCGTGCTTATAGCCATCCTACTTGCGTTGGCGCTTTTCACCATCGGTTCTAACCTGTGGGTGATCTACACGTTGACCGCAATCGGCGGACTGTTCGCAAGCGCCGTTATCCCGGCCCTCCGAGCGCTCTACGCCGACCTAGTTCCTGAACGGGACCTGACAAGTGCACTCGGATTCGAATCCATCGCGTTCACTACCTCCCTGATCGCAGGCCCCATAATCGCCGGCGCCCTGCTGCCTTTCATCGATGCGCCTTTGATGTTCGTCGGGACAACGATCTCCTACTCCTTCGCCGTGGTTGCGATGTTTTTTGTATCTCCCTCGCTGGTTAATGCCGCTAGAAACATTAAGAACGAAGCAGGCGGCGAGGAGTCACGCCCCGGCCTCATCAAGTCGATCGCAGAAGGTTTCTTGGTGGCTCGTTCAAGGCCGATAATCGTCGCCGTGTTTGCCGTGATCGTGACAGCAGAAGGCTTTGCTTTCGCGTTCCTCCATCTGATCCCCATCTTTGCGACGGACATTCTTGGTGGTGGTGCCGGGACCCTAGGCGCGCTCTGGTCGTTCCAGGGAGCCGGAGAACTTGCTGGATCAATCTTGATCGTGGGGTGGCTCGGCAAGCGTATTTCGTCACCCGGCAAGGCCCTGCTCATAGCGGTTTCGGCATCGATGTTGATCGGTATCCCTCTAGGGCTTTCGTCGAGGCTTCCGCTCACCATATTCCTGCTGTTTTCATTGGGTGTTTCTGCTTCGATGTTCAGCGTGATGCAGTCAAACGTGATCCTCCTAACAACCCCGGCCAAGCTACGTGGCCGGTTGATTGGAATTCAAACCATGTTCCTTACTGCATTCCCGGTAGGCGCCGTCGTAGTTGGCTCAATCGCCAGTATATTTGGCCCACATGTCGCGGTGGTCGTGATGTCGACCACCGGCCTTGTGCTTGTCGGATTCGTGGCGCTCAGGTTCCCGCAATTGCGGGAGAGGATGTCCGCGGTTCGATAGCCCCTCGTTGGTGACCTGACCGGCTCACGGTGCTGCGTATAACGATGGAAATCGATCATTCGACGTTATACGTTGCGTGGCCCCACTCGACCACTGACAATTGCTTGGAGCGTCTTTACCTCTGGCGCTTCACACAACTCCCCGGGAGCCCGACTATTGACCGCCCAATCTGATTCCGACGCCGTCCTCGACAAGATAAACACCGGATCACGGCCCTCGGATCTGAAGATCACCGATATGCGCATCGCAGTTGTTGGGCAGGACAACTGGAGATGGCCAATCATCCGTATTTACACCAACCAGGGCCTTGTGGGACTTGGAGAGGTGCGAGACGGTGCTAGTGCACGGTATGCGCTAATGCTGAAAAGCAGGCTTCTGGGCGAAAACCCAACGGAGATCGATCGCCTGTTTAGGAAGATCAAGCAGTTCGGTGGAGATGCCCGGCTCGGCGGCGGCGTGTGTGGCGTTGAGATGGCGTTGATGGACCTCGCCGGTAAAGCATATGGCGTCCCGGCCTACATGTTCGCCGGGGGCAAGTTCAGAGACAGCGTGCGCTGCTATGCCGATACACCGGCATTGCGAGACCCGAAGGCGATGGGAGAGGCCCTGAAAGGCCGGATGGAGCGCGGTTTCACCTACCTGAAGATGGATATCGGAACCTGGATAGCTGAAGCCGTAGAGGGCGGGCTGAACTACCCCTCCGGAATGCTCGAGACAAACGATATCTCACACCCCCTGACCGGCATTCAAATCACGGACCGCGGTATCGAAGCGATGCAGGAATATGTCGCCACCGTCCGGGACATTATCGGATACGAGATACCTCTTGCCTCGGACCACTTTGGCCACATCGGCCTGGAGAGCTGCATCAAGGTGGCCCGCGCATTAGATCAGTTCTCGCTGGCCTGGTACGAGGACATGATTCCGTGGCAGTACACGGATCAATGGAAGCGACTTGCTGAGTCTTGCACTACGCCGGTGTGCACCGGCGAAGACATATACCTGAAGGAAGGGTTCAAACCCCTACTAGATTCCCGGGCGGTTGGCGTTATTCATCCAGACCTCGCAACCTCCGGTGGTATTTTGGAGACCAAGAAGATCGGCGACTACGCACAGGAACACGGGGTAATGATGGCACTTCACCAGGCCGGATCTCCGGTTGTCGCGATGGCCAACGTCCACTGCGGCCTAGCGACGGAGAACTTCATGGCGCTGGAAATGCACTCGGTCGACAACCCGTGGTGGGACGACCTAGTTGATGGGATCAGCAAGCCTATAGTTGAAAACGGTTATATTCAGGCCCCTGAAGGCCCCGGGCTGGGGATTGAGCTCAACGAAGAGGCGGTGGCGGAACATATCAATCGAGGCAACGAAAATTTTGCTACACACCAGGGCATGTTCGAGCCGACTGATGAATGGGACGCACTTGACGCCCATGACCGGACCTGGAGTTAAGGCAAAGTACCCATCCGACTCGAATTTACCAACAGGTAATGTAAGGCGACGGCTAACCCTCCGCGCCCGTTGAAATTCCGTCGTAATTTGAAGTCTGGTTAGGCCGCTGTCGGCACACTAGAAGCCGCGCCCGGAGCAATTCGACTGGAGGCGTTAGCCGTAATTCGGATCGGCCGGTAATGGCAACTCTCCCTATCGCTGTATTTGCCGCTCCATTCATCATCGCAATAACCTGTCATTTGAAAAAAGGGAAGACGGACCAACGGCAGATGCAGTCCTGACCGGAATCTTGTCAGTCGTTCCCACATGACACCATTCGCAGCTATTACCGGCTACGCTAGTAGGCACCTCCTATCCACCGACATCCAGCGAATCAAGCAGGTTCCTTTGCCGTCAAGGCGTGAGCGACTCGGCCACACGATCGAAGGCCGCAGAGCGGTGCTCGAAGCGCTTCGCGCCCGTACGCCAGTAGATCGCATCTATCTCATGGAGAGTTCGGACCGCGGTCCTCAAATCAATGAAATTATGGAACGAGCCGCCGAACTTTCAATCGAAGTTGTGTTTGAAAGCCGACGGAACATAGAGCGACGTGCGCAGACTCGAAGACACCAGGGCGTGATCGCCAGTGCCCAGGACCCGGTCTACACCGATTTTGATGAACTGTTGGGATCTGCCACGAAACCCGGACGAAGTGGGCTAATCGTAGTTCTGGACGGGATCGAGGATCCGCACAACCTGGGCGCCATCGCCCGAACGGCTGACGCCGCCGGATCCGACGGCCTTGTGATAGCGGAGCGACGAGCCGTCGGCATCACCCCGGGCGCGATCAGCGCATCGGCAGGTGCCCTTGAACACGTATCGGTAGCCCGCGTCGTGAACCTGTCTCGCGCCATAGACAAGATGCGAGATTCCGGGCTGTGGATCGTCGGGTTGGATAGTGACGCCACCCAGCTCCACACGGATGTAGACCTTCAGGTGCCTATCGCACTGGTCGTGGGATCCGAAGGCTCAGGAATGTCTAGATTGGTGAAAGAAAAGTGTGACTTTATCGTCTGTCTGCCTATGGCAGGCGCCATTGAATCACTGAATGCTTCAGTGGCGGTAGGGATTGTTTTATACGAGGCGGTACGGCAAAGATCCGGTGGTGGTGTTCCTGGACAGCACTAGGCGGCACTAAAAAGCGCTAATCCCAGTGCAACATCACGTACCTCCCATATATGTGTGATCTGCGTGGCGGCTCCATGGGAGCGATAATCCGGGTCGCTCAATGCCGTCAACGACGCATAAGCCCACGGTTTACGATGATGAGCGTTACAACTCAGGTATGTCATCCGGTATTTTCATCGTAGAATCCAACGGTTCATCACGGTCAGCTATCACATTCGACCAGGAGCTTCCTGAAACGACCTCTGTCACCCTAACGACCAGCAACCGGTATCGATGGCTGGCGTTTACGACGGTCGCGGTGGGCCAGTTCACGACCGTAATAGGAAATTCCGGTACAGCTGTCGCCCTGCCGCGTATCGCCGATGATTTGGAACTGGACCTGGCAGTAGCGTCCTGGGTGATGGTCGCAATGGCCCTCACCATCAGCGCCGTGCTCCTGCCTATGGGCCGACTATCAGACGTCATGGGCCGCAAGCGGGTCTACATTGCTGGTTTACTCGTGATGGCCTCAGGGGTGACCGTAAGCGCCACGTCCCAGAACCTGCCGATACTACTCGTAGGCCGAGTTATAGAGGGGTTTGGCGCGGCGATGGTGATGACCGTCGCGATCGCTATCATTACCTCGGTGTTCCCTGCGAGCGAGCGCGGCAAAGCGCTCGGCATGAACATGTTCGTCATCGGGCTCGGCGCCGTTAGTGGCCCGGTGGTCGGAGGCGTGCTGGTGGATGTGTTTAGCTGGCGCGCCATATTCATGGCCACCGGTGTCGTCACCATCTTCGGCTCCGGGCTTGCCATAATCGTCCTCAATGAAGCAAAGGTCCGTGGCGATACCCCGAAGGCTCAGGGGTCTCTGGACTGGCCCGGCATCTTCACGTCCAGCGCTGGCCTTGCGATATTGATCCTGTCGCTCACCAACGGGAACCGATTTGGCTGGGATTCTCCCTACGTCATTGGCGGTTTCGTAGCCTTTGTCCTGTTACTGGCATGGTTCCTCCGCTGGGAGGCCCGTGCCGTTTCGCCGATGATCGATCTCACTATTTTCCGGGTAAGTCAGTTTTCATGGGCCGTCGCGGGACGTTTCTTTGGCTTCCTTATGAACGGCCCCACCAACTTTTTGATGCCGTTCTATCTTCAGGAAGTCACAGGCAGAAGCGCCAGCCAGGCGGGGCTCGTCTCCACACCCCTGCCGATCATGATGGCGATCATCGGAGCGCTTGCCGGAAGATGGTCTGATCGATTCGGGTTCCGGAACTTCATGCTAGTTGGCCTTGGATTGCAGCTCGGAACCTTGGCGACATTTTCTACCTTCAACCATTCCACACCACTGTCCGTCATCCTCATCACGATGTTCGCCCACGGAGTTGGCTCTGGGCTCTGGATGGCGCCAAACATGTCGGCCGCGGTCGGCGCAGTTTCGAGGTCGGCGTACGGGGTCGCTGCGGCGTTCCTGAACTTGGTGCGCAACACAGCCAACGTCACGGCGATCGCCGTAGCGGCCGCAATTGTGGCCGGCGTCATGATCTCCCGTGGCGTCAGCGCTGACCTAGACGCCGTATCAGAAGACCCCTCTGGACCGGCTGGTGACGCCTTCGTTTCTGGCATGCACATCGTATTCCGTATCCTGATCGCATCAGGTGTGCTGGCTATGTTCGCAGCGATCATGGCCCAGAGAAAACGTTCTCAGACTGAAAACGCAGGATGCATTGACCCCTGTCAGGAAACCTGATTAGTGCTGCGATCAATGGCGACTAGGGCTAAAATGATCCTCCGACCGAAGAGGGATGACGACGGCACGTAATCTGCAACAGAACAACAACAGCCAAAACCCGGCACTTCAACGAATCGATTGGAGACCCACCAATGGGCAAGCTTGACGGCAAGGTAGCGATCATTACCGGCGGCGGAACCGGGATAGGAAGAGGAATAGCAGATTCTTTTCTGGGTGAGGGTTGCACCGTCGTGATATCCGGGCGTCGGGCTGAGGTCTTGAAAAAAGCGAAAACGGAGCTTGAGGCCGGCGGCGGCACAATCATGACGGTCCAATCTGATGTGACTGACGAAGACGATGTCATCAGCCTGTTCAAGCAGACCGTTGATCGGTTTGGCCGGCTGGACATCCTGGTAAATAACGCCGGGGTCGGTCAGAGTGGCCCGATAGAGGACACGTCATTTGAGGACTGGCAGTACATTGTTTCCATCAACCTGACGGGGCCGTTCCTCTGCACGCGTGAAGCGTTCAAGATCATGAAACCGCAAGGTGGCGGCAGGATCATCAATGTCGGATCGATCTCGGCAAAAGTACCGCGCTTTGGTTCCGTTGGTTACGCATCCACAAAGCACGCCATGACAGGGCTCACGAAAACTGCAGCGCTTGAGGGCCGCGAATTTGGCATCTCTTGCGGACAGCTCAATCCCGGGAACACAGAGTCCGAACTTATGATTGCGACGCGGGCCAGAGAGGGCGCAGACGCCAACCCGATGATCCCGGTCTGGACGCAAGGCGATGCGGCGCTGTACATGGCGACCCTGCCGCCGGAAGCCAACGTGCTGGAGATGACGGTGATTCCGATCATCCAGCCGTTCGTCGGACGCGGCTAACAGATCCCGATCCACTTCTCGTTCCACAAATAGAAGGACACAAATATGGGCAAACTTGATGGCAAAGTCGCCGTCATCACCGGCGGCGGCACCGGCATCGGGAAAGCCATCGGCAAGGCGCTGGCAGAAGAGGGTTGTGACATCGTCCTCGCTGCGAGGAACGCCGTACGACTCGACGAGTCTGCGGCGGAGATCGCTGCGATGGGAGTACGTACGCTGGCCGTCCCTACCGACGTTGCAGAAGAATCGGATGTGATCGCACTGTTTGAACGTGCGATGGCAGAGTTTGGACGCGTAGATTTGCTAGTGAACAACGCCGGCGTAATTGACGGTGGCCCGATCGATGAACTGACGCTTGAGAAGTGGCACGCTACGTTTAGCGTTAATGTGGACGGGTTAATGATGTGCACTCGTGAGGCGTTCAAGATCATGAAGGCCCAGACCGGCGGCCGGATCATCAATATCGGCTCCGTCGCAGCCGACAGGCCGCGGGAATGGTCCGCTCCGTACACCTCCAGCAAGCACGCCGTAACCGGGCTTACGAAGTCCACAGCGCTGGATGGACGCGAATACGGAATCTCTTGCGGGCAGCTCAATCCGGGCAACACATGGGTGGAGCGTCGTGCGGACGGCAGATCCGCCAGCGGGAAGGACATGGGGGCAGAGCCGATGGTTGAGACCGTTGATATGGCGAACGCCGCCCTCTTCATGGCGACACTACCCCCGGAAGCGAACGTTCTTGAAATGACCGTGATACCGAACACGATGGTGTATCTGGGACGAGGTTGAAGGTTCCCAATGCACGCTAAATATACCGGGAACCTGTAGGACAGGGCCACATGGAAAACCATCGCGACAATCCTTATCACCTTCAGGCGCGGTCCAGCGACTCCCTGAAGGGTGAAGATTACTAAACTGCATATCGTACGTTCGCTGGTTCACGCCCACATGCCACTCTTGAATTTGACGCACCGGAGACTTTCTTGATCGTCATTCGCCGTTTTTTCGCGATACTCCTGATACCGATATTTCTAGTGTGGTTGACCGCCAGCACGGTCAGATCCGGGCTTGACCGAACACTTTTCGACGATAGTTTCCTCGCCGATCAGTTGGAAAAGCAGGATTTCTACAACTGGCTCCATGACGATCTCGTCCGGGTCGCA
>Ga0209403_10005271_pt1 | contig 13586 bp, 26 predicted proteins | sample ArcticOcean_MG_C_8_FD_187440 | JGI IMG/M metagenome (GOLD analysis project Ga0209403, IMG submission 187440) | Marine microbial communities from western Arctic Ocean - ArcticOcean_MG_CB11_86 (SPAdes) (version 2) | ecosystem: Environmental > Aquatic > Marine > Oceanic | place: Arctic Ocean... | reverse complement strand
TGAGGATGAACGAGGGCAACAGGTACTCATGTATACCCTCATTCGGGGGGACGGCAAGCAACCGCAACATTAGAATTGTCTACACTTCTTAGATGCTTCTCAGTTACGCAATGCTTAAACTACCCTGTCCAGTCCTATCATAACTATGCTTGGGTAAGCTGACATTGAAGCTTGACCCAAAGATAGTAAGGTAGAATAGTCTGGCGAAGACACGCAGTTGTATACGTGAGGGCTTCCTGATTCGTTTGCTTGCCTATGAAATCTCTTCATTAATCTTCCAAAAAAATGTGCGGCTTATAGGAGTATGGATCTGTGAGATGTACTTCCTCACCATCCACCTTAATCCATTTCCTACCTTCAAGTTCTTTAACTTCCGGTTGCTGCACCTCCATGTGCTTTGCAGTCTTCCACCATGAGACACAATCGTCAGCTAATAGTTTAGATGTAGCAACGCCTGCCTCCTCAGCTTTCTTCTTATACTCTTCAAGCATCTCGATAGGTAGGCGTATAGTTACTGGTTTAGTTTTCTTAGGGGAAAGGAATGTCATCATGTTCCGTTGTGGATTTAGGTTTAGGTGATGTATGAATCTTGTCTGCTTTTATATACGCAGACTTCTCACCACCTTCTTCTTTAGGTTCAAAATAATCAAGGCTCCCCTCTATTAGTACGTTCTCTCCCTTGACACACTTCGCAAGTTTTTCTGCTGCATATCCATATGCCATAACTCTGTGCCACTGAGTCTTTTCCATCCATTCATCTGTCTTCTTATCCTTCCAGGAGTTACTGGTTGCTATGCTTGCATGTGTCCAGCTTGCATCGTCTGCTACTTTAGGATCGTTACCTAAGTTACCTGAAATAATTGTCTTATTATAATTTGCCATTGTATTCCTTTATTATTGTTGTGAATTAAGTAGCTGTCCAACATCAGTCTTTAAGATAGATGCTATTTGAAACAGCCTGATTAATGTAGGGTCTGTTCGTCCAGCCCTCCAGTTATAGACACTCATCCTAGTAACATTCACTTCCTTAGCAAATGCTGTACTTGTGATGCCCACCTTATGCATGGTATCCCTTAAATTTCTTGGGAAACTTTCCAGACTGAACTCTTGCATAATATTTTTCTTTCTTTTTAATTAATTAAATAATAAATATAATAAATATAATAAATAATAATTATTATTATATCATTTTTATTTTACAAGTCAAGTTAAATTTTACTATGAACAACCAGATGTTTCACCACATGAGTTGCACTTAAGACAGGAACCATTCCTGACTAGAGTAAACTGATTGCATGATGTACATGCCTCACCTTCATAGCCCTTAGTCTTTGCCTCCTCTACGAGAGAAGCCGTGGGTTCTTTGGGTTTGGTTGGGTTCCCTAAAAACCTATGGGTTTCTGTGGGTTCCTCTACTACAACCACATCACCTTCCTGAAGAGGCTGGGGTAATCCATCTATCTCTGGTATATATACTTCAGTCTTTCTATCTATGACTGGTATCTCAGGGGGGCGAGCAGGTGGTACATGTGCTAGGTCATCCCTTCCTGAATAATAAATCGCCAACTCTCTAAAGATATAGTCAACGATTGATGAACTCATCTTAACAGATTCACTACCCTGAACCACACCTGATGGGTCAAACTTTGTAAAGGTAAATGCATCTATGTACTCATCTAATGGAGTGCCATGTTGTAGTCCTAGTGAGACTGCTATTGCAAAGTTATTCATGAGACACCTGAATGCCGCACCCTCTTTATGCATGTCTATAAAGATTTCTCCAAGAGATCCGTCCTCATATTCACCAGTGCGTAGGTATACTTTGTGTCCTCCTATCCTAGATTTCTGTGTAAACCCACATCTCCTGTTGGGTAATTCTCTTCTATTAGATTCCATAATTTCCTTTCTGATCATTAACTTGGTTAGTGCCGCCATCAAAGTCAAGGGTAGTGATACCTGTCTGACCACCTCTTGCCTTAGCTACGACAACATCGACTTCACCTTTGTGTTGTTCCTGCCTGTATAAGAATATAATATTGTGTGCCACTCTCTCAAGAGTACCACTCTCTCCAAGATCACTTGCTATAGGGATCTTAGCTGATCTCTTCTCGACCTCTCTGTTAAGCTGGCAGAGAGCAAGCAGTGCTATGTTGTTACGTTGAGCTGTATTCCTGAGACGTTTAACGAAGTCACCCATTGCTTCAGTCAGTGAAATGTGTGATCGTCTATCATCGAAGGCAAGTTCATGAAGGTGGTCAACTATTATAAACTTATATCCCTCATTAATCCCCCAATTAATAGACCTCATTACATCTACTGTAGTCTCAGATGTATCATCAATAGAGAGATTCTTAGACCAAGCCTCATTCTCCTGACCTAACATCTCTGCCATGTGTGTCCAGTCCTGCTCTTCAAATGTATATCCTTCTAGTATTTTGTTGAAGTGTATACCAGATGCATGACTAATAAACTTCTGTGCTATCTCTGTCTTGCTCATCTCAATTGATATGAACAGGGTTTTAATACCTCTTCGTGCCGCATCAGCCGCAAGTGCTACTGCAAATGTAGTCTTCCCCATTGCAGGTCTTGCACCAAGGAGAGAGAGTGATCCATACCTGAACCCATATATAAAATTGTTCAGGCTAGGGAATGGAGTTGGCACAAACAACTCACTCATGCTAACCTCCCCCTTATCATTACGTTTTGATATCTCTTCAACCTCTTCCCTTGCAATCTCTAGGAAGGAGGAGAAGGGTCGGGCAGATGATCTCTCTACCTGCTGAACCTTCTCACTAAGTATATCAACCTGTGAACTTGCATCCTCTCCTGACTTAATCTTTTCTGCAGTCTTCTGGGCTTCCGCAGCAGTGTAGGATTTTCTGTACATCTTAACTATAATGTCTGAGTAATCCAGAAAGTTCTCCGCCTTTGCCGGGATGTCTTTTATCTCATCAAGGCAGGCGTTAACAGCTTTCTCCTCACCAAACTTAGGCAGTAAGGATCTATCATCCATGATCTCAGCCGACACTGTGACACTATCAACAGCAACGTCCTTATCATAAAGCCCAAGAGCAGTATTATATATGATGCCATATTTCTTATTGGCAAACATCTCAGGCTGAACCACTGCCCTTATGTTAGGCAGTAGGTCAGGGTAAGTGAGACAAATACTAAGTAAGTTACTCTCTGCTCTATTCATAATGCACCTCCTGTAACAGCCTTCCTGCTTGCCAATGTCTTCATCTCAATCGGCTTTGCATCATATGTACCTGAACATACAGGGTCGAAGATGTCTCCCTGCTTAGCAAGGATGCAGTATGTATCCATGAACGATCTCTTTTGGAACGAGAGATCTGTAGCTGAGAGGCTACCTAAGAATGATAACCCTCCCAGTCTTCTGCAAGTCTCAGCAAGGACTGTATCCTCAAAACAAATAGGTCTCCCTGGATGTGACTTCAGTGCTTGGAACAACTGGTTCCATGCCATCAATGCATCGTCACTAATGTCGTTATACAATGCATCAAAAAACTCTGCCGGACTAGGCATACCAGACTTTACTCTGGTCTTGATTAGGTTTTGGTATCCCACCCTAATCTCCTGCTCATTCAGCTTAGCAAGAGCCTTCTCCCAGATATGAGAGAGGTGATTGTATTCATCTGTACTAGACTTCTTCCCATAGACTGTCATGAGTTGAGATACCATGCTCTTTATATCTGCTTGTCTGCTCATTTATATTCTCCATGTTAGTGTTTGAGTTACCATGTGTCATTTTCCTGTATGCATTTATATACTTACAGTCTGACTGTGATGGGTGTGTGTATACTAGGTTGCCAAGATCTCTGCACTGCATCATGTAAGCTGTGTTGTTTACCAAATGTTCCTTCATTTGTTCAGCTAAGAACAGTACAACTTCCTCATATGTTTGCATAGTAAAGTCGTTACCATCTGGCTTCAGTGTAAGTATCTTCTCTGCTCCCTTAACCCACTTACTGCGTTGTTGTGGTGTTGTTGGTTCATACTTCTCCTTATGTATAGCAAGGTTAATCTCTGTAAACTTTGCTATCATGAGGTCAACATCAGGACTCTCCTCCTTAGGTGCAGTTTTCTTTGGAGGTTTAATAAATAATTCAGAGTCAAAGTTTATCTGATATATACTAGGCAATCTTTGCCCACCATAGAACTCAGGTGTGAAGCTGAGGATTAAACCATTCTCTTCCAGGTAATCAATTCTTTTCTGGATCACCCGTGCTGTGAAGTTCAGCTTGTCTGCCAGTTCTTTAATGGAAACTGCAGAACCATTATCTTCTCCACCGGGATGATCGAGTAGGAAATACCAGAGGAGAGTGGATGATACTGGATCTCTAAACAAGAACTTGCTCAGGTCATGCTCAACTGTTAATAAATTGTTTATCTTTATCATGTTTCCTTTCTTATAAATTATAAAATTGAGGTGTCCTATAAGGTACCCTATAAGGTACCCTATATGGTGTGCAGTAATAACTTAAGCAATCTGATCTCTAGTAATCTTATCTCGAGCAGCAGTTAAAGATGAAACAACAACCTCACGAAGAGACTTAGGTAGTTTGTCTTCCCCATGTGCCGCCTTCATCCGCCTATACTCATCACTAATAGCTGTACCCTCTTCAACAGTAGTGATCTTCATAGCCCTAGAGTTAAGGCTAATCAATTCGTCACTGATAGTTTTGCTGGGTGACTTACCAAGGATACTATCTATCATCTCCTGTGGTGCTTCGGCTACTGTTTGAGCCTCTGGTTTTGCAGTGAATTCAACCTTATTCACCGCAGGTGGAGCAAGAGGAATAGCAGGTTTCTTATTCAACTCATCAAGCTCCTTCCCTAACTCTATTGCACCCCTCACCTCATTGGCAGATGCAATACCATACTCAGTGATGATACCCTTAACACCCAAGGCTCTGCCAATAGCAGAGGTTTCACAGTTCTCTACATGTGAGGTCTTATTCACCATAGATTTTTTATCTGCCTGGAATTCACGGGCATGACCGGTAGATCTTACTCTACCAGACTCTTCTAAGACTGTGGCTTTGAAGATAGTAATCATCTCCTTCTCACAGTTGTAGATCATCTCGGTAGTGATTGACCATGTAGGATGTAGCTCCCAGAACAAACGTATCCTTTCGTCTACCTCAACATAGTCCTTCTTACCTATCTTAGTTGTTTTAATTTTACTCATAATGTTCCTTATTATTAATGGTTAATTAGATTGATAACTGTTTACTTAACACGCAACGTATTCCTCTTGTCGATGCTACATACTCCAGCTATTCTTTGCACATCGTTACCCATGCTTGCACGCAAACTGTTAGCAGCCTGCAGCTTAATCTTTTCCAGCTCTTTAATCTGTGAGCTGGCCTTCTTATGTGTCTCCCTCAGAATAACATGCTGATCTGAAGCAGATATAGATTCTCTACCTGTATCATACTGTGCCTTCAGGCTTCTTGATGTTGATGGATGACCATCAGGTTCAGGCATCTCATCGTTCTTATATAGATCAATGAACGCCTTCTCCAATAACATCAGTGACTCGATATGCTCAAGTCTTTCCTCCCTAGTGACCTTCAGTATGATGAGAGGTTGATGTATCTGGTGAAGGATCGCATACACTATTCCCTTAAAATGTTTACCGGGATTAGGACACCCTTCAAACTGAGTGAAGGATAGGTAGTGATCTCCCTGTGATAGGTAAGTGAGTGGGATCTCACCACTCTTAGCTTGCTCTATCATTGGGTAAGATGAAGTAGTCTTCACCTCAACTATCCATTCATCATCAGTAATCCCATCGAAATCTGCTATCGCCCAAGGATACTCTTCATGTAACAGCATACAGTTTGGCTTGAAGATATTAGTCTCAAGTATTTCTGCTGTCTCATCGAGTACGATTGGTTCCAATGAGTTACCACGTTGGACATTTAATTGTCCAGATATATCAGGGAATTCCTCAAGTCCACGCTTCCTCCTTAAGAGAGTGTAGCCTGAAGTAAAAGAGTTAACCCCTCTGATACTGCTTGTCTCACTGCCCCCGATGAAGGGGCCGAGAGAATACTTAGGCCGTATTGTAGGCCAGTCCTCCTTACTAAAGTCATGTAATAATATGCTCATGTATCTCCTTTAAAAGGGTTTGTATTGGTTTTCTTTTATGAACTTATCTACTTCATTACGATCTGCAACAGAAAAATAATTTGATAATTTCTCCGCAACAAAAATCATAAGTTCATCAGCTTCCATCTCTTCTACATGGTTAAGTATGCACTTATCTAAAAGTCTAGATGTTTGTATATTCATATGTCCTCCTTATATCATTAGTTGTGTGAACTTTCCATACTCAGGTATCCCAGGCCATTCAGATACTTGTTCAAAGGATTGCGTTGACATCCATAACACAGGATAGTCAGGCTCTTCTGGATAGTAGTCCTCCATATCAGTCATCATTATATAACAGCTAGGATTAATCTCTCCTCTCTCCTCTAATTGCACTGCCTTCCTGAAGGCTCCCTCAAAATTTGTACCGCCACTTGTTCTCCTGCTGTACTCAGGCATATCACCCTCATAAACTATCTCTGTATGTTCATCGGGTATCTCATCATATCCAGAGAAATGTATGACTGCCACCTTACATAGTGGTATGTCTCCTCCTTCAAAGAGTTCACTTATATTAGTGAACACTGCCTGAATTTCTTCCTCACTCATGGAGCCTGATTCGTCTATCATAATAACGATATCATCCATAGTCTTACCTCCCTTGGATGGCATCCAGAATCCTAGTTGAAGCCACTTGTTAGAGGGCTTCATCCAATTCTTATTCCTTCTGGATTTTATGGTAAGGTATTCCTTGAGTGCATCCTCCCAACATACAGTTTCCTCAGAGTTGAGGGCAATTATCTCCTCAAAATCAAAGCCTCCATCACCCGATTGTTTTTCTCCAGCAAACTCTCCATGTACACGAGCCTCAGTATACATGTCTTCTAATTCCTGAGCTGAAGAAGGGAGTTCCTTATGTGGTTCATTGTGATCACTGGGCCCACGAGGTTCCCAAGTATCTTGCTCATCAGGTACGTAGTCCTCAACCAAACCCATCTTAGACTTGGCAATCTCTTCCTTGAACTGTTTACTTATCATGTCTTCCTTATCTTCAGGCTTATCACCCTGTCCACACCCCTCTTGAGGAGCAGTCTCAGGCTCCCCTTTAGGTTTCTTCTTGGGTGCTTCTTTAGGCTTCACCTTATTGTTTAACATATTGTAAACAGCCTCAGTGCTGAGCTTGCTACCATCGTACTCATAATCGAGAAGACAATTTGGAGTACCATCTTCACGCCTTGGGATCTCACCAACCTTAAGCTTCTCAAGCAGGCTATTAATACAGTAGTCTCCTGCTATATTCCAGAGCCTTGGGTCTCGACCATTTCTTCTAGTCGAATGACACATCAGGTTGTGCATGATCTCATGTGCTATGACGAATACATTATTTAGTATTGACATAGACAACACAGCATCAGGGTTGTACCCAATCACTATCCCATTCGTGTAATAGCAATCACAATCATATGAAACTATAGGCCGTAGTCTCTCCAACAATATTATCCCCAGTGTGGGGTTAGTCCGTAAGAGATGACGTACAGCCTCGTCATATTTCTTAGTAGCTTTCCTTTCTTTAAATTTATCTGCAACTTTTTCTTGCAATGGTGTCATGTTACTCCTTGGTTAAAGTGTTTCAGCATATGCATCTAGGTTATTAGCAATGTCAGTTGCTGATTTCTCAACAGTTTCTTTTGCATCAGGATCTTTAAGCAGATCCTTATTCCTTAGGCCATCACATGTAACTTCCTTCACGACTCGATCAGCTAAGTCTTTAAGTGTTGAGTCATTAGTAAAGTCAATGGCAGGCAGTGAGTCTGCATACTTATACAGATCATTAAGTGTTGAATTGTGTATCACCTTATCTTTCTTAATAGAGTCAGTAATATGTGACAGCTTAGAGCTGAGTGCTGAGATTAACTTAACGACTGATTCTTTTTGGACAGCCTCAAGTCTCTCATCATATTGCCTTACCAACTCTTGTTGTGTGGCAGGGTCAAGTGAACACCTAAAGTCTGAACCTTTAGGTATCGGATCTATCTCAACCTCCATCCCTATTGAGTCATACACCTCATTATTAGAGGGGTAATCGTCAGGATTATAGAGAGAACCCAGATCATTTTGTGCCGAAGTCTTACCCAGGGGGTAAGTTTGGAACGCAAACTCATGAGCCATGTGATCGAGAGTTGCCTCCCTATCCTTTCTCCATGATTCATATGGTTGCATATGATCTGCACCACCTGAGAAAATCTTAGTGGACATGATGTCTTTGTTCTTAGTCCACCGCATTCCCCCAGTGTACTCGTTGTGTTGCTTACGAGTCTCACGTTGATAGGATGCGATATGATCGTAAAGATTCTTTGCTATGATACACTTGCTAGATTTAGTTGTTGAGTCATGAGACCCAGTGAAACTTTCCTTAGCATTGAAGTGCGTAGCAATAGCTGATCCCGCATCTATCTTTTTAGACAGGCCGAAGTTAGTTAGGTTAAGAGAAACTAACACGGCTCCTGTAATAATTTCAGGACTACTCATGTTTAACTCCTTTTAGTTTTAATGTTCATCGGTTGCCCCACGATCAGAGCCTTCCTCATACTTGGGAGGTTTAGGATAGTCACTCAGCCAGTGCTGAGGTGGAACGTAGGGATTGAATTCTTCTTGAGGACTAACAGATATTGCTGTCGCCTCTTTATTTTGTAAACAATCGTCACATATTATAGTGCCGCCTTCAGTCATCTCATACTCTATCGTCTCCTCTTCACATACTTCACATGTTACAAGTTGACAATCAGGGCATAGATATCCTTCAAGTTCATCAGTACTAGAGGGGATGCGATTAACAAACCTTCCACTACCGAATGAAGTATCCTTGCGACACTGTGTACATTCATTGCCTATGTTTATAGTCATACGTCTTCCTTATATATACTTAGTCCATTGCCAAGAGCCACTCCTTGAGAAGGCTCTGTATGTACCAAGATATGTTGTGTCTTCATGCAGTACCCAATTCTTTTTACTTATCTCATTCATCTCACGATTGAGCAGGTACAGTTTGACTGGCAGTTTAGTATTCTTTAACTCACCAGCATTATAAGTTGAGATAGATTTTCCAATCGCATCATCAACTGTGTTACCCCACCTCCATTGAAGAGGAGAGATTGCTATGTATACTGCCATGTTTAGGCTGCTATTAATGTGTGATACTCTTTAGACTTCTCACATGCTTCAAGCACATCCTTGTTGCCAGCATTCTCAATGAGAGCCTGAGTAGTTTTCGGCAGGTCAGGTGAGATCTCTTCACCTAATCGTTTGATGTATTTCAGTATGTTATCTGCCGTCTCAGTATTAAAGTGGCGTGGGTTAGTCAATGCACCAACAGATATCCATGTGATTCCTATGCACATCGGATCATTCTGATTAGGTAGCTTAGCTTTAGCACCACGTTTCTTGACATCTTCTATGTCAACAAGCTTATCGAGTTGATCTATCAGACCAGTCAGGCTAGTGCCAACCCCATCACCAACAAGACCACAGACTAATGCTCTGCGTATCTTCTTGATAGTTGGAATCTTATCCCAGATTTCCTGATCTCTCTCGATGACAGTCAAGATCCTACTCACATCATGCCATGACCTTGGTGTAGCATGAGCATACTCACCCTTACGGAATCGTGACTTGTCGAAGTTTCTCCATACTGGATTATCATCACGATCCTGATGCTTGATGAAGAATACTATGCGACCATCAAGATCTAAGCCACACTCTCTACCTATAGTTTCAGGTAGTGAGTTCCAGTCAGGGAGATAGTCCCCATCATTCTGGAATCCGTTGCGGGAAATCCTTGCCCACTCATCGAGATCATTATCAACCTCAATATGACACCAACGATTAGCCATGGGCCCAGACATCTTAGTATTCATGGCCTCATCCTGTGATCTGTTGGATGCACCAATGAATGTAGTATGGGGTGACAGCAGGTGGTCTCCGACTCTACCCTCGCAGACCCATTGCATTACAGCCTTGATAGCATCCGGTTCTCCAAGCAGAATCTCATCAAAGAAAACCATAAGTCTTTTATCTAGGTCAGTAGGTAAGTATGCTGGTGGGCAATACTCTGTCACTCCCTTAACTATCTGCATTAAACCTCGGACATCTATGCCCTCGATCTGAGATAGCCTTACATCCACCAACCCATAGTCAGGGTCAGTCTTCTGTATGTAAGAGTGCAGTTGCTTGACCAGTGATGTCTTACCTACACCCTGATGAGAGTGCATGAAGAGTGGGATGCCAGCTTTACTGCAAAGCATTATCGCAATCTGTGTCTCTTGTGTTGTCAATGTCTTCATTATCTTCTCCGTTTGTATTGTTATCGTTAGAGAGAGTAGTCTTGATAAGTTCAATCATCATGTTGAACCAACTCTCTTCTGTTAGTTTATGTCTCATTAGTATTTTTCGTTATAGTCTATAACAATTAGAATAATTGCTACACAAATGATCAGTGATAAAAATATCTCCATATTCTCCTTTGACTTGTTGTTGTACTGGTGTCACCTGTAACCCCTGATACTAAGGGCTTGGTGTTCAACCAGCTAAGTTACATGGTAAATTATAAATGATTATAGAACCTATGTCAAGTATTATTTTACAGGTATCTTAGTTTCTATCTCAAAATAATTTTTGATGTCCTCCTCAGTATAATCATCAAGCTCAAGAATCCATTCATTATCCTTAGGCTTGTAATTAGGTGGACATTTACGGACACCTCTAGGTGGGTGATCCTTTTGACACTTGTTTGTAACTACTACCTTCATACATTAACTCCTTCCATAGGGTCAGGGTATACAGTCAGGTTAGTGAAGACGTACTCATTTAAGTCATCACTCTCCCACATTTCTGAGCAAGTATGACAATGCCATAGTTGATCATCATTAACGAAGTGATCCACGTTGTGAGAGTTACAACTTGGACAGGCTTTAGAATTACTCATGCTCCTCCTCTGCTGGTTGTTTAAAAAAGATTACAGCTTCATGAAAGTTGCTGTTATTCCCTGTCAGTTGGACATCTATAAGGGTGTAAGAGAACGCCCAGTTAACATGACCGAGTGTTGCCTCACAGTAGGCATCCAGATAATCTGTTGGGAATTGGGTTAGGTCTTTAAGCACCATGTTTCCTCCTTAGAATGGTAACTCCTCATGTTCACGTAGAAATTCTTCACGTTCCTCTTGAGTAGCTACGTTGTTATAGTAATCATCGAGACTCCCTATCACTCTATGCTCAAGTCCATCTCGACTCATGTTCTTAACGTATGTCCTGAATGTTGCATCAAGACGTTCTTGGAATCGTTCATCAGACAACTCCTTAACTATGCTCATGCTTCCTCCTATACTAGGTTAGTCCACTTAATAGATGGTGGAGTTGGTATAACAGGCGTTGCATCTATGTACCCTGATGTATCGTCTGAGTTATTCATCTTCAAGAAGATCTTTATTAACCCACTCTTCTTGTTGTCTTCCATAAGAACATCACCTATCTGCTGGCGAGTTGAACTGTATGTCTTATCGTAGACCTTCAGTATCAGCTCAGCTATATCTTTCTTAGCCATGTCTTCCAGCACATCTATGTCGATGTTCTTTCTTAGGTATGTCTTCATACATTCTCCTATGCAAAGTTATAGTTGACGGAACCACACCCTATGTGTTACCATAAGATGTGGTTTCAATAGACCACGTAGGACAGCAATCCTACATGTAATCATGGTTAGCAGGTAATAAACCCAGCTTGACCATGTATGCGATAGACTCTTTCCTCTGTGCAAAGGGATAAATCCTTCAAGAGGGGAGAGTCTACACCTACCCTAGTTCTCCCAGTCGGATGACTGTCATACGAGGGAGATAACACACCTTCAACATCACACCTTCGTAAGAACTGATGCCTATCAGGTTCAAATTGAGGTGAATCCTCAACTGTCTCCTGAAATGCATGTCTCATTGAAGGACGATTGCGTTTGATGTTACTAAAGGATAGTCTTACTGTTGTTTCAGCACTCATAATGTTCTCCATATTGAGTGTTAATTAAGAGCCAAGCAACCAGATTGATTACTTGGTTGGGACTGATTGTCCCGATAGGATGTTTAAAACACCCCTAGATTGAAAGGAATATACTAAGCCAGTACGATCACCTACGTGATCGTTACTCCTTCCAATTTAGCAGTGTTTTGGGGATGATATTATGAAAGCTATTGAAGCAGTCAAGGTTAGGGTGCTAGGTACACAGGGTATGAAGCTATACCTAGTCAGAACTCTGCTATCCTACAAGACGAAGGATGGATACAGAGGATCTCTTGTTAGGGTTAAGGTTGTAGGGTGACATACTCATAAGTATCTAAGTAATATAAATAATTAATTATTTATTATTCTTTAATAGTATATAAGAAATATAATGTATTATGCTCGTTAAGGTGCTGACCTAGTGATTTCAGTTACTTAACTAGGATATGCTTGACATGGTACTACACTCCGATGCCTTGAAATGCAGTACCACACTGAGGCTATGCTTCACCTCTCCATTGCCTCTTCCTCTTAGACTGACTCTTCCAACCCTTATCCTTTGAGCTGGCTTGAGTCCTGTCATCCCAAGAGTCTGGAACCTTGCCAACTACCACAGGCTTAACACTATGGTCAATGGCATCAGGATCTATGTTAGATTTCTCTACCATAAGGTGCTTTGTCTTAGGTTCTCTTAAGTAAGACATAACTCTCCTTGTTAAGGGTAAGGGTAAAATACGTTGCTGGCACGTATCTCCCTAATTACACTGTTAGTTAGATCATTGATCGTAACTCTCAGCTCTAGGCAGGTTGGTAACTTATGTAGGATCTCGTTACCATCTTCGTTCTTCCACTTACCTACCTTGTATATGTTCATTAGCTGTTCGATTACAGCTAATTGTTCCCACACTTCAGCCTTAGCTTGGTGGAATACCTTGTTCTCTTCTTCCATGTATACTCCTATGTTATACTAGGGTTACGGCATTCAACAGTGAATACCTCAAATACCTCTGATGGTCGAGAGGTATTCAAGCTATCAACTACTCTTCACAAGTACGTTGATGCAAGCCTTCAAGGTCACAACCTAGCTCCTCAAGGTATTCCAGATCAGCTTCGTAAAGAATACGAAGTGGTCTGACGTAATCCTTGACAAGAGGGTTGAATAGAACCTTGCCACAATCACTACAACTGACTGTGTAAGTTCTCTTCTCCCAGTCTTGGGTTATGTCCATCTTGTGGCTCCTGCCTTGTACAGTCTTTGCCATATCTTCTCCTTGCTTAGGGTTAAAGTTATATAGCACCAGAATAGTGCTATATCGTTGCCATGATTACTAACATTAGGTAGCAGGCATACATTGCTAAACCTAGTGTGACTAGCTTGATTAACTCTTGTATTGCTTCCATATTCACCTCTTCGTTGGTTAGTGAGA
>Ga0209403_10005269_pt1 | contig 13587 bp, 10 predicted proteins | sample ArcticOcean_MG_C_8_FD_187440 | JGI IMG/M metagenome (GOLD analysis project Ga0209403, IMG submission 187440) | Marine microbial communities from western Arctic Ocean - ArcticOcean_MG_CB11_86 (SPAdes) (version 2) | ecosystem: Environmental > Aquatic > Marine > Oceanic | place: Arctic Ocean... | reverse complement strand
CGGGTTTCCCCGCCCCGCCGTTAGCGGGCATCCTGCCTGGTGGTGCCCGGACTTTCCTCCCTCCCGATCCGAAAATCCGAACCGGGACGGCGACCGTCCGTCCTACTTGCCAACCTCGATGGTACAGTGCCAGCCGTCCCGATCCCACTCTCACCGCCACCCTTACAGGGCTTAAAGCCGGTTATTCCGATGTGCCAGCACGATATACGGGCTCGATCCGAGCAACATGCACGATCACCCTGTCCACGAACGAAGCGATCATTCCATGAAGCTCTTCAGTGTCGGTCTTGTCGAATGCGCCAAGCGCACCCTCAAACGTAATGTCACCGCCCTGATCGGCGAGGTTTGACTCAGTCATGTTCCGTGTTGTTTGTAGCTCATCCAAGGGTGTTGCGAGATCTGATACATTGCCACGCCCAGACGCCACGGCACGTACCGACTCCATGAACTGGTGTTCGGCCGCCCTCAGGTGGTCGTTAGTTGTATCACTCCGAATCGGGCTGAACGACGCTCTCAAACTCTCGATCGGTTCGGCCCGTAGCGCGTCCAGGGTCGCCCGATCTAGATCCGACTCACGCCATACCGGGTGTGGCTTTCCCTCACCGCCCTCCTCTTCGATCACACCTGTGGAACGCGATGGACATGCGTAGTAGCGATACGATCGAATCTCCGTACTTCCGTCTACCCTCGTCCAACGACTTTTTCTCTCAAGGCCATGCATACCCTGCCCGCACGACCAGCACCGGGCGAGTCCGCTCAGCATGTAGGGGCTCAAAACGCGTGTCTTCCGTACCGGGCTCCGTGACGCCATGATCACTTGCGCACGATTGAACGCGTCGCGATCAACTATCCGGTCATGATTACCAGCGATCCGCATACCGTAGCGAACGTAGCTGCCAACGTAGACGCGGTTACGTAGCATCCCTGACAGCGTCACAGGAGTCCACGGCCTGCCAGATCGGGTCCGAAGTCCTTCTCTGTTAAAAATGCCCGCTATGCGCCTTAGACCCGGTCCAGTTGCCGGCAGTTGTATGCCGGGATCTTCTCCGGGTTCGCCCTCCTTGTTTGAATAAAACTCACCGACATATAAACCAAACAGCCGACGGACCACCGCACCCTCAGAGCTCTCGATCTTGAACGTCCCGTCAATGCCCGCTACGTAACCGTAAGGTGTGCGTCCAAGGACCTCACCCCGGGCAGCTTTGGACATCAGAGATTCCCGAACACGTCGGTTCTGGACGGGCGGACGGGCGGCAAATGGCAATGACTCCAGCCCGTTCTGAAGGGGGTCCGGCAAATCCGGGTCAGTACAGCGAACCTCGCCACCAACCCTATCAAGCTCGACAAGTCGTTCGACAAGGCCATCAAGGGTATCCGAAAGATGTAGCGGACCCGGTATGACCACAAGCGCCTCACCCCGCCCAAGCCCATCGAGATAAGAGACCAGAGCCCTGTACTGGTCAGCCTCGCGCGACGTCGGTTCTCCTGGTCCGATGATGCGGGAAAGGGTATGAAAACCCTCACGACAATACCGATCTATCGCGGAGATATCCGCCTGTTCAGAGCGCGCGTCAGAGCCAAGACGCCGGTAGTATCCGGCAGCCCTCACTCGTTAACTCGGTATCAGAATTCGGCCGCAATTCCCACAGGTCACGATCGCGTCGGAACGCCGTAATCTTGACGCTTCCTTCAGGGGCAGAGTGATGTGGCACGCCAGGCAAACGCCCCGCTCTACTCTCGCTATCGCCACACCGTGCCGTCGGAACAGCAGCTGATCGTAAAGGGTCAACTCGTCGGCCGGCACGTTCTTCGACACCTCTGCCCGCTCCTGTTCAAGAACCGCAACCTCCTTCGCCGCGGCCCGTGACTGTCGCCTGAGCTTGGGGGCGGACACCGCCCACGTCGTCTCCCGTTCGGCAAGAGTCGTCGTCAGTTCTTCCTTTGCGCGCTCTGAATCCTCGGCGGCAAGTCGTGCCGGACCAAGAGACTCTTCGGACTGCATCAACTCGCGTCGAGCGTTCGTCTGCTCCTCTTCGACAGCGGTGAGCTCACGAAGGTTCGTTACAGTTCCGCCGTAGATGCGCTCTTCCAGTTCCTCCACCCGTTCCCTCTGAGCGTCGGCATCAACCTCAAGTCGTGCCAAGTGAGCGCGCCGTTCAATAGAAGTTTCGCGCTCATGCTCGACTCGCTCGGTAAGCACCGGTATCTCGGCCTGACCTTCGAGTTCGGCATTCAATTGGTCAAGTTCCTGTTGCTTCTTTGTCAGTCGTTCATCGACTTCCTGAAGCGTGAGGAGGAGGTCTCCTGAAAGTTGCATCAAAACCGATACATTATCCGTGGTGAGGGTGGGTCAAATTTGGAGCGAACGGATCGTTCCGCGCGTTCTAGGAATACCATCGTATGAACCGACATCGGAACGTGTCAACAAAAATGAAGCTTTTACGTTTGTTTTGCTGATTGAACGGTTATTATCTCGAGCGTATCGTCTACTGTTCCCTGCTATGTTTGCCCGGACCAAACTCCATAGTTCCCACGAGATTTTTGATGCCTTCCTATACGACTCCCGAATATGTGCTCATGCGACCACGAACGCGGATCGTATGCACATTGGGACCGGCGACAGCAACGGATGACATCATTGACCAGTTGATCCATGCAGGGATGTCCGTCGCCAGACTCAATCTGTCACATGGATCACTTATCGAGCAGACCGATGCCATCGCCCGGGTAAGAGCGCGAGCTGATCACGCCGGAGTGGCGGTCGCCGTTCTTGCCGACCTTCCCGGCCCAAAACACCGGCTGGGACCGGCCCCCGAATCGGAATCCGGACTAGACATCATTCTCGAACCGGGCCAGATGTACAGCCTCCGAGACGGGAACGAGACATCTACGGCCGAAATAGGCTACGTTCATCCCCCTGGTTTCGTATCCAGCACACCCGCCGGCGCGAGTGTCCTGATCGCTGACGGGGCGATACAACTTAAAGTCATCAAAGCCGGCCAAAATGAGATCGAATGTGAAGTCACCGTCGGCGGGCCCGTACAGTCGGACAAAGCTGTATCCGCTCCCGGGCACGCATCCCGAATTAACTATCTGACAAAGGAGACCAGCGCAGCGCTGGACATTGCCGCCTCACAGCATGTCGACTACGTAGGCATCTCCTACATCCGATCGGCCGGAGACGTACGCCTCATACGTGATCTCTTCGCTGCGCGCAGTTTCCACCCGCAATTGATCGCCAAGATCGAACTCGCCGAATCTATGGAAAACCTTGACGAAATCATCGACGCCTCGGACGGTGTGATGGTGGCCCGCGGTGACCTCGGTGTAGAACTTCCCATTGCGCTCGTGCCTGAAAGTCAGAAAAAGATCATCCGGCGCGCCAACCGCGTCGGTAAAGCGGTCATCACGGCCACCCAGATGCTGGAGTCGATGATTAACGCTCCGATGCCGACGCGCGCGGAAGTGACGGACGTCGCCAACGCCATTCTTGACGGCACGGACGCCATCATGCTGTCCGCAGAGACCTCGGTCGGCGAGTATCCGGTCATCACAACGAGCGTCATGGCGGAAGTCGCTTTAGAGGCTGAAAAAACTCTCAACAGGGACGAGATCGCTGGCCGGCGTCGCACCGGCATCCAGGGTTTAGACAGCGCCATTGCAGACGCGGCCGTGACCACGGCGGACCGCGTAGGAGCGAAGGTCATCCTCGCATTCACCGAATCCGGGAGCACCGCAGCGCGTGTCGCCGGATTCCGTCCCGGGGTCCCAATCATCGTCATCACGCCGGACGCCAGGGTCGGGCGTGGGCTCGCCCTTCGTTGGGGTGTCACGGTCATTACAGCCCCACGGCCAAACAGCATCGACGAGATGTTCCGACAGGGCTCACAGATAGCGCTCGATAGCGGACTCGTGAAAAATGGAGATCGAGCCGTCGCTGTGATCGGTGTCCCGATCGGTGTCCACGGCAGCACAAATCTGCTTAGAGTGATCGACCTGCCGGAACCGGATTATGCCGATCAGCCAGTCTAGGTATTAATCCTGCAATCCAGCGCGCAGTCTGCCTACGATCTCAGAAGACGATGGCTCATGCCCGTAACAGGCCGCGTTAAAACGGTCCGTCATCAAGTCTACGGGCATCCCCGGCAATGCCCGTGACATAGCACCACGTAACTCGTTCGGCGTATGTCCAGACTCTGGCGACATCCCACGACGCGTCGCCGCCTTCAGATATCTGAAGTAAAGTTGAAACACTTCGGATATGCCCGGTTCGTCCGCAGGATATAGCCGCTCTGCTTCGGAGCCACCGTGGCCACGCGCCCATTCCGGCAACAACTTCCCAAGCAGGCCAACAAGGTCCTTACCAGCATCCGCATCCCCACGTACCGATTCCCGGTCGTCCCCTAGGCGGATTCGCCGTTTCGCCATATACCGGCGGAAGGTGATGTAAAGAACGAAGAGGATGGCAAGGATGATGATGATCGCCAGCGGGATTCTGAGCAGATCGACAACAATGTCGAACACGCGGGACTTCCCATCGTCCACCACTGGCAGGCCGGTGTCCGTATTTACTTCGACGTTGAAATCGGATCCGATCACGACGTTAGATCGTCCCTCACCCCGGAACTTCGATAACAGCCATATCGCACCCATGGCGGCTACTGCAAACGGCGCCGCTATGGCTATCAAAATCCACGACAACAACACTCCAATGCCCCGTCCAAGTGCGTGGATTGCATCGTTGAACACCACCGCCAGCACGGTGATCGTGATGGCGAAGAGAAGCACCCCTCCCACAGTCATCGTCATGAATCGGCCCCAAAACGCCGACCCTGATTTAACGTCCCCTACGGTAGAAAGGTGGTTTATTGCCATGCCGGCCAGTGCGGCTGCGAAGAAAGGAAGGATCAGGAATCGTGCGTCCACGTCGTTCCCAACGATTTGTTCCATCAACAGCAATATTCCGAGAGCAGCCGCACCCGTATAGAAAATAGACCGCTGAACATTCTCAAGCTCTTCCGAGTTCAAGAGTGCTATTCCGCGCAGCCATACGATGAATGCGAGAGGTATCGCCAGGATTACCCCCACCACCGCGTCGGGGTCCATATCTCCAGCGGTAAGCGCCAGGGGCCAGTCAAGATCCAGCCCCGATCCACCACCTATCCCCCGGGCGGCAGCAGCCAGGTATATAACGGGGAATCCGACGAGCGCCTGCACGAGCGCCAGTGTCACGAGATCGCCTCTGGCCCCACCGATAACCCAGTTGGCAACCATCGACACGCCCATTATCGCTGCCACAGCAGCCCACGTCAGAGGAGCGGCGTTCAGCCCGACAAGCAACGCGACGATGGTCGCAAACGAAAATATCCGGGCGCTTTCTGACACCCAGAGGGAGAACATGATCAGCCGTTCACGATTGGCACTCATACAAGGGGCCCACTATGTGAATATCTGTGAAAGATCACGTCAAATCCTCCACCGGTCGAAGTTGGCCTCGCCCCGCTCAAGTTCTACATCTTGTTGAAAATCGTCGTCAAAATCGTCCGCAAACGTATCGCCGATGCTTGCACGCGGTGGGGGCGGGACGGGGAGATCAAATCGGTCGCCCATACTTTCTATAGGCACATGTGACGTCCCCTCAGGGGCCTCGTCCCATCCCACATATATGGCGCGCACCGGGTGTCCCTTTGACGCCAGCCTTTCGGCAACTTCCATCAGGTCAGGGCTCATAACGGCGGATACGATTACGATGGTCGCCCCGAACGGGACGGCCCAGCTTGCTTCACGCTCGAGCAACCGGTCGATCCGTTCAGGCGAGACCGGGCGAATCATAGCCAGTGCCTCCATTATCGATGCGAGTTGGCCCGGGCTTGCGGACGGCGGTATCACCATCCGCGTCCCTCGCCGAAGTGCTACGCCGTTGGTGATCAGCCCGACGCGGTGGCCAAGCTCCGTGGTTCGAGTTGCGATAGATGTAGCGCCGACGATAGCCCTCTCAAGCAATCGGGGCGAATACCCGGTAAAAAGGTAACTCGTGGTTGACACGTCCATCACGACCACGGCGTACTGAGTAACCGAGGGATCAAATGTCCGTACAAGTACCTGTCTCAGCCGTGCCGTAACCTTCCAATCAATCGTCTTTATGGGATCTCCGGGCACATAATCCCTCAGTCCGCGGGGGCGGTTAGGGTCATCCCACAACGCCACCGCGGCTCGGTTATCTCCGATGGGACGCCCCGCTGGCATCTCAAAGTCCGGCAACGGAACCATTTGCGGGTAGACAACCACCCCTTTACCGGGCTGCGCGACCGTGTCGTTACTCGGGAACATCCCGAACAGGTCTCCAGAGTCGAGCATGGCCGGGCCCATCTGGTGATACCCCCTGCGAAGTGCCTTGACCGAGTATTTCAGGCGGACCCGTTCGTACCACGCAAGGTTGATCGACTCTCTTAGCTCGAGCGCTGCCCGGCTGTTTGAGCGGGCCATTTTCCCGTTCATGACTTCGAGACCGATGGGGACAGTATCTGCGATGCGTAACCACGGCATTGGGATCGGTTTCGCGTTGGTCACCCGGATTTCGATATCGAACTCATCGCCGACGAAAACCGCATGATCGGGCAAATCGCGTTCGTACACGACATCTTCCAACGACAACCGGCTCCAGATTCGTGCGCCTATCGTGATAAAAAAGCCAAATATACCGACGATCATTATGAACGGCGAGACCAGGCCAAGGCCGACTAGCATCAGCACAATAAATAGGAACTCCCAGAGTCCCGAGAGAATCTCTTTTCGGGTCACCGGCGCCCGTTCTCACGTTGCCCCAGTTCATCTGGCTACCGGGGCATCTAGTCGATAATCCGTATGGCGAAGGTCCGATCGAGCCTATCGCTCTATCGGTACCTCAGTCGTCTCAAGCAGTTCATGGATGACGTTGTCCCCGGCACGCCCACGCAAACCCGCATGCGGTGACACCATTACCCTGTGGGCAAGGACCGGGACGGCCACGCGCTTGATGTCATCCGGAAGCACGTATCCACGTCCCTGGATCGCCGCCCACGCCTGTGCAGCGTTGTAAAGCGCTATCGCCGCCCTCGGGCTTGCGCCGAGGTGCAGCGCATCGTGCTCCCGCGTCGCCGCCACAAGGGAGAGCAGGTAATCTCGCAGGCTGGGCTCGACGATCACCTTTGATATCAAATTCTGAGCGGCCAGCAATTCCTCGCGTGTCACCACGGCCGGGGTCTCAGGGGTGCGTCCCCCGGAGGTGAATCGTTCGATAATATCCGCTTCTTCTTCAAGGCTCGGGTAGCCGAGGGAAATCCGCAGCATGAATCGGTCAAGTTGTGCCTCCGGGAGCGGGAAGGTCCCTTCCAACTCCACCGGGTTGAGAGTCGCTACCACGAGGAATGGGTCCGGCAATGGTCTGGTCTTCCCATCCATCGTCACTTGCCGCTCCTGCATAGCCTCTAACAGCGCCGTCTGCGTTCGTGGCGTGGCCCGGTTGATCTCGTCCGCAAGTAGTACTTGCGTGAAAATCGGACCCTTGCGGAACTCGAACTCGTTGTCCCGCATGTTGAAAATGGAGACCCCAAGCACGTCCGCCGGCATCAGATCCGGCGTGAACTGAATCCTTCCAAAGTCACAGCGAAGTGACGACGCCAGTGCTTTGGCAAGGGTGGTCTTGCCCAGACCCGGGACGTCTTCGATCAGCAGATGGCCGCGGCACAGCAAGGCCACAATCGCCAAGTTGATGGCGTCGTCCTTCCCAACGATCACGTGCTGAACCGCTTCACGAATCCGTGAGGCAAGTTCAGCAATCTGTCCTACCTCTGCAGAACCGTTCATCCGTGACTCCGCGGGCGCTTCAGCTTCTGGAGCATTTGAGGTCTCAAGGGGCAGCATCGATACGTCCTCGTTCATGCCGTCCTCTGATTTCGATGTCGAGCCATCCCCTATCATTTGGTCCTCTTCTGGTGCCGTTCTTGACGATTCAATCACTTCCCCTGAACTCACAGGAGGTTGATTTGGTGTCGATACTCTAGGCTCCGACTCGGAACTCTGATGCGCCTCGGCCGGCATTGCGAGCGCCGGCACTCCGTCCAGATCGTTACCGCATCCGATACAGAACCGTGCATGGGCCTCATTGTGAGAGGCGCATCCAGGGCAGGTCTTCACGCCATGAGACTGTCGCTTCTCCAGGTCCGGGACGATCAGCGGCTCACCGCACCTGTCGCACGACTCAATTCCGAATGCGTTTTCGATCCCACAGTGAGCGCAAAACACACATCACCTCCGCCGATTCCACGGCCCATCGTTGACGACGGTCGCGAGTAGAAGTTGTTGCGCAATCCTATACGCACCGTGCAGCAGCACGGACCGCTTCAGTTCGATTGTGCGGTAATCACACGACCGTGACGGTGTTTGTAAGGCGGCCTATAGCCTCGATCTCAACATTGATGATGTCGCCCTCGGCAAGGGTAAAGTCCATCGGCGGGATTACCCCGGTTCCGGTCACCACAGCCGTCCCGTCCGGCACGGAGTTGTGCCGCTGAAGCCAGTCGGCGATGTATTCACAGTCGCGGAACATCATGCTGGTGGAGGTCGTCCCGTTGAACGCCTCCTCACCGTCGCGTTGGATGGTAAGCCTGACTGCCAGATCCTGTGGGTCTCCGACCGAGTCCAGGGTGGCGAAACACGGTCCAATGGAGCACGACTTGTCGTACACCTTCGCCTGCGGGATATAGAGCGGGTTGTCGCCCTCGATCGACCTACTGCTCATGTCATTTCCGCAGGTGTAGCCGGCAACCTTGCCGTCAAAGAGTACAAATGCCAGCTCAGGCTCAGGAACGTCCCATGTGGAGTCCGCCCGGATTCCTACCTCGCCATAAGGACCCGTCACCCGGCTCGGCGTCGCTTTAAAGAAGACCTCTGGCCGATCTGCCACGTACACCTTGCCATAAACGTCCGGAGTATCGCTCTCAGCTTGCCGCTCGAACATGCTGCTCTCGTAAGTCACACCCGCGGCCCAGACCTCCGGCGGCAGGAAGGGCATTTCAAATTTCGGGCCGTGCGTCTGTCCGGCACTGTTCTCGTGAAGCTCCTCGATTGACAACGTGCTAGCGATGCCGCGATCGACGATCTGGCGCGCTACGTGGTCCAGCGACACTCCAATCAACGACGCCGCACGAAGAAGTGCAAACAGGTCGGTCGCGTGAGGGTTCGCAGAGGTCAGGTCAAACAGGGTGTCGTCAGATGTCTCCACCCCCAGGTGGGACTCTCCCCGAATAGAGAACTGGTAGTAACGCATTCCGGTCCTGCCTTCAGCTCAGTTATGAAGTTTTACTGATAAATATCGAGCGCCCGGCTGGCCGTGTAGATCCGGCGGCGCCATCGTTCGAAGCATGTTGAGTTCTTGAGAAAGCCCGTATAAGTGGTCATACCCCGGAACCAGGTCGTTGCCGGTTTATGGTGCACATCGGACCATGCCAACGGTACGTTTTTGGTGGCCCGTAAGCGAAGGCGATGCTACGATTCGGCCCTATCTGTTGTCAAAGGGGTCGCTGACTCGTTCATAGACGTTACTGACGCCCGATGTAGCGCTCTCAATTACCTACTCAAGGGGCGTATCGCAAAGCATTTAGAAGGAATCAGTCCACACGTGCCTGAGTCATCTGTATCCACCATAGGTTTCATAGGCGGCACCGGTCCAGAAGGACGCGGGCTTGCCGTGCGCTTTGCCGCCGCCGGCCACAATGTCGTGATCGGCTCTAGGGACTCCTCCCGCGCCGTCGAAGCGGCTGACCAGGTAAAGACCATCCTGTCCGAAGTTAGCGATGCGGCCGATGTACGGGGAGCGCTTAACGCCGATGCTGCTACTGAGTCCGACATCGTCTTCATAGCCGTCCCCTACGCAGGCATGATGGCGTCGCTGGAACAGTTATCTTCTTCGCTGGCAGGAAAGATCTGTGTGAATGTAATCGCCCCGCTATCGTTCGCAGGCGGGATCCCGGCAGCGGCCCCTCCCGAAATCGGATCTGCCGCAGAAGAAGCCGCACAGTACACACCCGATTTGCGATGGGTCGCCGGGCTGCACACACTCTCTGCACGAGACTTGCTCAAACCCACTTCTTCGCTCGATACCGACGCCATCATTTGTGGCGACGACAATGACGCCAAATTGACGGTCAGCGAACTGCTGTCGGAGGTCCCGGGCCTACGCCCCGTAGACGCCGGTTCTTTGCAGAGCGCCCGCTATCTGGAGGGTGCTACTGCCCTGCTAATCAACATTAATAAACGCTATAAATCCCATGCCTCATTAACAATCACCGGCCTGAACGTCGAGTAACGAGAGTGGCGTTTCCTGTATCCCCACAACGCGTCTCCGTCGTCTATTCGGACGAAGTATGGCGTTACGAGATGAGCGCCAGCCACCCGCTGCGTCCGGTCCGCTGGAAGCGGGCATTTGACCTTATTGCTGCCGCGGGTTTAACGAAGGCTCCGAACGTATCGATTATCCCTCCTCGGCCGGCCACGGACGATGAAATTAAACTCGGGCACTCGGCCGATTACCTGTCTGCCGTAAAGGTTATGTCATCGGGGCTCAATTCCCCGGCGGGGCCATCTCACGGCTTTGGACCCGGCGATAACCCGGTGTACGGCGGTATGTATGAAGCGAACGCCCTCACATCGGGCGGCACGATGGTGGCGGCGCAGGCTATCGCTGATGGTTCGACCGACGTCGCATTCAATTTCACCGGTGGGCATCAGCACCATGCGATGTCAGATCGCGCCTCCGGTTTCGGAGTGTTCAACGACACCGTTATGGCGGCGCGCTGGCTGGTGGATCAGGGGATGCGAGTCGCTTACATCGATATCGATTGCCACCACGGGGATGGCGTTCAGGCCGGCTTTTACGGCTCCCAAGAGGTGCTGACAATATCGCTACATGAAAGCGGACAGTTCTTGTTCCCTGGCACGGGCAACGTCAAGGAGTCCGGTCGCGACGCGGGCCACGGGTATTCGGTCAACGTACCGCTAGCTCCGCACACATCGGACGCCGCGTATCTCGACGCCTTCGAGGCCGTGGTTCCTCCTCTGGTAGAGGCGTTCAAACCGGATGTAGTGTTCACTCAACTCGGCGTCGACACACACTTTCTCGACCCGATAACGCACCTCCAACTTACGGTGCAGGGCCACGCCGCTGTAGTCAGGCGCCTGCGTGAACTTGCAGCGGAGAACGGTCGCTGGCTCGCAGTTGGCGGCGGCGGGTACGACCTTGGCGCGGTAGCGCGGGCATGGACGGTCGATCTAGCGATCATGGCAGGGGTGACGTTGTCGGAAGATCTGCCTGCACTCGTTCCGGAGTCTCCCACAGTCACGACATATGCCGACAAACTGGAAGACGCGGAAGAGCTGGTGGAGATGCAGGTACGCAACTTCAACGAACGAAGCGTGGCACAGGTCCATGAAGAGATATTCCCGCACTTCGGCCTGGCGCACGGAGGGCGGAGGTCATTCTGAGTCCGAGACGAAGAGCCTATCCTGAAATTGATTCAGCAATCCCACAACAAAGAAAGGGCCGGACGATAACCGTCCGACCCTTTCTTTACTCGCATCTCGTTTTACTGAGATAACGCCCAATTCGGTTAAACCTCTTCTTCCGGGGGGACCTCTCGGAACTCGCCATCTACGGTCTCTCCATCGTCGGCGCCGTCGTCCTCGCCCTCAGGGCCGCCTGCAGGATCTGAGGCTCCGGCGGCTGCATACGCCGCCTGCCCGATCGCCTGAAGCGCCGTCTGGAGCTCGTTGGTTTTGGCCGCTAGGTCCTCTGTGGATGACTCCTCATTGGCAAGTAACTCTTTGAGCTGGGTGATCACTGCCTCGGCCTCGGTCTTCGCCTCGGCCGACACGTTCTCGCCCTGCTCCTCAAGGAGCTTCTCCGCCGCAAAGACGGAGCTATCAGCAGCGTTGCGAGTCTCTACCGCCTCGCGCCGCTTCTGGTCCGCCTCTGCGTTCTCCTCCGCATCCCGAACGGCACGGTCGATTTCTTCTTGAGACAGGCCGGAACGTCCGGTGATGGTGATGTGCTGTTCCCGGGCTGTTGCATTGTCCTTCGCCGAGACGTTCAAAATACCGTCGGCGTCGATATCAAATGTAACCTCAACCTGCGGCACGCCACGCGGCGCGGGAAGAATACCGTCCAGCATGAAGCGCCCGATCGACGTGTTTTCGGTGGCCATCCCCCGTTCTCCTTGAAGAACGTGAATCTCAACTGAAGCCTGGTTGTCCGCGGCCGTGCTGAAGACCTCCGACTTGGATGTCGGAATGGTCGTGTTTCGCTGAATTAACACCGTCATCACCCCGCCCAGCGTCTCGATGCCCATCGTGAGAGGTGTGACATCCAGGAGTAGAACATCCTTGACATCACCCTCAAGTACGCCGGCCTGAATAGCTGCGCCTATAGCGACCACTTCGTCCGGATTGACGCCCTGGTGGGGCTCCTTACCGAAAAGCTCTGTGACCTTGGCCACAACCGCAGGCATACGGGTGGTGCCGCCAACCAAGATCACCTCGTCGATTTCGGACGCTTTCACACCGGCGTCTTTCAGAGCGGCCTCCGTCGGTCCGACGGTGCGTTGCACCAGTGCGCCGACAAGCTGATCGAGCTTGGCCCGGGTCAGTGTCATCGTAAGGTGCTTGGGGCCTGTCGCGTCCGCCGTGATAAATGGCAGGTTGAGCTCCGTCTGCGCAACAGACGAAAGTTCGATCTTCGCCCGCTCTCCCTCAACACGCAGGCGTTGGAGCGCGGCCGGATCGCTCCGGAGATCAATGCCGTTGTCGGCCTGGAACTCGTTTGCTGCCCAGTCGACTATCGTAAGGTCAAGATCATCGCCACCGAGGTGAGTGTCTCCATTTGTCGACTTCACCTCGAAAACACCGTCGCCGATCTGGAGGATCGTCACGTCGAACGTGCCGCCGCCAAAGTCGTACACGGCAATGGTCTGTTCACCCTTGCCCTCGAGCCCGTACGCCAATGCGGCAGCCGTCGGTTCGTTGATGATACGCAGAACCTTTAGCCCAGCGATCTCTCCGGCGATCTTCGTCGCCTCACGCTGACTGTCGTCGAAGTAAGCCGGTACCGTGATTACGGCACGATCAACGGACTCGCCCAGCTTGGTCTCCGCATCTTCCTTAAGTTTTCTCAACACCATCGCCGAAATCTCTGGCGGGGACTGCGGCTTATCGTTAAAGACAACCGCTGTGTCGCCAGCACTCCCGGCGGCCAGTTTGAACGAAATTCGGGATATGTCTTCCTGGACGGACGGGTCATCAAACCTGCGGCCGATAAACCGTTTCACGGAGTACACCGTGTTCTCCGGGTTCGTGATCGCCTGCCGGCGCGCCAGTTCTCCCACGAACCGCTCTGCGGTCTTCGGGTTGACGGCCACTACAGATGGAGTCGTCCGGCGTCCTTCTTTGTTTTCGATTATTTCCGGTTCCCCGGCCTGCATGACCGCCATCGCGGAGTTGGTCGTACCCAGGTCGATTCCGATCGCCTTAGCCATGTTTCAGTTCATTCCTCGTCTG
>Ga0209403_10005268_pt1 | contig 13589 bp, 10 predicted proteins | sample ArcticOcean_MG_C_8_FD_187440 | JGI IMG/M metagenome (GOLD analysis project Ga0209403, IMG submission 187440) | Marine microbial communities from western Arctic Ocean - ArcticOcean_MG_CB11_86 (SPAdes) (version 2) | ecosystem: Environmental > Aquatic > Marine > Oceanic | place: Arctic Ocean... | reverse complement strand
TATTTGCGCGCATTCCAATGGAATGGCAACCACTACGCAATAGCAATGCCTGGGGTGTTCTATCGATCCGAAAACGGAATGAGCAATTTCGAGGACGGTCCTACCCTATTCACAGAAAACATGCGGCATTCAGCGGTGATAGTTGATGAGAACGTTCTTCAGATATTTTTCACTATGGTTGGAGATTCACCCGAGAGGATCAAACTTTCCACCGTTGACCTTTCGGACGATTGGATGAACTGGACTGCATCAGATCCGATCGACGTACTGTCACCTGAATTGCCGTGGGAGGGCTCAGAAATGCCGCAAGAGCCCTCGAAACGTGGACTTATAGATGGCCAAGTCAATCAGCTGCGAGATCCCGCTATCTACCAGGAATATGGACGTAAATACCTTCTCTACTCGATAGCCGGTGAGAGCGGGATTGCGATCGCCGAACTCACGTTCTGATTTTCAATTCGTTTAACCAAATAAACCGTCGTCCATTGGAACGACGGTCTATTAAGAAGATTCACGCTAGCGATTGTCGTCAGTGAGGGGACGTTTGGTGACTCTTCCGGCGAACTCTTCGGTTATGTAGAGAAATGAGTCGGTTGTGAGAAGGCTGGTTGGTGAAACAACATTATCGGCAAATACCGTTGTCTCGCTCCCATTCCATTTGAGGACTCGTCCAGGTATGGATTTGGCATTTTCACTAAAATCTCCGCCATCGAGAACTTTCTCCGTATCTGATGAGAATTCAGCGATGTAAAGAGTGCCGTCGGGTCCAAATGTAATGTCGGTGACAGTGGTGAGTCCGGTGACAAACGGCTCAGATTCCCCCTGATCCAACGCATCTCCATCACCATTTAGGTCTTCCACTCGCCAGACAGCAGCCTCTCCGTCAGGATATGGATAGCCTGTCAACGTACCAACGTAGATAGCACCATCAGGACCACGTGCTATCCCCGTTGGGACCATCTCAACTGCCACTTCCTGATCCGGAATGGCAAAGTTATAGAACACCACGTAGTCACGGATATTGCCGGCAAGGTCGACTGCTCGCAGCGAGTTTCCTCCGGGGTCCGAAACTATCCACCCATCGACTTCAGGTGCGTTGACCATGTCATAAGGGTTGGAGAATCGGTTATCGAGTGGAGCCCAGCCATCGGTTATTGGCGTCACAGGCTCATATCCGGCATCAGCTGTTATGCGGTACATACGCGCTGACTGTTCGCCGATGTACTCACCCACAATGAAAAACAAATCACCGTTGAGAAGGGTGATCGCTGATGGACCGGCTTGGTATGCCCCTTCGGGACCTGTTTTTAGCGAGAATGGCAAGCCCTTGGCGATAGGGCTGACCTCGCCGTCACCTGTGACTTTTAGCAAACGGCCGCGACCAGATTCTGCGATCAGTAGGTTTCCGTCCAGATCAAAAGCAAGTCCGCGTGGCGAAGAAAGTCCTTCAGCCACAATATCGTCGTTGTCGGCTGATACGCCTCCGCATGCCACCGAAGCAGCGATTATGAGGAGAGAAGCGATGATCGTTATTCGGCCTGCTGATAGATGAAGGTTACGTGCGACTAACTTTAGATATGGATTCATGGTTACTAAGAGCCTTCTAATAAGCGGTGTTGAGTGTGATCCTCTAACCCGTTTTCCGCAGCGTTCATCGTATCTTTGATACAGCGATCTAGCCGCCCCACGTCGCCTGATTGATGGGGATATTCATGTCGCTTGTTTCATTCAGAATGATAGTTAATATACTGGTCTTTACGACCCGTTGGATCAGAGGATTGAGTGACCTTTCAGGCCAAGTAAATTCTTCCGATCGAGGCTCAGTAGTTTTGTGGTTTTCTTCTATTTAGGAATTATTCTGTTTGTGTTCGAAGCAGCAATTGGGTTGCCCCACTACGCTCGGCGTAGATCTTTCGAAAGTAGAAGTGAGACTGCCGCCACAGGTGTTCCGAAAAGTGCGCTTATTACGAGCGCCTCCTCGTTGACGTAGCACGCATGAATATGCCGAGGTCGAACGTCTCTTGGCTAATGACGAGGACACGAAACTGGGCGTCGGAGAGTACATCTGCCGCTTTTGGTCGAAATCTCATTTACTTGATAGCCTCGACGAGGTTTTCGAGCACGATGGCAACACCGTGATCGTCGTTGGAGGCGGTTTCGTATTTTGCTAACGATTTGATCTCTGAAATAGCGTTTGCTACCGCTACCGACCATCCGCAGTCACGTATGAGATCGATATCGACAAAGTCATCTCCGAATGAAAGCACGTCGACCAGCGGAATGTTCGCCGATTCCAGTAGATCAGCGACCGCACCGGATTTACTTGCCTGCATAGGAACGATATTGAGGAATTGCATTCTTGCTGCTCGGATCACACCCGTTTCAGCTGAGAGTTCGTTTTCCAATATGATCGCAAGGTTTTCTAGGTTTTGATTCAGACCGTTTATAGAAATCTTCACTGGTCGCAGTCGTAATGCTTCTTCGAACGATACGACCATGGTGGGCGTTGCCATGTTGAATGCCCATAGCTCGTTTATGTCATCGTCGTGATTGACAGCGAACTGGTCACCGTCTATTTCTAACGTCATTCGTGCCCACGGAGCATGTTCATTCGCGAGCCGCCAGCAGATACAAGCATCTTCTAAACTCATCTCGTGTTTCAAGGATCCGGTTAGTCCTGCCTTGCCATGTGCAATCGTTCCGTTCATCTGGACTATTGAAGTTATTTCGAGAATGTCATCACCAACCAGCGTCGGTAGCACTCGTTCGGGGCGCGATGTGGCGATAATCATGGGTATGCCAATGGCGTGAACTGCGTGGAGGACTGTGCTTGTACGTTCGTCGAGTCTCACGTTCGAGTTGAGAGTTGTTTCATCCAAGTCCATAGCGATGGCCTTTGGAGTTGCGGTCGAAAAGTCGGGAAGATTCATTGTTCGATATTGTCTAGGTTCTGCTCGTTCGATGTTTGAAATAGGGCTTGCCACTTGAACGCTGCGAACAATGTCGCCACCAGACCCACACCACCTAAGACCCCGATCATTACATCCGATCCCGCTAACTCAGATATCCAACCACCTAGCAGTAAACCAAGTGGTAGTCCGTAGATCCCAAGCGACCGAATACCCATTACCCGCCCGCGCTTTTCTGTGGGTGCCGCACGCAGTAAGCCCACGACCATGGCCACAAAAGTAGCGCCTCCACTGATTCCCCATAGGACGAGCACTAAAGCAAACAACCAGAGCGGTGGCGTTGTGGCAAGAACAAGCATCAGCAAGTGCCATACGATCGATCCGATAATCACTATTCGACCGGGGTTCGACACACCGCGACGCAGACCTACAACTAACGAGCCGACGAGTGCACCAATCGATGCCGTCGCCGCTAGCAGTCCGATTCCGGTGCCGTTGAGATCGTACAGCTCGTCACCTATCACGGTCATAAGACCGTTCACGATTGGGAACGCGGAAAACTCTATCAAGAACGAAAAGAAAATCAGGCCTGGCAACATTCTGCTTTGTTTTACAAAACGAAACCCTTCGCTTATGCCCGATCTGATACCGATCGAGCTGGCCTGCGCCACGACTACTCTTGAGTCAATCTTTAGTGAAGCTAGAGTCGCTAGCAAGTAGAGAACTGAGATTACGATGTAGGCCCAATCGAGTCCAAGCAGCTCGAAAATCGTACCTCCAACGATTGAACCGATTACTCGTGCTCCGTCCAACGTCGATCTCGAAAGACCGACCGCACCATGAAGTGAGTGAGCAGGAACAGCGTCGGCAGTGAGAGCTTGTACTAGAACCACATCGAGCGTTCGAACCAAGCTGCCAGCAGTAACGATCACGTAGGCGTGCCACAATACAAGCGCGTCGGTGATTACCAATACCGTGAGTATTACGGCAAGCAGCGCACCGAACGACCGCACGAATACTTGCAATCGTTTTCTATCGAACCGATCGACCATTAGTCCGTACAGTGGTCCGAGCAGCGTTCCTGCGAATTTCAGAGCGCCTACTAATCCAACGAGTAGGGGTGAGCCGGTATCGCGTAATACGAACATCGCAAGTACGATGATTTCCATCTCGATCGCCCACAGATTGAGAGCGTCTGACGACCACACGAACTTGTAGTCGCCATACCGAAGTACGCGAAACGGATTCAAACTAACTTGGGCTTTGTGTTGCGTGTCGTTAGGGGCCTCAGATTCGAGCATATGTGCGATTCTGTCACGACAGTCGTTTAGCAGTCACCTACTAGTAAGGCTGCATGGCCGATGAAATGCAACACGGAGCAACTTGTTCCCCCGTTATCGAGCCTTACGCAAGGCGGGTGTCATAAGGAGTGCTGTTCCAGAAACAATCACGCTGCCTGTGATTCCAATGAACAACGTCGTTTGAATTCCGAAAGCCTCGATGCCAGCACCACCAATAAGCCAACCAAGTTGATGGGTGAGAACGGTCATGAAGTACAAACTCATCACCCTCCCACGCATATCCTCCGATGCTGTTGTCTGAAGAAGCACCGGCACCGAAATCATCCATGATGCGAAAGCTAAACCTTGAAGTGTCATTGCGACACCAGACATGACTACGTTTGGCGCTACGGCGAACAACGCTGTTGAAGCGTTCATAACCAGCATCGCAAAAATTAGTAAATAGCCTTTTCTAATTTTGTTGCTGAACACGAATAACGTAAAAGCGCCAACGAGTGCACCAACTCCGCTGAGCCCAAGCATCACTCCATAGCCAATCTCGCTCAGGCCGAGTTCATCTTTGACCTTGACAGGAATGGCTGGCTGCATTATCCCCATAAAAATGGCGCTAGAGCCAAGAATTAGCAGAGCGCGAATGATCGGCGTGCGGTAGGCGTAGCCAACACCCTGTCGAATATCCGAAAACATGTTCCGTCCGCTCGGAACGGGGTGATGTCGGGTTCGTACTCGGAAAATCATCAAAGCTGAAAATGCGTAAAGTCCTGCGAGTACATAAAACGCGGTATCGAACCCTAGGAGCAGCAATGCTCCACCAACGCTGGGACCAGCGATAGTCGCTGTCATCGAGATGCCTGTGTTCAGGCTTGAGGCTGAAACCAATCGCTCTCGACCCACAACATCGACAGCGAAAGCCTGACTTGTTGGGTTGTGCAGTGCGAACATCGAACCCGTCATCAGTGATATCGGTATCAGATGCCACCATTCGAGTACGTCCGTCGTTAGTAACACGGCCGTTAGCAGCGCCATCGACGCAATGACGACCTTCGTTCGCCAAAGTAGTTGCCAACGCTCAGTACGATCGGCAAGTGCACCACCGATCAGTGAGATCGAGATGATGGCGATACCGGGCATGGCGTTTACCAGTCCCATCAGCGTCGCTGAATCCGTTCGGTCAAGAACGATCCACGCCTGAGCCATATTCCGTATCTGATAGCCAGCAAAGGTCGCTAGATTCGAGAGAACCAGTAATCGATAGTCGCGGACCGACAGAATGCTGAACGGACCGTGAGTATTCCTGCCAGATGTTGTTGAACTACTGGCGTTTATTTCATGCGAATTTGCTGTGTCGGCAGTTTTGTCAGCCAGAACAGGGACCTCGATAGAGTTGGAGTAGGGGCAGGTGTGCACGCTCGCGCTCGTGCGTTCGCGCAGGCACCAGCAATGACCGGCAATGATGCCAGCCGGGTAAATCAGCGCCACCCTTGAAATAAGTCTAGTACGTTATTTCGAGGGTGGTTGTATGTCGCCGCTGATGAATATTGGCTAGTGCTTCACGATGAATGGCTCAAGCAATGCCTCGTTGATTTCAACACCAATACCGGGGCGATCGGGAAGAACGAATCCGCCATCAGCGTACTGCCATGCGGTGTCCGATGCCTTTTCTAATCGGTCGGAAAGCCCGCCTTGGAACTCTTGGAGATAGTCGGGTGGTGCAACCGCTGCACATTGAAGAGTCGCTGCCTGGAACACTGAAACTCCACTACCCATGTGCGGAGTTGTCTTTATTCCAGCTTTCGCTGCGATACCCATCTGCACCATGTAATCGGTGAAGCCCGTTCGTCCGATATCTGGCTGATACACATCCAATGCTCGTGGCTCCTGAACCCACTGCTCCATCTGGTATCGAGACCTGAAGTGCTCACCAAGAGCGATATCTGCTCCAGGCTTCTTCACCAGTTCCTGGTGTCCCATCAGATCTTCAGGCTGCAGTGGGCACTCGAAGAATCGAACATTGCGTTTTCCGTACTCGATTTTTCCAAATTCTGCCGATTCGTGAGAGCACATCCAGAGTGTGTCGACCATCCACTGTTCGAGTTCTGGCGCACCAGCCATCAGGCCGTCTAGCTCAGTAGTACCAGCTTCTACATCGCCGGTGAGAAAAATTTTGGCACCCTTTAGACCAGTGTCGATCCATGACTTCACATGCTCAATCCGCTCCTCAAGAGTCGATCGACGGACTCCTGATAGGTAAACATCAAATTGTTTTCGAGGATTTGGATCGAGCAGCGCAGCTACCGGCGATTGTTCGCGCTTGCCGATTGCATCCCACACAGCGATATCAATCGCCGCAAGTGCGTCTAGCCAGTAACCAGATGAATACCCGCGCCCGCGTTGCGTGTCGTACAAGAAATCCCACAACACAGCCGGGCTTTCGTACTCTTGCCCTTCGATCATCTGAGCCATAAGACTGTTCACGATCAGGGTGACAACATCTGGCCCGATCCCGGTGTTTGCTTCACCCCAGCCCACTGTGCCATCGGAGAAAGTCACCTTTACAAGGGGAGTTTCGATGTAGCGGGCGTAAACCGTTTGCCAACCCTGCTTGAACTCAAACCGTTCGGTTTGACGATCACCTTCGTTCGCTCGGTAAGTCTCCCAATAAGAAGCAGAGTTCTTGAAAGCTAGGTGAAGCGATTCGATTGACTTGACGCTAAAGCTTGTGTTAATCGGCATTTGTATTCTCGATCCGTCGGGTACGTTCATCAAACCCGTGACGGATACAGAGTTAAAGGTTGAAATTGAACTCCAGAAGTTTACCGATAGGAAATACACGGTGATAGTAATATCGCCGATGATTTCTAGATACCCTGAACCGTGTTCAAACTATGTAAGCCGACGTTGACTTGTCATATCAGCGGTGTATAGTTTGCTGCTGCTTATGTCGGTGGAATTGGGTAGAGTTTTAATATTCAAACACCGCGTAACAAGGCAATTACTAATTTGGGGCGTGTGTGTTAACGAAATGAAAGAGTTTTTCTTTCACTGGAGTTGACAGCGAATCCTGATAAGAGATCAGGTGGGTTTTCTTTTGAAAATCGCTCCTTTCTTAACGTGGCCTTTCGGAGGAAATATAATGGATCTTAGTTTGAACAAGAGATGGGCACCGGTGTTTTTGGCACTGGCAAGCTTGTTCCTCGTTGCTTCAATCGCCTGTGGCGGTGACAGCAGTGGCGGTGACAGCGGCGCATCAACAGGTGGTGGTGGTGAAGCCGCTGCTGCCGCTCCTGCCGCTCCTGCCGCTGCTGCCGCTGCTGCGGCACCTGCAAAAGAAGCTGCCAAAGCAGCGCCTGCTGCTAGTGGTGGCACAAGTGCATCTGGTGACAAAGCAGCTGCAGCAGCCAAATCAGCTGCAGCAGCAAAAGCAGCACCAGCCGCAACAGTGGCACAGGCTGCAGCAGTAGCTACCAAAGCACCTGACAGTGCAACAGGTGGCGCAGAAGGTTCAGTCGTTCGGGCATTCCGAACTCTTGAATCTGTATATGGTATTGGCTATGTAGGTCCTTACCGCACATCAGCAACCAACCAAATTGGTGGTATTGAAGAGTCACTCTTTAACTTCCAAAACGGTAACCCAATGACTCCGTTCCTATTGGACTCATGGGACATTGACGCTGCTGGTACACGTGCACGGATGACCCTCAAAAAGGGTTTGAAATTCCAGAGCCCTGTTGGCTATGAAGACAAAGACTTCGGTGAGCTTGACGCTGCCGAGCTCGTTGAGTGGTTCAACCGCTCTAACGCAACGACTAACCCTGAATCCACATATGGTGACAGTGGTGACTTCGCTGCGATTTTCTTGGAAGCCTCAGTAATTGACCAGTACACGATCGAAATTGGTCTTGTATCTCCGGTTTACTACTGCCTACCGGTATCTCAGTTCGGTTGTCTTTCAGCCGCACGTGGTCCGCACAAGGTAACGTCTGCAGACACCGAAGGTGTTGAGTGGGCCAGAGCCAACCACATTGGTACAGGTCCTTACGTACAGGGCGCCTGCACACCAGGTGACCGCTGCACAGTTCACGCAGTATCAGAGCACTGGCGACATGTTGGTAACGTTGCTTCGATTACAGGAATTCAGGTTCCTGAAGCAACAACCCAAATTGCTATGCTCAAGAACGGCGCGATTGACATGACCGAGCTTGACTACAAGCTCCTCCCAGACGTGGTTGCCGACGGCTTCACATTCTTGGAGACCATGCCTGGTGGTTTCGTTGGTCAGTCGATTCTCTTCCCAGGAAACCTCTGGGAGCACTCACACGCTCGAACTAGCGAGCCTCTGGCGCCATGGGACAGTCTTCCTCTTGCGATAGACTACCCTTGGATCGGTAACCCTTGGGGAACTCAGGGTGACACTTGTACAGATGGTGATGGTCTAGGCCACGACCTCTGTGGAAACGCTCCTTACACGGACGTTGACAACGGTGCTGGTATCGACGACATGGAACAGGCTCGACTCGTTCGACTTGCTCTATCGACCGCTATCGACCGTGGTGCAATCAATGACTCCCTTTTGAACGGTATTGGTACTCCGATTTACTCTGAGTACATGGGTCCTGAGTACCCTGGCTGGGATGCTTCACGTGAGACCGGTTGTTGGGACTGGGTCGGTGGAACAATCTCTTGCTCAGGTACGATGCAAAGTGTTCCTTGGGAAATCACTGATGGCGACCTAACAGTTGCCGGTGCGCTTCTTGACGCTGCGGGTTACCCGCTGGTTGACGGCAAGCGCCAGGGCTTTGAGCCTTTGACTCTCCAGGCTTACTCAGCTGAAGCAGGACCTGTTGGTCTTGAAGTAGCTGACACGGTCATGTCCGACTGGGCCCGCATGGGTATCGAGATCTCTGGTCTCGTTGAGGACTACGGTGGAGTTATCAGCCCACGAATGCGACAGCGCATTCAGTTCCTACCTGTTCTAAAGAACGGTGACGTTCACTCGAACGTATACCCAATTGACTGGCCGCTGCCGGTGGTGGATACATCGTCGTCACGACCTGGTTGGGGTGTTGGTTTTGAGTCACAGGCTGGTGCGAAGTGGTTGTTCGAAATTCTCGGTGAACAGGACGCTAGCGTCCGATCTGAGAAGCACCTGACTTGGGTTGACTACAGCATGTACTGGCTGCAATACGCCGGTGTATTCCAGGTTCCTAAAGGAATCGTTGTAAACGACCGAATCAAGTCATGGGACGGCTACCAGCAGCACTATTCAAACGTGTCTGCGAACATCGAGTTCATTGAACTCAACTAAGGGTTTATGCTCTTAGATAGCAATTAACTTGCTTACTTAGACGGGGGTCGGATTTTCCGGCCCCCGTCTTTCTTTAAACGTGATTTGTAACGAAGTTTGGATTCAGCGCAATTAGTAAGTGCGCTGAACCCAAACTTCGTTAGTTAGTGCTCGTTGACATAGATCATGCAGAATGCTAAATTTCTACTGCGATTACCGTGTTATGAAGCCACTTGTCGACTTGATTTCGGGTAGGATGCGTTTCTGCATGGAGAGTAGGCAGACCACATGGCAAATGGGCCGTTGTGTAACAATTTCGGAAGTACTTAATAAATGGCTAATTTTCTAGCAAGACGATTCCTATCTTCGTTGATCTCTGTGATTGGGGCAACGGTAGCGATTTTTGTCTTGATCCAATTTCACAGTGACCCACGTGAGTTGTTCATTCCGGACTCCGGATTTGGCATTACTCAAGAACAGTGGGAAAATCTGGGCGAACAAATGGGGTTGAATGACCCACTTTGGAAGCAGTACGTTAATTGGATAGGTAATGTGCTCCGGGGTGACCTTGGTGTATCCCTTGCCCGTGACCGTGCTGTTACAGATCTGATCGCTGGAAAGATTGGTGCGACAGTCCAGCTAGCCGTTGGCGGTTGGATATTTGCCATAGCGCTAGGTATTCCGATGGGGGTACTAGCTGCAGTAAAGCGCGGCACCTTCTGGGACTATTTCGGCAGAATGGTGGCTATCGTCGGTCAAGCGGCACCCCCGTTCGTGACAGCTCTAGTTGCTATCTGGATCTTCGCTGTATGGCTCGACTGGTTGCCCGCTGGAGGGCGCTCGCCTGAGTTCAATTGGAAGGAATATCTTCTTCCATGTATGGCTCTCGGTTGGGGTGCTGCGGCTAGCCTTATGCGCCTTACCCGTTCTTCAATGCTCGAGGTTATGGACTCGGAATACATCCGTCTTGCTCGAGCCAAGGGCGTTGGCTGGAACTTTGTCATATACAAGCACGCTTTGCGCAACGCATTGATTGCTCCGGTAACTTCGGCTCTATTAGTGTTCTCGAGCTGGTTGAACGGTGCTCTGGTTGTCGAGATCGTGTTCTCGTGGCCTGGCATCGGTTATGACGCTTTGTTCCGTGCGGTAAACGACAACGACTTCCCGTTATTGCTCGGAACAGTGTTCATATTTATTCTGATCTATTTGGTGTTTGCAACTCTGGCCGATATTGCATACACACTAATCGACCCCCGAGTACGTCTCGGCAACTCTGCGGACTAACGAGGAGTACTCATGACAACATCTGAAACACAGGGCGAGGTTCAGCACGTCGATTCGGCGACGCTGGAAGCTCCGTTCAATCCGGTAATTGTTAATAGGTCATTTTTGGGCAAGATCTGGTACATATTACGCAAATACCCGGTTCTACCGGCACTTGTGCTGTTTCTACTGGTGCTTGCAGCGGTTATTGGTCCGACAATCGCTCCTTATGATCGTGATATTGGACCGATCGGTGACCGCCACTTAGGTATGTTCAAGACTTCTGAACTCCCGCCTGAAAAGCGTGATGCTCCGAAGTATGGTCTTTGGCCAGATGGTTACCACCTATTCGGATCCGACCATATTGGACGAGACGTGTTCACCCGTGTTCTGCACGGTGCTCGCGTATCGATGCAGGTGGTATTGGTTTCGCTGGTGCTAGGTATGTTCATCGGTGTGTCACTCGGTATGATTTCCGGCTACTACGGTGGCATGGTCGACGAGGTGATCACTAGAATTGTTGATATTTGGTATGCAATGCCATTCCTTATGGTCGCACTTATCGTGGTGCTGATTTTCGGGCGTGGCTTAACCGTGCTGCTGTTCGTGCTCGCTCTTGTGGCGTGGGCAGGTTTTGTGAGGGTTATTCGCTCACAGGTATTGGTGCTGAAACAGATGGACTATGTTGCGGCGGCCCGTGTGAACGGTGCTTCCGACTTCCGAATCCTGTTCAAGCACCTGCTGCCAGGAATCCTTAACACGGCCATTGTTGTTGGAACGCTGAACACTTCAGGTCTGATCCTTTCAGAATCAGTGCTCAGTTTCGTTGGTGCTGGTATTCAGCCGCCAACTCCGGCATGGGGTGTTATGACGAACGAAGGTCGAGACTATCTCTCGGTCGCTGCTCACCAGGTGTTAGTGCCCTCTGCAGCCATCTTCTTGGTTGTAATATCACTAAACTTCTTGGGTGACTGGCTGCGTGACCGTCTGGACCCACGATTGCGACAGATCGACTAGGTTCGCCTAGTAAGAATCGAATTCAAAAACGCCCTCGGCACAAAAGCCGAGGGCGTTTTTTATTGTTTGAGCTTTTGATGGCGAACCGTTGGAGATCTCTATCAAAACAACGGTAGACGTGCGGAAGGGGCGAATCTGTATTCATGGTGGGCTGACCCGTCACTTTCGACCACGCGTGATCAGCTTGTCCTGTGACTTAATGTCGTACATGTTGTTTATGAGTGCTGATTCATGTCGGTCAAGGGTTGTAAGGTCGTTCTAAGACTCTTGCTGCCCACAAACGCATAACCCCACCACTTTCAGCCTGTCGGTAGCTGTATCGCCGCATTAAAGCACGCCGTAAGCATGGATACGGTCATGCGAAGCGCTGGGTTGCCAGCCAGTCAGATAGCAGCGCTTCCCGTCATGATTCCGCACAATGCAGTTCGATACCGGTCACAACATGTGTCGATAGCGATATCCGCATCTCTCAGACGCGACAAGACCGCTCATAACGAGCGGTCTTGTAAACAGATTTGTTGAATCTGAGCAGTACTACTCGGCGACAACACAGACGGCGCCGATGGCAGTGTCGCCAGAGAACTGTGATGTGTAAGTGAAGCAGCCTTCAACTGTGAACGTGTGGTCGAAACTAGGATTTTCCTTGTCGAACGGTCCTTTGTTCATGGCGCCAGAGTCCCATTCTTCAGCCTGGCCTGGGTCGGATGTTGAACTACTTGCAGATTTTCGTTCGTGACCCCAACGGACTGTTGAGCCAACAGCGATTTTGATGATCGCAGGATCAAACAAAACGCCTTCAGCACCCCTCGATGGGATGTCGACTTCAATCACTCCCGTTAAAGCAGGCCCTTCTGGTACTTCCACTTCAAATGCAGCACCCTGAACGATTGCGCTGGAACCACTGCCCACCGACACAGTTCCTTCAATTGCCTGTGCAGTAGCAGTTGCATTTCGTTCAGCGTTGGCAACTGCTGCTGCACTATCTGAATCGATTACAACCTGAACCTGAGCATCGGGGTCACCACCGGCATCGATAACTGCCTGGCGAGTCGCCTGAGCGTTGTCAAGCTTATTCTGTGCCTTCGTAGTCGCAACGATTTCTATCGTTCTTGGTCTGCTCGAACAAGCGGCCATAATGGTGGTTAGAACGAGTGCCGCAGCCAGAACCAGTATCACACGAGTTCGTATCGACATATATGTCCCCTGAAAACGTAGCGTTTATTTCACGCAGGGTAAGGTTTTTTTCAGTTCAACATCTGCTGAAAGATTCTTCAGAATATTGAACCATTAAATTCAATGTTGCGGAAGCATAACATGCAGTATTGGATAGACGGGTGTAACTTCGTGAGGTTCTGATCATTTACGAGTGATTAAAGATCGCATTGCAGTTCTATCGAAAATTTCGGCGAATCCTAATGACAATCACTCCCGATACCAATGCAATGCCGGCTGCGGTGAAGTATGCGAACTGATAAGCCTCAGCAAACGTGGCGTTCTGTGAATCTTGTCGCCAGTTCAAAAGTGACGTCATCAGAGCGATAGACATCACGGTGCCGATTGTTTGAGAAACTGTGAGTGCTGCCGATGTAGAACCCGCGTGTTCGCTTGGCGTTCCTCGCAAAGTTAGTGCATAAACCGCTGCCTGGTGAATTCCGAACCCTAATCCGAGAACCGCAGTCGATATAACGACTCGGCCCATCTCTGGATTCTCTCCCGCTGTACCTGCCATCGTTAATCCGATCGCAGTCAATATGGTTCCAATAAAAGTAATAGGACGATCTCCCGCACGGTCGGCGAGCCACCCAGCGATTCCTG
>Ga0209403_10005264_pt1 | contig 13589 bp, 12 predicted proteins | sample ArcticOcean_MG_C_8_FD_187440 | JGI IMG/M metagenome (GOLD analysis project Ga0209403, IMG submission 187440) | Marine microbial communities from western Arctic Ocean - ArcticOcean_MG_CB11_86 (SPAdes) (version 2) | ecosystem: Environmental > Aquatic > Marine > Oceanic | place: Arctic Ocean... | reverse complement strand
TGCAGAAAAATGGATGGATAAATTAAATGTGTGGGTTCGCTCCACCGGTTGGCGACCAGATGGTCATGCGGAGAAATATCCATCGGGGAAAGTTGATGACACATCTCAGTTCACAAAATATTCTACAGAAATATCACTTCCTCTAAAATTATGGAGTTTTCTTGAAGTCACATTGGTGGCATATCCACTTACAATGTTATTCTTTTGGATGTTGGGGCAGGGCATGAGTGTTGAAGAAAAAGTATTGTTTACTGTTTTTTCACTCTTTAGTATATTCACCTATACCACCACCATGGAGGGGAAGTCCTCTCGAGCTCTTAATTTAATTCGTTTGGTATTCTCACTACTCATTGTAATATTATCGGTGAATAATAATTTTAGTTTTAATTTGACCACCTATGCACTCACCCCTTTATTATGTGGATTTTATTTCGTATCTACTATACTCTCATTCATTAGATCAGAAAAACGCCAAATTGCATAATTATTAATGGCTAATGATTCACAAATCATAATCACTGGTATGGGCAGTATTTCTCCATTGGGGGCCGATCCTAATTCTATGTGGCGTAATTATGGCAAGGCTGAAACTAAAATTCAGCGTACAGACATTGGAGGAAATTGGGTATGGTGTTCACCGCTAGGAGACGTTGAGAATGAGTATCTTCATGCGATACGGAATGAAAATAAGCAATTCCGCCATATTGATCGTAGTGTACTTATGGCGATTTATGCTGCTCGTCAAGCCACAAAAATGGCTAGATTTGAGACTATAGATAATGTGGGGGTGAGTATTGGCTCATCACGAGGGGCAACGGCCTCATGGGAGACGTATCATGAATCCCTACTTGAAAAGGGTAAAGTTTCTCCATTGACATCGCCCACCACTACATTGGGCAATATTTCATCATGGGTGGCACAAGATTTACGCACACAGGGTCCGGCAATTTCACATTCCATGACCTGCACTACTGGCATTCATTCCATTGCAAACGGAATGGCATGGCTTAAGTCAAATATGTGTGATAAATTTTTATGTGGAGGTAGTGAAGCACCATTAACCAATTTTACCATCAAACAATTTGAAGCATTGGGCCTATATTCAAAAGATCAAATGGGTGAATTTCCCTGCATGCCATTAGTAGCCGAAGAAAAGTTACAAAATCGATTGGTATTGGGTGAAGGTGTAGCTGTATTCGCAATTGAAAAATTTAATAATCACCATGAAAAATATATTGTAGCACGAATCAATGGCTTGGGGTTTGGATTTGAGAAATTAACATCATCCACATCCATCACTGATTCAGGTGAAGGTTTACAGGAATCTATGTTATCGGCAATGGATGATGCAGGCATAAACAATATAGATGCTATTATTACGCACGCACCCGGAACTATTCATGGAGATGCAGCTGAATTAAATGCCATCTATAGAGTATTTGGGGATGTACATCCCATAATACTATCAAACAAGTGGATGATTGGCCATACTTTTGGTGCGTCTGCTGCATTAAGTGTAGAATTGGGAATCCATATTTTGCACAATCAAGAATATTGCAATTTCCCATATCCCGTACGTGTATCATTTGAAAAAAAAGAAATCAAAAATATCATGATTAATGCTGCCGGATTTGGCGGTAATTGTGCCTCGCTAATTATTAGCCGTTAGGTTGGTTTATATAGTAGTAGTCTGCTGGGGGCTGCATCGCAGACAAAGTGAGGGATTTGGATATTAAGGAAGTAGAATCCATTCTTAACAGAGTTTGGGATATACGCCAATTCAGTAATGGTCTTCTCAGACTGAGGATTCACCTCTCCGTTTGGATTTAATCCGTCTCCCCAAAACAATCGGTGATTCCCTAAAATTCCATTATCTGACATGCGATCTACAGAGGGTAAATCTACTATAAGATGCTTAATCCCCAATTCATGGATATATATGAGAGCCTCATTGGTAAAAAATGGGGGTGGTGATTCATTGAATTGAAGAAATCGTTTTTCTTCCGGATTAGGCAGACTTCTAATAATTAATGTCTGCAGTTTCATATTTAACCATTTATCAAATTCATTCTTTATAGCCTCTGCTGTAATTACAGATTCATTTCCTTTTATATCACAATGGTAAGTATCCATTGTATCGTGGATTCGCTCTGCTGAAACGGTAATCAGTGTAGTGGGAAGGAATGCATCTTTCAACATACTACCAATATCGCCCGGATTTTTAAGTAAATGTCCCACCGATTCGGTATGGGTACCAGAGCAATGAATATTCATGGATATCTCAGGTACATTACAGCCCGCGCCATCAGCCACGGACCACGATTCTTCATCCGTTTTAAATGGAACGAGTTTACCTTTCTCCACATCATAAAAATTGGGCTGCTTGCCATTAAAATTATAGGGAATGGATAAATCTACAGATTGCTCTGTATCAATTTGGTATTTTACACCATTATGGATTGTGGAGAGAATCATAAATATTTTCCCAACCTTTCAGCGATCAACCGTTGGGCTTTATCGTAGTCAATATTATTAGCATCTAATTCTGAAATGATGCCCTGCTGAATTTCACCCCGAGCATATACCTCACTATATGGAATAGATGTAAAACTCACCATATTATAACGAGGAATAAATTTATCCGGGAATTTAGCAAATAAAAGATTGGCTATTTTTTTACGTGAAATATAATCTGGTTGTGCCACCGAATCTCGCATTTCAATGTAATTTTCAATGGCCATATTGGCAATGGCATCCGCATCTGGTTTTCGCATTTTATTATAGGATACAAAAATTTCATTCCAATTATCATTACCCTTGTGAATACAATCCATGAGTACATTGCAATCCTCAAAAGAGGCGTTCATACCTTGTCCAAAAAATGGAACCACTGCATGGGCTGCATCGCCAATAAGACAAAAATTTTCAGAATGCCAATTTTGGGCATAAACGGTGGCTAATCTGCCCGTGGGATTTTTAAAAAAAGATTGAGGGAAATTCTCTAACAATGGCAATGCATCTGAAAAATGAGTATTGAAGAAATCTATAATATCAGTTTCGGTTTTAAGAGTTTCAAAACTCACAGCTCCAGTATTGGGCATGAATAGGGTACAGGTAAATGATTTATCCATATTGGGCAATGCAATGAGCATAAACTCGCCTCGGGGCCAAATATGCAATGAATTGGCGTCCATCTGGGATTCACCGTTATGTCCCGAGGCAATATTCAATTCTTTGTAGGCATGTCCCAATGGCTTGGTTACGGCGGGATTTTCGCAAGTAGAATCTATATACTTACGAATAACCGATCCGGCACCATCCGCACCAAAAATTTCATTTTCAATTTCTATCATGTTACCATTTTTAAACACCAATTGATTATCTTTAATTGTAGAGAGTACATGAGAAAAATGGATATTCACTTTTTGTGTGCTTTCTGCGGATGTCATGAGTATTTTATTCAAATCTGCACGAGACACAGAGTTAATATATTCATCTAGATTAATACTATACGGCTGATAATCTAAATCCCCATTCTGGCGATGTATCATTCTACCATTCATGGGAATTAGAAGCGGTTCTACCTGTTCAAAAACATGGGCAGATTTGAGACCTTCAATTCCACGGTGTGAGAGGGCCAAATTAATGGATCGCCCTGCTGAAAGAGTCTCTTGACGAGGATCACTCCGTTTTTCGAATAAGTCCACATTGTAACCCTGTTCTGCCAATAATATGGCCAATAAGGGGCCTGCAAGGCCCGAGCCAATGATGGTTTTAGTGGTCATTGAACAGTGTGTTTAATCTCTGCACAAATTCAAAACAATCCACAAACGAATTATACAATGGTACGGGGGCAATACGAATTACATCGGGCTCACGCCAATCGGCAATAATACCTACGCCATTCAGTTTTTTCATAATGTCGGGAATAGGATGGACTAGTCGCAGGGAGAGTTGGCAGCCCCGATCATTGGCAGATGGCGGCGTAATAATTTCAATTTTACCACTAAGTTGGGATAAAATCAATTTCTCCAAATAGTCAGTGAGTTGAATACTTTTTGCCACCAAGTTATCTATTCCTGCTTCATGAAAAATTTCTAAACTGGCCAAGAGGGGTGCCAATGCCATAATGGGTGGATTTGATAATTGCCACGCTTCCGCCGTCTCCATAGGGATAAACTGGTCGGGCATTTCAAATCGAGTGGACTTATCATGACCCCACCAACCTTCAAATCGAGGGATGTCCCTTTGACCCAAATGTCGCTCATGGATGAACACTCCCGAGGGCGCACCGGGACCTCCATTGAGATATTTATAACCACACCATGCGGCAAAATCTACTCCCCACTCGTGGAGACCTAATTTTAAATTTCCTGCAGCATGGGCCAAATCGAAACCTACTAAACAATTGCACTCATGGGCCTTCTTCGTAATGGCTTTCATATCGAAGGCTTGGCCAGAATAATAATTAACACAGCCAATAAGTATCATGGCAATTTCATCATGGTGATGTTCAATACAATTCAATATCGAATCTGTGGTAATGATTGCACCATCATTAGGTTGTAGAATAATCAAATCATCAGTGGGGTGGTTTCCATGGAATTTTAACTGAGATTGCACCGCATATCTATCCGACGGGAATGCATTATGCTCAATGAGAATATTCTTCTTTTTGTCCCTTGGGCGATAGAATGATGTCATGAGTAAATGCAGATTCACAGAGAGGGAATTCATTACCACCACTTCTTTTTCTAAGGCACCTACAATTTCTGCCGAATATTGAGTCAAAAATTCATGGTACGACATCCATGGTCGCTTGGCATGAAAATGCCCATCCACACCAAATTTCTTCCACGCATCCAATTCTTCGTTTACAAATTGAGAGGCTGTGTCTGGCTGAAGCCCCAGAGAATTTCCACAAAAGTAAATGAAAGGTTCACCTAATTCTGTTTCGGGGAGGTGAAATCTACCTCTGAAATGTGCCAATAGATCTACCTGATCTAATTTTTTAGCAGATTCAATATCCATTAACATAGGCTTATCCAGGGAATTCACTCTCATGTAATCCCAACCATTCTAATGCCGTGCCAGAAAGCAATCGTTGTTTGGTGGTGTCTGATAACTCCATAGATTCAATAAGTTTACCGGGATGATGCTCGCCGAGTGGAAAGGGATAGTCTGAGCCCATAGCAATCCGTTCGGCACCCATAGTTTGGATGAGGAAGTTCATGGCATTTTCATCATGCACCAAAGAATCTACATAGAAATTTTTCATATACGATGATGGTAATGCCGAATTATCTACGGCACATAAATCGGGTCGCACATTGAATCCATGATCAACACGGCCCGCAGTAAAGGGAAATGCACCACCACCATGAGCGAATGCGATTTTAAGATTGGGGTATTTTTCTAAAACGCCGCCAAAAATGAGGGAGCAAATCGCACGGGATGTTTCTGCTGGCATGCCTACCAACCATGGTAGCCAATATTTTTGCATATCACCTTGACCCATCATTTCCCAAGGGTGAATGAAAAGGGAGCAGCCAATTTTTTCCGCATGCTCAAAAATGGGATGAAATTCTGCCTCAGATAAATTTAAGCCATTAATGTTTGAGCCCAATTCAATTCCGGGGAGATTCAACTGGTTCACACAACGATCCATTTCGGCAATGGCTAAATCGGCATTTTGCATGGGAATGGTTCCCAGTCCAATAAACTTAGTGGATTCGGTTCTATAAATTTCTGCAATATGGTCATTAAGAAATTGCGAAAGTTTCAGGCATTCATCATCTTTTGCCCAATATGAAAACAGCACGGGAATTGTAGATAGAACCTGAACATCAACACTTGTTTCCTTACAATCATTGGTCCGTGCATGATGACTCCAACAATTACAGTCCACTTGGCGAAAAGCCTTATCGTCTTTGCGAAGCATGGCAGTTTTCTCGTCGAGGGCATCCATGCGCAAAAACCTAGGGTCAGAAAAAGTATTGGTAAGCTCATTGAGGTTTTCTGGCAAAATATGGGTGTGGATATCAATTTTAAACATTATGGTTTCTCTAAATAAGCGGAACAAGCTTTACAGCTTCGCGCGTCATTATTTGCCCAAAATCCATCAAAAATGGGGGGGAGCTGTTTTACAATATCGGTAAGGGGTAAAAATTCTTCATAAAGTAGAGTATGGCAACCGTCGCAATACCATTGAAATCCGTCAAGCTCACCATCACGGCGTTTTCGCTCAATCACCAAGCCAACGGTATTTTCAAACCGCTGGGGAGAATGGGGCACTTTTGGCGGAAGTAGAAAAATATCACCCTCATTAATGCCCACATCTTTGGGCATACCATTTTCCATAATGCGGAGGATCATATTGCCCTCTAATTGATAGAAAAATTCCTCACCTTCATCAATGTGATAATCTTTCCGCGTATTGGGTCCACCCACCACCATAATGATAAATTCGCTATTCTCATAGACCATTTTATTGCCAACCGGTGGTTTTAGGAGGTGGCGGTTTGTGTCAATCCAGTTTTTAAAATTGAATGGGAGCAGCAAGGTTTCCTCCTTCACCACAGAGACACGGAGTCACTGAGTTAGTTTTTTCTCTGTGCCTCTGACTCTTCGTGGTTATATTGTGGCTATACATTTTAATTCTATAGCTATTGGGGTGGGTAAACAATTGATTTCGACGGTAGTTCTGCAAGGCTGAATATCCTTGAAATACTCCGCGTATATTTTATTATAGATTTTGAAATCAGCTTTCATATTGGTGAGGAAAACGGTTACATCCACCAAGTTATCCCACGAAGAGCCCGAATCTTCCAAAATGGCTTTCACATTGGCAAATACAGAATGGCATTGCTTCTCAATATTGTAGGATGCAATTTTTCCATTTTCATCTAATGTAACACCAGGGATATCATTTTTGCCTCGTTCTCGTGGACCAACTCCAGAGAGAAAGAGTAAATCCCCTACACGACGAGCATGGGGATATAAACCTATTGGTTCTGGGGCCTTTTGACTGTTGAATTTTTCAGTACTCATATCTTCACACACACATTTTTAGGTTCAGTAAAAAATTGTAGGGATTTAAATCCACCTTCACGGCCAACACCAGAGTTTTTCATGCCACCAAATGGTATGCGTAAATCTCGGAGCATCCATGTGTTTACCCACACAATTCCTGCGTCAATTTCAGCGGCCACACGATGGGCACGACTCACATCTTTGGTGAAGATACTGGCGGATAATCCATATTTTGTGGAGTTTGCCATATTAATTACATCTTCTTCAGTAGTAAAAGGAATGATGGATACCACTGGACCAAATATTTCCTCTTGATTAGTGCGACATGAGTGGGGGAGATCCTCAATAATGGTAGGCTCAATATAGTAGCCATTTGATAGTTCGCCATCTAAAATGATGCGATTTCCCCCGGTGAGAATTTTTCCACCTTCGGATTTTGCCAATTCGATACAATCTAATATTTTCTCTAAATGTTGCCCTGAAACTACCGCTCCTAAATTACTGTCATCATTTTTGGGATTCCCCACTTTCAGTAATTTTGTTTTCTTTACAAATACATCACGGAATTTTTCATATATAGAATCCTGAACAAATAGGCGAGAGCCACAGAGGCAAATTTGCCCCTGATTTGAGAAGGCCGCTTTTACTGCCATATCCACAGATTTATCAAAGTCCGCATCTTCAAAAACAATATTGGGATTTTTACCGCCCAATTCTAAAGACAATTTTTTAAACATGGGGGCAGCCACAGTGGCAATTTTTTCTCCCGTTGTCGTGCCACCGGTAAATGAAATTATGGGCACATCTGGATGTTTGCTTAACGCATCGCCTACTTTATCTCCATAGCCGTGTACAATATTGAGCACCCCTTTGGGGAAGTTGGCTTTTTGGCAAATCTCACTGAATAGATAAGCTGTCATGGGCGTAATTTCTGAAGGCTTTGCCACAACTGTATTCCCAGCAGCCAAAGCGGGCGCAATTTTCCACGTGAGTAGATAGAGGGGGAGGTTCCATGGAGAAATACAACCCACCACCCCAACTGGTTGACGCAAAGTGTAGTTGAGTGCCTTGCCGTCCATCTCATGAACTTCAGAATCAAAATGGAGTGATGCTGTGGCAAAAAATCGAAAATTTTCTGATGCACGGGGAATATCAACTGACCTTGCCAGCCATTCTGGTTTACCATTATCTTTGGATTCAGCCTTAACCAATTCATCAAAATGGTTTTCTATCTCATCCGCCAAGCGCATCATATGATAATGGCGATCTTTTTTCGAGAGTTGACACCATGTTTTAAATGACTCTTTTGCCGCTGAAACAGCATTGTTGATGTCGGTTGTATCACTGTCTGGAATTTGCGAATAAATTTGTCCATCAACTGGAGAAGAATTGTCAAAATATTCGCCAGAGTTTGGAGATACTAATTTTCCGTTGATGAAGTTTTTAATTTGAATCATTTACAATACAGAGATTTCATTAAAGCCATTGAAATGGTTGTTGGGTATATTTTCTATAACCCACAACTTAAGTCGTGGGTTATTAAATATGGCTATATACACGACAGCCTTCCACCGTCAACAGCAAGGCTTACACCATTAATATAGCTTGCTGAAGGAGATGCCAAAAAGGCGATTGCCTTAGCTGTTTCTTCTGGCTTACCAAATCTACCCACTGGGACAGTATTTTTCATCGCTTTAGCAACAGCATCTACAGAAATATTTCCGGCGTTCGATTTTGCGTTGATGAGCGAACCAAGTCGTTCAGTATCCGTAAATCCGGGGAGGATATTGTTCACAGTTATGCCATTTCTAGCCACTTCAAAGGAGAGTGTTTTTGCCCATGAAGCCACCGCACCACGAATGGTATTTGATACTCCCAGTCCAGGAATGGGTTGTTTTACCGATGTAGAAATAATATTGATAACACGCCCATAATTATAATTTTTCATTCCTGAATGGAGAGCTTGAAATATAATATGATTACAAATTAAATGGCGATTAAACCCATTTATAAATTCTTCAGGATTAGCATTGGCAATGGGACCACCCTTTGGTCCACCAGAATTATTGATGAGAATATGATATTGATTACCATTATTGATATGCTTTTCAATTGTGGCTTTTATACCATCACTATTATCAAAATCTCCAATTAAATATTGATGCGTTTGATTGCTATCATTTTTGAACAATTTTAAAGTGTCTTTAAGTTTATCCTCATTCCGGGAAAAGAGAGTAATATTGGCCCCTAAGTTTGAGAATTCAATGGCAGTAGATTTTCCAATCCCAGAAGTACCACCACAAATTAAAGCATTCAATCCATTGAGTGAAGTGGTCAATTTATTTTTCATAAGTAAAGTAGAATCCCAATTCTTTTTTAAGCTCTTTTGGCAGTACTGGTAATGACGACCGTGGAATTATATACGTGGACAAATTGGCAAAATCTCTAAACACGGAATGTTTCTCTGCCGTTTTCTTCAAATAAGCATGACCAGTAGAACCGCCCGTGCCAATTTTTACGCCAATCATTCTGAATACCAACAGGCGATGACGATTTCTCCATGATGTGAAGAGCTGATCCACATTTATGAGCTGCGTTAACAATCGGTGAGGAAGTTGCAAAATGGGTTCATCTCGGTAAAGCTGAATAAAGAGTGCTCCCAATGTTGCCTTTTGGGAAAGTCTGCGATGCCCCTCTTTTTGAAGTTGGGCATATTTATTCTCATCAAATAAGGCATCATATGTACGTTGAATAGCTTCGTATTGTTTTAAGCTGCTGGCTTGGGTCACCTCATCAAATTGGGTATTCTCTTTAATTCGTTCTATATCACCTTGAATCATTTCTTCCACAGCGGATTGATATGATGCCCAAAAGTTAAATTCATCCATTTGTAAAAAGGGGGTACGCTCTAACCATTTTTCAAGCATGCTGAATAATGAAAATTCTTCTTCAGAATCCAACACTTTTTTAGAATCGTCATCGTCTAAAAATTTATTATAACGCTGCTTGCCATATTGGATTCGATCATCAGCTTGCATGCCCAATTTATTTTCAATAAGCCTGAACTGAGTGGATTGAAATCCAGATGAGGGCGTGAGCAAATCACGAAATTCCAGGAAATCCATAGGTGTCATGGTTTCTAAGATTCCAATTTGATTTACCAATAATTTTTGGATTTCTATAATTCTGTCAAAACGAGTAACCACTGTGCCCAGATTCTCTTCCTGCACATAATTGCCTTTGAACATATCCAGAACAGAATCTAATTCATGCAAAATCTGTTTAAACCAAAGTTCGTAGGCTTGATGGATGATTATAAAGAGCATCTCATCGTGTACCGAATTTCCAGATTCCGTTGATTTGAGTTTTTGTGAATCTAATAATTGGTCAAGTTTTAGATAGTCGCCGTAGCTTAATTTTTTATTTGTCATAGCCTATATATTGTATTGAGTTTAGTCTTAAAATTTAGGAAGTTTACCTGCAGCTTGTGAAGTTAAATTTATACTTCAACTTTGAGGATTCTTCTTCTGGCTGTAAAACCATCAGAAAATCTGTCTAATGCTTCTTCCCGCATACGCTTGGCATGGAGGTCAAAGTAATCCTCCAAATGTGCCATAGATTCAACTTTATATTGAACCACCCAATTTTTGGAGGTGTGATTATTTTCCGCATCAATAAAAAGTGATGCATCAATAAAACCATCAAATTTTAACATCTTATTGATATGGGTTTTAAGCCATGGAATAAATGATGTCTCAAGGACAGTTTCGATGGATAAGTTCACTTCGTAAATAATCATATTCATTTTATTTAAATTTTGGGTTAAAATTAGATTCAATATTGGCGCAACTCTCTGTAAATTTCCCACTCTTTTTTCCCTATAAAATAAGGAGCTTTAGTGTTACAAGAACCAATAATAAATATAGAAGTTGCTAGGGAGCATGGCCTTAGTGAAAGTGAATTTGCTCGAATTCAAGAAATTTTAGGTCGACTGCCTAATTATGTAGAATTGGGTATTTTTTCAGTCATGTGGAGTGAGCACTGCTCGTACAAAAGTTCAATCAAATTATTAAAAACATTACCTCGTGATGGTGGAAAGCTTTTGGTGAGCGCTGGTGAGGAAAATGCAGGTCTTGTAGATTTAGGTGATGGTATTGCAACGGCATTTAAAATTGAGTCACACAACCATCCGTCTGCTGTGGAGCCTTACGAGGGAGCTGCTACTGGTGTGGGTGGAATTATGAGAGATATTTTTACGATGGGGGCACGACCCATTGCATCCTTAAACTCCCTTAGATTTGGTAGTTTAGACCGTGCCAGAAATAGATTTTTATTAGAGCATGCAGTTGAAGGAATTGCTGATTATGGAAATTGCCTTGGCATTCCTACTGTTGGCGGTGAGGTCGTAGTAGAAAATTGTTATTCAGGAAATCCATTGGTTAATGCAATGTCTATTGGAATTGTGGATATTGAACATGTTGCCAGTGCCACAGCAAAAGGGGTTGGAAACCCTGTATTTATTGTGGGTGCATCAACAGGTAGAGATGGAATCCATGGTGCCACATTTGCATCCATCGAACTCACGGAAGAAACCGAATCTAAACGATCGAATGTGCAAGTGGGTGATCCCTTTACTGAAAAATTATTATTAGAAGCATCGCTTGAGGTGTGCAAAAAACCATGGTTAGTGGGAATTCAAGATATGGGTGCAGCAGGAATTACGTGCTCAAGTTCTGAAATGTCTGCAAAAGGTAAATGCGGAATTAAGATAAACTTAGATGGGGTTCCTCTTCGTGAAGATGGTATGAATGCCTATGAAATTATGCTTTCTGAATCACAAGAACGCATGCTGATTGTGATCGAAAAAGGTTTTGGTGAAGAATTGAATTCCATTTTTGAAAAGTGGGATTTAAATTGCACTGAAGTTGGTGTGGTTACAGATACAGGAAATCTCGAAATTTGGCATGACGGCAATATGGTTGCAGAGATTCCATCAGAGGAACTTGTACTTGGTGGCGGTGCACCCCAATATGATTTGCCTACACAAGAGCCTGAATATTTCTCTACGCTCAATCAATTTAAAATTGAAGATATTGAGGAGCCTTCTGATTATAATCAAACATTATTAAATCTATTGGCAGCGCCAAACATTACCAGTAAACGGTATGTATATAGTCAGTATGATTCTACCGTTCGATCAAATACCATGGAAGGTCCGGGTGGAGATGCAGCGGTAATTCGGTTAAAGGGAACCAATAAGGGTTTAGCCATAAGTACGGATTGTAATGGTCGCTACGTGTATTTAAATCCACGCTTGGGTGCAAAAATTGCAGTGGCTGAAGCCGCCAGAAATGTGGTATGTGGTGGTGGTGAGCCATTGGCAATAACCAATTGTTTGAATTTTGGAAACCCAAATGATCCGCAAGTGTATTGGCAATTTAAAGAGGCGGTTACCGGAATGGGTGAGATGTGCCGACAACTGAATACACCTGTGACCGGCGGTAATGTGAGTTTCTATAATGAAACTGTGGATAGTGCCGTATATCCAACACCAGTGATTGGCATGGTGGGCGTCTTAGATAATATCAGCCAAAAGACATCTTCAGAATTTAAAGATGCCGGTGATTTTATTGTAACGCTGGGTGCATTGAATGGATGTGTAGGTGGATCCGAATATTTGAAAACGGAACATGGTAAAATTGAAGGTCCAATACCTCCATTAAATGAAGAATTGGAAATGGGCGTTCAAGAACTTTGCTTGGAGGCCATTAAAAAAGGTATCATAAAATCGGCACATGATTTGTCTGATGGCGGATTGGCCATAAACATTGCAGAATCCATTGTTACTGCGAAATCTGGATTAGGCGCAAAATTGGATATTGATCGAAAATTGCGAGATGATGAATTGCTATTTGGTGAATGTCAAAGTGTAATTATTGTATCTTTAGATGAAGACCAATTATATGAGCTGATTTTATTGGCGCAAGGCATAGATGTACACACCCAAACTATCGGGCGAGTCACAGATACAGGTCGAATGCTAATAAATGATTTGGTGGATATTTCACGAGATGAAATGGAACCGGTTTATTATAACACATTAGGAAGTATCCTCTCAAGCTAATGAGCCGCGGTAGAATATTCTTTAATAGTTCTCCGAACCCTACTATTGGTGTGGAGGTTGAACTTCAAATTCTTGATAATGAATCTTTTGAGTTAGCATCTGGTGCTGACGATATTCTTTCAGAATTTCAGGATAGTCTTCATGTTAAAGAAGAATTATTAGATTCAATTATTGAGATTAATACGGGGGTTTGCAAAAATGTTGATGAGGTTATTTCTGATTTAACAGAGTATATTCAAAAAGCCAGCATTGTGGCTGAGAATAAAGGCTATTCTTTGGCATCAATAGCCACACATCCTTTCTCAAAATGGAAAGAGCAGTCCGTTACTCAAAATGAGCGATATTTACATTTTTTAGAACGGATGCAATGGCCATTACGCCGTCTATTAATTACAGGCGTACACGTGCATGTGGGTGTTGAGTCTGGGGAAAA
>Ga0209403_10005263_pt1 | contig 13592 bp, 15 predicted proteins | sample ArcticOcean_MG_C_8_FD_187440 | JGI IMG/M metagenome (GOLD analysis project Ga0209403, IMG submission 187440) | Marine microbial communities from western Arctic Ocean - ArcticOcean_MG_CB11_86 (SPAdes) (version 2) | ecosystem: Environmental > Aquatic > Marine > Oceanic | place: Arctic Ocean... | reverse complement strand
GATATCAGGGGCGATATCTGTAGTTTTATTCCAATCTACATCAACCACGTGTAACATCATTGTTTGAACATCTTCTAGAGTGTATGCTGGCTTTCTTCCTTCAGACTGTGATACCTTTATGAAATCTAATTGCAACAATAGCATTAGGTCACGAGTTGGTGGAGTACAATAAACTGGACCACGATATCCGTATTTGAATAACACTGGAAGCATACCAATATGATCCAAATGAGCGTGGGTAATTACTACAGCATCAATCTTTTCAAGTGGTAATAATTCTGGTGCTGAAAAGTACGGCATAGAAGTTTCTTCACGCCCTGGCTTCGCACCACAATCTACGATTACACGGCTTTCGTTGGTTGTGACTAGGTGCATTGCCCTTCCGACTTCACCATAGGACCCTAGTGCAGTGAGTCTAACCCATGTTTCACCTGGCCTTTGAGGGCGGTAAATGTTGTTGCCAAACCTGCGTAGTGCTTTCTTTCGGTCTGTTGAATTGTCCATCCTAAATCGCCTTATGTCAGTAGATGTCCTACTATCCATACGAGAAGCACGAATTATTGATGTGACCCAGCCGATTTTATCTCTTACTTCTTTGAGATGTACACCTCTCTTCCCTACTGCTAATGCTGGGTCTTTACACTCAATTGTGCACTCTCCAATTGCAGGGTCAAACCAAATATTCAATACTAGCGCATCTTTTGGAATTATTTCCTTAATTAATTCATTAGCATCTCTTGGGTTCATTAAAATAGATTCATGAGGCCTAACGATAATTCGTCTTTTTATTGTTTTAGCCATCTCCCCAATTAAAGAATTGTTGAATTCTTCAGGAGTTTTTGTAATTATGGCTATGCTAGCTGCTTCTAAATCTAATTCGTAATCTGCCTTACTAGGCATCATCCCTAGTAACTTCTCTTTAATTTCCTGAAAGGTTAATCTCATTTTTACACCTCGTTGTATTTACAGTATCCCGCAGTTTACCGGCTTCCTCAAAACAGAGGGGATGGCAGTTTAACTGCCGGGAATATAATATCAATTTTCAAATCGAGTTGATTAGTTTCAACTTTTGTGCTTCAGTGAGTAAAGTAAATCCTTTGTCCATGGTGATAACACAGAGATCCATACCGTTTCCGCTAGCCGCATCTCTTTGAGCTGATGCCAAAAGTGCCTTTGCGGCGACTTTCAGTGCCTCATTCTCCGTCATTCCATCTTTGTATTGGTCTTCTAGAACCCCATACATGTAAGGTGAACCTGAGCCAGTAGCACAGTAAGTGTCTGATATGGAGCCACCAGCGGAATCGATTGAGTATACATGGCTACCATCAACATCTACTCCTGCAATCAATAATTGAACCCAATAAGGCCTGCCGCCGAGAATATTTGCAGTCAGAGTTGAAGCTGCTTCAACCTTCATCATTCCTCCTCGCTTCATCTCATAAATGGCTATCTCAGCAGCCAAAACACGAGAAAGGACTTGAGCGTGGCCAACTAGACCAGCAGTTGTGAGAGCGATGTTATCTGCAATTGCAAATAGCTTCTGTACATTTTTGTTGGCTACAAAGTGGCCCATAGTTGCTCGGTGATCTGCACCCACAACTACTCCGCCGTCAAAGCATATCCCAATAGTACTAGTTCCCGTCTTCAATGCCGTCATCTCTGCGTCCATGTCATTACCTCCCAATCGCCCGTTCTTGAACATTCGCACGAAGCAGAATTCCCGCTTCGGCATAGAGGGCGAAATATCGGCCCCTTATCAACCCGACTAAACCTAACCACCCACTTACCACATCAAAACAGGAAATTGGTTATGTGGCAAGCCCTTCCCGATGAATAGTGGAAATGACCGAGGATGATGGAAACGGGCCCCGCTGGATTGACATCCCCAGTACCTCTGAAGGCGATATGCCACGCCCAGAACCAGGGCAACTTTACCATGACTTGGGCTCACTATACCCCGATGCACCGGTGCCTCGGATAGACGGTGAATTAGTCATCCGCAGAGCAGTGTTACACGATGTGACTGGTTTAGATGACATATTCAATTGGGCTGCTGAGGGAGAAGTAGTAATTGTTGAATTAGGAAAAATCATAGACAGAGGTTTTGAATTTGAGACTGCAATTGAACAAATCTCAAACTTCATTGTCAAAGATGTAGGTGGCTCGCTCGTCCAACTTGGGGAAAACCGAGTTCTTGTTCTGCCTCCAGGTGTAAGTGGTGTATCTGGCCTAGAAAAAGAATCATTCGAACACTCTCCGTGAGGTGAAAAGGTGGAAAGTGACATTAATTTACCATGCCCTACTTGTAAGTCAGAAGGTAGTTTGAAACTCCTATCAATGTCATCTGAAATACCTTACTTTGGTGAGCACACTCAGATCACACTTAGTTGCGATAAATGTGGGATGCGACAAACTGATTTCATTCCATCAGAAGAACGTGGTGCGCTATCATTCACTTTGTCTATAGAAAAAGATGAGCACTTACAAGCGAGAATTGTAAGGGGTTCTTCTGGCACAGTTAGAATACCTGAATTAGATTTAGAAGTATCCCCTGGGACTCAATCTACAGGATATGTTTCAAATGTTGAAGGCGTAGTAAATCGATTTATTGACATCATTCGTATGATGATGCGACAAATACGTACTGACATTGAGGGTGGAGAAAATGATGACGAGCAAAATTTAGAGAAATTGTTTCAACTTGAAATGGCTCTAACTGCACTGGCTAAAGGTGAATTACTTGGCGACCTTTCTCTAGAAATACTTGACCCTAAAGGACATAGCATCATTGGCCACGATGATGCAATCAAAAGGGCATTGTCTGTTGAAGAGATTGCCCTACTTGACCCAGGACCAGCGCCCATCATCATGAGTTCAGAAGATGTAAAGTGAACTAAAGACGCGCATCGGCCGCTAAGAAATCATCAACAATATGCGCTGTTTGTTGCCGCATCTCGCCAAGATGGCTGAGATATTCGCTGGCCTTGTCAATACAAATTTGTTTCATTTGACCTGTGAGAATCTCTCCAGAGCGGTAACCAGTTTCAACTTCTGCGAGGGCGTTATCATCATCTTCGAAGAAATATCTCAGATATTGGAAAGCAACATCAACATCAGGATCGCCTCCAAGTCGGCGGTGCTCTTCTAGAGTTGGTTGCCCACCAGAAAATGAGGATTTGACTTTCTTTTCCATAGTTTGTACATCTTCAGTTAGGAAAATTGTTGTCTCCGGCTGGCTTGATGACATTTTATCCCCAGTCATTCCGATTGCGAATTGATGGTAGGTGCTTGAAGGCTGTAGTAATCCAAGCCCACCCATTGAGCGCTCTAATTCCATAAGTTTTGGTCGAATTAAATCTCGGTCTCTGCTAGTGGCTGCTGGAATCTCAATCGAACCGTGTTTCGGATTCGCACGAATGTCACTGAATCCAATATCACCTAATATTGCCGATAATTTTCCAAACACAGATTGCCGTACACCTTTGTCAATTCTGCCATCTGCACCAATTCCTAAGGCTTGAGAATTTTCATCCTGAACAGAAAGACCGATTACCAAGCCGCCCGATTTTCTAGTTTTCACATTGAACCAGTTAGTCTTGCCAGCGAGGCCACGCGTTAGTCTCAAGTGTGGGTCTTGGTCTACACCAACGGGTACCACAATTGGCCTTAGGCCACCGTACTCGTCAAGTTGAGGGTGCAAAATGTCACCGGCTTGTACCAATGGTGCCTGTACATGGGCAAGATTAGTTTCACCTTTGAAACCATAAATTGCTTCAAATTCAGACAAATTTGTTCTCTTTCCAAGAGTGAACCCTAGTCGTTGAACTACAGGCCTTGTAGATTGAAAGTAAACAGATGTATTTTCGACATCCAAACCCAATGCAGCATAATTTGCCACATACTCTTCTAGAGCTACTCGCCGGCATTCATCCAGTGAAAGGCCACGTGTGGCGTGGGCTTCTAAATCAGCCACAGCGATTGATACATCTGCACCTTGCTCTTGGAACCATTTTACTTGGTCTATTACCATCTTATGACCAAGGTGCATCCTTCCTGATGGCATCAACCCAGTTAGGACTCCGAATGGATTCCCACTAGAGTGAGCATCTAAAATGAGATTTAAGTCACGGTGAGCAAACACAATTCCTCTGCGATGCAACATGTGTGGATTGGGTAGAATCGAGTGGTCTACCGTTTCTAGGCCAAATTGTTGGATGATTCTAGCATAGTCAGTGGACTGACTTGATGACCAAGGGTCAATTGAAACATCTCCTGCCATCTGTTCCCCGAACCGGTCTCGTAAGCATCAATGGCATGAATGCTACGGCTGTGGCGGTGCGTAGAGAGCCATTGTTGAAATCAAATATACTAGCCACCCCTCACCTAAGATATGGCCCGCATTCTATCTTATGGTGCTGGACTTGTTGGTTCATTCATTTGTGATGAATTATCCAAGGGTGGACATGAGGTCACTGCTATTGCGCTAAATCATGATGACGTGCCGATGTTGGAAAAAGTCAGAAATAATCTGTCTTTTACATTGATTGAGCAGGACGCCATCTCTCATTTAGCAGATTGCGAACTATCCGAATATGACTTAGTCCTCAACTTGCTTCCTGGCAGAATCGGAGATTCTATCCGTGAACAATTGATTAGTAATGGTGTGAAAGTTTGTGATTTGGCATTCTCTGATAATTCACCGGATAGGTTTAGCGAACTTGCAAAACAATCGGGGGCATCAATGATTCACGATTGTGGAATTGCCCCCGGCGTATCAAATATGGTTGTAATCTCAGAACAAAAAAGATTACCTGCACTAAAATCAATAAAAATTCGCGTTGGCGGTAATCCCCTAACTCAAGATTCGGAATGGAGTTATTGCGCCCCATTCTCGCCAACAGATGTTATTGAAGAATATACTCGGCCTGCAAGAATCCGGGTGGATGGCGAAGAAAGGGAAGTACCTGCGATAACAGAACGCCACACGTTCATCGCAGGGAACCACGGAGAAATGGAGGCTTTCCTCACTGACGGGTTGCGATCACTCCTAACTAATCCTGAGATAACTTGTGAGTCGTTATCGGAATACACTGTGCGCTGGCCAGGACACATCGAAAAATTCCTTGACTTACGAACTAACGGAGAACTGGATGAACAATCACTTGTACAAGAATGGACTTACACCACCAATAGGTCAGAGTTTACTTACATGGACATCACCTTCACCCAAAATAAGGGACCAGTAGTTCGTTGGGAGTTTGATATCCCAGGAATCAATGAATCGCTTGATAGGTTGTGGCCCTCAATGGCGATAGCAACTGGAATTCCGTTTTTGGTTGCTTGTGAAGCTTTGCTAGGGGGGCGAATTGAAGGTATTCAATCACCAGATAATTATTACTCTGATTTAGACGATATCATAATTCGTCTAAGAAAATTAGGTGCTGAAATAACCCGAACAGAATTGAAATGAAGTCATACAAATATTGACCTGATAATATGATTATTGCCATGGGCATTATTCTTCTTCGAATTTTAGATTATCTAAAGTATCCAAAACTGCAACTGCTTGCTGAACACGGCGGTCGTTTTTCACTAACCAAATAATAGCGACCGGAGTACATAATGCAACGATTACTGCAAGAGTAGGAAGTATCCAACCATATTGAGCCACTTCGCGCGGCTCGACTAGCCAAGTGAATCGCATTGGGGTATCAGCCCAACGTTTAGACCAGTCAAACAAATCATCGGTGTGGATTCCCGCAACTGTGATTGCAACTGTATGGCAATTGAAACGATCACAAGTTTGTTGGCTGATATCAGGATTTGTTGATGTGTCAAAAACAATGCTAACTTGTTGCCCCGGCATCAAGGTCAAAATTAAACTATTATTCTCTTGGCGCCAACCAGTTTGTAAATGAGGTGAATCGATTTCTAATTCATCTAACGAGATATCGCCATAATTCACTGAAACTACATCAGCATTGATGTTTGAGAATATGTTTGTTATTGGAACATTCCAATATACACCTGTGCTTGATGGTGAATTACTTTCAAATGTCACTAACCATGAATCAGATGATGAATTATCTAATGAGAATTGGCTTTTTGTGGCTTGATAAGATGCGTGCTCGCCCCATGTTGTAAACCACGCAGCTGTTGACTCTATAGAAGTCACTAATTCAGAGTTTAGGCGCACGACCACATCGTGGTCGCGCGCTAGCCAATAAAAATTAATCATGGGTACTCCATCTTCAATTAATGCTTGAAATGCCTCAACTGTTTGCCTATTCTTTTCCAATGAGCCACCATTATATGATAAATTTTCGATTTCTGAATTAAGTGGATATATCTGTTGATCTAAAACTGCAAATCCTGCTGAAACTATTGCATCAGAATCAATTTCATTTAGCCTATCAGAATCAATACCTAATGAAAGTGGATCCGCACCCCATTTTGAGGCATTAATTCGCTCTGTGAGATAATCCCTACACTCTGATATTTCTAATTCGTAATCGGATGTTTCACTACCAGCCATCCCGTGGCAACCAAATTCATCACCTAGTTCTAACCTTTCTGGCCCAATTATTATAGTGAGCCAAGTATCTTCTTCCCATTCTGCAGTAACTGGCGCACAAAGGGGGAGTATGAGTAACCCCAACAAAGTGAGTGCCACTACCCGCCTTGTGAGCATGTATCGCCCCACCCACCACCCTTTCAAGAATAGCGCGGTCGGGACTCTTGGCCCAATAACCATGAAAACCCCCAAGCGAGACGGGTAGGGTATGGGTGATTTGAGTGCTGATGGTCGCGCTCGTTTGGCTGAACTCACTGCGGTAGAGCCTGCGAATCGCCCTTTACCCTCAACGCCACTATACAGCGGCTTGCTAAACTTCGCTGTACCTTTCATAAATATCATCACTAGATTGAAAATTTCAGGGATGGAACACATCCCTAGAACTGGTAGTTTGATAGTTGCTGCTAACCACCTTTCACACCTTGACCCGGTTCTAACAATCTTTAGTTCAAGAAGAAAATTGTTTTATTTAGCAAAAAATGAACACTTTAGCAAACCTGGTTGGAAACAATTGATGCTCGCTACTGGACAAGTGGATACTGATCGGACAAAAGGCGGGGATGATGCACTCGCTCGTGCCGCTGATGTATTAGCCGCTGGGAAGCCACTCGGAATATTCCCTGAAGGAACCCGTTCAAGGAATACCTCCCCGCCATATCTTGGACGTGGCAAAACAGGGATTGCTAGAATAGCAGCAGCTTTCCCTGATACACCAGTCGTATTCTGTGGAATAAATGGTGCAAGGGAAATCCTAGCACCAGGTGAACCATTTCTGCCCAAAACGTGGAAACGTACTGAACTAAAATTTGCTAGCCCAATTACTTGGAATGAGTGGGCTAGCCATGAAAATGGCGCGAATTTAGATGACGAAGCAGTAACAGAAATTGAGGGGATGTCGGATGAAAATCAGCGAGAAGAACTGGGGAAATTATACCGCCTATTCACTAACCAAAGTATCGCAACTATCGCCGCACTGGGTGCGCCATGAACTCCATAAAAAGGGAAAGTGAAGCGATTTGTTCTTAGTGCGTCAATTCCCCCCTTGATGCCGGCGTCAGCATGGACCAGTATCAGCATCTACTGAAACTCATCCTTCAAGAGGGTGTAGAGAGGGATGATAGAACTGGGACAGGTACCATTTCTGTGTTTGGCCACCAATCAAGATATGACCTCAGAAGAGGATTTCCCGCAATCACCACTAAGCGAGTTCACTGGCCTAGCATCATTCACGAACTTCTTTGGTTTTTATCAGGTGACACAAATACACGCTACTTGACAGACAACAAAGTTAGAATTTGGAATGAGTGGGCTGATGAAAATGGTGACCTTGGACCAGTTTATGGGAAACAATGGCGTGCTTGGGAAGGAAATGACGGTAAAGTAATTGACCAAATCAGGGGTGCTGTAGCACAACTGCGAGAGAATCCCGGCTCGCGTAGAATCATTGTATCAGCTTGGAATGTAGGTGAACTAGACAAGATGGCTCTGATGCCTTGCCATACGTTTTTCCAATTCTATGTAGCAAATGGTGAACTGTCTTGCCAACTTTACCAGCGCAGTGCAGATGTATTCCTTGGAGTACCTTTCAACATCTCTTCATACGGTTTACTGACTTGCATGATGGCACAAGTCTGTGGATTAAAACCTGGGGATTTCATTCACACAATCGGAGACGCTCACCTTTACCTAAATCACCTTGAGCAGGCAAGGGAACAGGTCGGAAGAGTACCGCTAAAATTACCTCTCCTAAGACTCAATCCAGAGTGCACTGAAATTGATGATTTTTCTTATGATGATATTGAAATTGTGGGTTATAATCATCATCCACATATTACTGCTCCAATTAGCATATGAGGTGATACAGATGAAGTTAGGAATGATTGTAGCAATGGATGAAGATGGAGTGATCGGTCGTGACGGCGTCATGCCATGGACCCTCCCTGCAGATTTAGCCCACTTTAAACGCTCAACAATGGGTTGTCCAATAATCATGGGAAGGAAAACCTACGAAGCCATTGGGCGGCCATTACCTGGTCGGCTAAACGTAGTACTCACTCGTGACATGGAATGGTTCGTTGAAGGCGTTGAGATAGTGCATGATATCGCAGATGCACTAGAGGTTTCAGCAATAGATGCAGGTATGGAGGGATGGGCTTGGGTTATCGGTGGCGGTGCTATTTATGCCACCATGCTCAATCGCTGTGACCGCTTATTGGTTACCCATGTTAAGGCAAAGGTTGGTGGTGGAGACACTTGGTTCCCTTACATCAACTGGGATGACTGGGAAGAAATTACCCGTGAAACAAGAAAGGCAGATGAGAAAAATCCGTTTGATATGGCATTCGCCACCTATGAAAAACCTTGAATGAGGGAGAAATTTGTTCAACGATTTCAAAATTTTTCTTACCTCAACTGTTCTTCACTCTTCCAAATCAAAGTTGAGTCGCAATTGAGATGGTAGTAATGGAAGTGAATCAACTCGTAGTTACGAACTGTGTAGATTTCATGGAAACAATGGATGAAAACTCGGTTGACCTCACAGTCACCTCCCCACCCTATGATAATCTTCGAGATTACAAAGGATATTCTTTTGATTTTGAAGGCATAGCAAAAGGATTGTACCGCGTTACCAAAGAAGGAGGCGTTGTTGTGTGGGTTGTAGGAGACCGGATTCACAAAGGTAATCGTTCACTTACTAGTTTTCGTCAAGCGTTATATTTTCAAGAATTGGGCTTTAATGCACACGACATTATGATTTACCGCAAAAAGAATACACCATTTATGCGTTCAAACGCCTATACAAACTGTTACGAATTCATGCATGTATTCACCAAAGGAAAGCCAAATACATTCAATCCACTTACTGATCAAACCGTTCGCCAAGGTATGGAAATGATGCCTTTTAACAAAGGGTCTGACGGAGTAAACAACAAAGCATTAGGGAAATTAAAGGACACAAAAACACGTGCAAATATTTGGAATTATGCTGTTGGAATGCATGGGACTACTAGCGACAAAATCGCCTTCCAACATCCAGCTGTTTTTCCTGAAAAGTTAGTTGAAGACCATATCCTCTCATGGACGAATGAAGGTGATTTGGTTTTTGACCCGATGTGTGGTTCAGGAACCACCCCTAAGATGGCTGTGAAACATGGGCGTAATTACATTGGAACTGACATCTCCGATGAATACATAGGGATTGCAAATGAAAGAGTTAGTTTAATTCAGAAATGAATGGGCTTTCAGTGGTCCGAAGTAGACTCTACCCATTCATTCGGTCTCATCAGTGTATTCAGTAATACGTATCCCCAGATTTCCTCTACGTGCTTTGCGCTGCATAATCCGGTCCATTTTCTGATGAAAAGCGGCTTCTAAGTCAACTTCCATCGCCAATGCATTGCCAAGAGTCAAAATAAACACATCTGCCAACTCTTCTGCAGCCTCTTCAGCAGGCTTACGCTTAGTAATCGCAGCCGATAATTCACCTAACTCTTCAATCATTAGGGCAAGTCGGTATCCCATGTCGTGACCATTATTCTCTGGACTAGCAAAATCGTGTTTAGCATGGAATTTCGCAACCCTACACATCATCGTCTCCCAAGACCCATCAGGTAAACCTGTTTCATCCAACCCTTCCTGATTTGGGTGTGCCATCCACTCATTCACGTCACGTGCTCGCTCGCTCATACCCAACCCTCCTTGTGGTCGGGTGAAAATCATTCGTGTGCGATTAGAGCTGTCAAACACTGCCAAATTATGCCACGCATGTCGGCCGCTTTCGCCTCAACAGAATCGTGATCTATGGCGGCATTAGCATTTCCTGGTGTCTTTCCAGCGGCCCAGTTACTTGAGGCAATTAGCCCAACATGAGGAATACTAGTTTCAGCAATCAATCTAGCCTCCGGAGATATTGTCATACTTGCTGCAGTAGCACCCAAGCGTGCGAACGCCTCGATTTCTGCTGGGGTCTCAAACTGTGGGCCATTTACGTGTGAAACCACATGGTCAAGGGTAAGTTCCTCATCACTTTGTACACTAAGAACTGGTCGTAAAAGGTCACGAAGGTCACTAGGGTAGTGATGTGTCATGTCAGCATGGTGCGCATCTTCTTCTGAGAAAGTTACAGGCATACTCACGAAATCAAGTGTGTGTTCAGCCATCCCAACTATCCCTGGTGGGAAATGTGGGTCAATCGCTCCCACTGACTGGATTGAAACGATGACATCTGGATTACAGGCTTGTGCCGCCTTCACATTTGCGTGATAATTAATCAAGTGGGGCGGCGTTGTTTTGCCATCTCCATGATGACGGTGAACGATGAAAATCTTAACTCCGCTCAACTCAGATGACCCGTTGAGAGTAATTACCTCAAGAGGGACATCGCCGTAATCAGTTTGTGCAGTGAGTGAATCAGTTGCTGATATTGAATATCCAGAGTTACCTAAGTCTGCATCAGCAACAAGTTGCTTCATGCCAGTACCGCCGATGACGGCGATACGTTCCATTCAGCATCACCTCACTCGCTAAGTCTTGCAATTAAGTCTGCTTTCTTTCCGCCAACAGGCTTTCCTGCTGCCTTTAGGAGTTCTTTGAGTTCTGCCACCTTTAGAGATGAAAGGTCCACATCACTAGCAGCGGCATCGGAATCTTCGCTTGAGGCCTCAGCCTCAGATTCATCCTCTGAATCTTCGGAATCATCTGCTGACTCATCGCCATCATCTTCTTCCTCTGACATTGCCTTTTCAAGAGCGGCTTCCTTCTTTGCTGCTTTTTCGGCATTAGCGCGCTTTTCCTCTTCGTGAATCTCATCAAGAGTTAGTCCTTCTTCAGCAACTACTCCAGATTGTACCAACTGTACTTTGCGGATCATTACTGTACGAGTTGGTTGAATAGTCTTGATTGCATCAACAAGTGATGTCTCAGTGGCTCCACTAAGAAGTGCATTCTGAACTTCTAACCAAGTAGAACGAGCAGTAAACTGAAGCAAAGTGTCTCGCATCAATTTTCGCATCTGACTTTTCTGACTTGTCTTGATTCGGTTGGCTGCAACTACAACTGGCTTTACTCGAATGTAATATCCATCAGCAGTTACACAATCCACTACATCATCGACCTTCCCACTCATTCTACGGATTTGACGGCGTACATAATCGCTCTGTAGCGCATGTCCAATATACTCGGTTAGAGCATCTTCACCACGGGTGTCAACAACACGGAACCTGAGCTTGACATGCATCTTTGAAAAGTCACCATCAACTTCATTCTGAGTAGTCTCATAGATTCTACCCATCAAATGTTCAGGGGTTTCCCCAAGTGTTTCTCCAATGACCTTGAATTGCCAGGGCTGTCGAGGTGCTCGGATGGTGAACCATCGCTTTGACTTCCACTTATCTTTCTGTTTTCTCGCTGCTGCGCGTGCTTTTGCTCCTTTTGCTGCCATTATCAAACACCTGTGGTCTTACGGGGGCTACCCCATTAGCGTCCCGCCGACTTACCCTCACTATTTCAACAGGCCGGCTTACCCGAAAGGTGGGGGAATATGAATCCATTCGGTAGATGGACTCATTCCCGATAAAAATCGTTGTTATCGGCTTTCAACTCATATTTGCTGAATGGCCGGTATTGTCATTTATCTTATCGCGCCGCCCCAACACAATGGTACTACCAATCCACCGCCTTGAGTGGTCTGTTCACGCATCTGGTGTCAGTGATATCGATATGATTGCAGACTCCTTATCTTGGTTAATTGGTGATGAGGAATTCGTTGAAGTTGAAAAAACCCAATCATACCACCATACGCCAATGTACATCATTCACGCAGAGGCTCAAAAAAAATCTGATGCCCGCCGGTCCTTACCACGTTTAGGAAAAGCATTACTTAGTGAACTCTCAAAAAGCATTGAAGATAGAATTGATGACGAAAACTGGCTACATCTGAGACTAAAGTTAGACGACCTTGTATGTGGTAAGCCAACTCTAACTAGCCCACATGACCCATGTGAAAGTGTGAAAGGAAGGATGAAACTTGAGGTTTATCCAGGTGATATTGTAGAGGAAGTGGCACGCCGTTTGTTGACTGAAGCAATTGAAATCGCGACTCGAAAAGGTCTGCCCGAAACCCAACACACTGATGTTGCAAATGATTAACTTCATAGAAGAGTGGCCTGCACCAAAGGTTGAGAGGAATTACGATGACTCACGTAGTAACCACCGCATGTGTTGACGCGAAGTACCAAGAATGTGTGGCAGTTTGCCCTGTTGAAGCATTTAGAGAAGCAGATACTTACCTTGTAATTGATGCTGATGAGTGCATTGATTGTGGCGCTTGTATCCCAGAATGTCCTGTTGAAGCAATTTTTGCTGACACTGATGTCCCTGCTGAAGAAGAGGCTTGGATTGACCGTAACGAAACCGAAGCTCTTGATTTGCCGATCGCTGAAGGCGATTCACCAGTACTCGCTTGATGCGAGGGGCAGACACACAAGGATTAATCTACGACTCCATAGCATAATCGGTTTGTGGCCGGGTGGATTTCTGCACTTATTGCATCAATGTTTGGTGCTAGCGAAGAAGTTGAAAGAATTCTTGAAGAAGAATAGATGCACAAGCGTCTAGATTCAATTAGAAAAAATGGTGAAAAATGAACGGTGTTGGGAATGTGTTTATTGCCATGATTGAATTCAGGCATACATGGACATCAGTATGTCATTAACCTCGCCACCTCAATCCACAATCGTTGGAAATTGGGCGGCACCACCAGGTACAATTGAGCCTGCCCCCAAAAAAAGTGGAGGGGCCATACTTGCATTCATTTTAGCCGGGATAATTCTCGGTGCTTTTGTACTCATTGAGTTTTTGTTGCCGTTTGAGTGGGACGGCGAAATTTGGGACGATGGTGAAGAGAGCATGAATTGGCCACACGACCCATTCCAAGCAGCAGTTTATTCATTTGTTGCTGAATACGAACTCGGATATGGCTCAGCGGTTGGGGCCTATCATGATCACTATGATGACTTAA
>Ga0209403_10005262_pt1 | contig 13593 bp, 14 predicted proteins | sample ArcticOcean_MG_C_8_FD_187440 | JGI IMG/M metagenome (GOLD analysis project Ga0209403, IMG submission 187440) | Marine microbial communities from western Arctic Ocean - ArcticOcean_MG_CB11_86 (SPAdes) (version 2) | ecosystem: Environmental > Aquatic > Marine > Oceanic | place: Arctic Ocean... | reverse complement strand
CGGTCGTGCTCGACGACGGCACCGTTGCAGGGAGTCGCCTGACGATGGATCGGGCGTTTCGGATGATCGCGACCACACTCGGACTGTCGGTGACCGATGCCGCGACGCTGTGCTCCACCACGCCGGCGCGCGAACTCGGTCTGACGGGCTTCGGCGTACTTGCCGAGGGGGCGACTGCTGACGTCGTCGTGCTGAATCGCGCCTTCGAGGTTCTCCATACCTTCATCGATGGTGACGAAGTGTTTCGACGGGGAGTTGCCGCGTAGCGCGAACCTTCTGTTCGCTCGCGGTGCCCCGCCGAGAGTGGGGCGAGCGGGAGCATTTCGCTAAGATGACTGTGTATGTACTCGGTCACCAAACGCATCGACTTTTGCTACGGACATCGCCTGCTTGATCACGACGGTGCGTGTAAGCACCTGCACGGCCACAATGCCGTTGCCGAGATCGAGGTGCGCGCCGAGACGCTTGATGCGCGCGACATGGTCGCTGACTTCGGCGACATCAAGCGGCTGGTCAAGGAATGGATCGATCGCGAGCTTGATCACCGGATGATCTTGCGTCACGACGATCCCGTGGTTGAGGTCCTTCAGGCCCTGGGTGAGCCGGTCTATCTGCTCGACAGTAACCCTACCGCGGAGCGCATAGCGCGATTGTTGTTCGACGTGTCTCGCGAGCAAGGACTTGCGGTTGGCCGTGTCACGCTCTGGGAGACGCCATCGTCATGGGCCACGTACGCCGGTTGATCGTGTTCGACCTTGACGGCACGCTGGTCGATTCCAAACGTGACCTCGCTGAGTCGGCCAATCGACTCGTCGTGGAACTGGGTGGTGTCCCCTTGACAGAAGAGGTCGTCGGTCGGATGGTCGGAGGAGGTGCCGCACAGCTTGTTCGACGGGCGCTGGGGGCTGCAGGTATAAGCGAGGTGCCCGGCGGCCCACCGGCAGCGCTCTCACGATTTTTGGAGGTGTACGACGACCGTCTGCTGAACCACACCCGTCTATACGACGGCGTGTTGGACGCGGTGCACCTGGCCCGCGAGCACGCGCATGTCGCGGTACTCACGAACAAGTCACATGGTCCGAGCGAGCGAATTCTCGCGGGTCTCGGATTGGGCGAGCTGTTTGACGATGTCGTCGGAGGGGATGGGCCGCTGCCTCGCAAGCCTGATCCCGCCGCACTGTTCGACCTGATGGACCGGGCCGGCGCGACTGCTTCACACACGCTGCTTGTCGGGGACTCGACGTTCGATCATCAGACGGCGCGCAGGGCGTCGAGCCGATGCTGCATGGCGGCGTACGGCTTCGGCTACGTGACGTTCGCTGTTGAGGATTTGACGGGCGAGGAATGGATCGCCGCGGACTCTCGGGAGTTGGCCGGCATCATCAAGCAATTCACGACTGGGCTGTGATTCACAGCGAGTTGAGGAACGCAAAGAGCGCCGCCTTGGCGTCATCGGATGACTCGTCAAACCGCCGCCGTGCGAGCTCCGCCTCTCCCGCGTGGCTCCGGATCGCATCAGCGGTCGTCGCCGCCGAGCCGTCGTGCAGCAGTGGCCGGCGACTCCGAAGTCCCCACAATGCTGGGGTCCGGATCTCGTCAGGCGCTCCCGCCTCTTGCTGAATACCGTCACCGGTCCCGATATCGTGTAGCAACAGATCCGAAAAGAGTGGCACCGAACGGCGGTTGAAGAGTGGGTTGGCGCTAGGTCCGGTCATGAGCGATGGGACGTGACACGTCGCGCATCCGAGAGCCTCAAAAATCTGTTCGCCGCTTCTGGTGGCCTCGTCAACGGGGCCTCGGCCGAGCGGCGCAAGAAACTTCATGAAGCCAACAAAGTTGTCGATGCCGCGCCGGCGCGTCTGGGGATCCCTCACGTCTTCTGGATCAGGGAGCGGGTCGCAGACTCTCATGCGATCCGGTGACACCCCGAGGGCCAGCTCCTGAGGGAACAGATCGTTGGTGATCCCCATCTCGTTTCGATAGGCATCAGCGCCGAAGACAAGGAGCGTGGCGTGTTGCGATTTCCACCCGAACCGGCCGATGCGCTGCTCTCCCGACGCGAGATCGACGATTCGCGCAGCGCGCCCGCTGATGCCGTCGCGGTTGAGGTCGAGGGGGTCTTCGAGCGCGAGCAAGGTCTCGTCCGGGATCGCTTCCACTAGGCCGGCCCCGAAGAGCGGAATCGGCACCCGGCGGGCAACGATCGTCGCTTCCGACGGGATGACCGCGTGGCACGCGTGGCTCGGAACCGAGAACAGTTGAAACAGTGATTCTCCCGATGCATCGAGCGGAATAAATTCACCTTGTGGTCCGCGACGGCCTGCGCGGGTTTCCGCGATCGAGCTCGTGCCGCCGACGGCTGGTACGCTGTGGCAGACGGCGCAACTCGTGCCGTTGTAGGCCGGCCCTAGGCCCTCTTCGGCGGTCTCCACTTCAAGAAAGTCGTCCAAGCCGATCCTGAAGTCCTCGAACTCCACGGGCGTCAAGCCGGGGAGCGGGTCGCCCGGCATCGGCGCGCGCTGCTGCGCCAAGAGGATTCCTCCCAAAAACACGACCAAGCCAGCAGCGAAAAGAGCTGACCGCAGCAGCGCGCCAAAGGCTGAACGGTAATTGCGCGGCACAGTTTGATGTCCCCTAGTCGGTGGCGATGATGACTCCGCGCATGTACGAGTGTCCGGCACCACACAGCCGGGAGCACTCAAACGTGTAGCGGCCAGCCTCTGGCCGGAACATGACAGCCGCTTCGCCTCCCCGGCTGGGGATGTCAAGATCGACGTCCGTGCCGACGAGATGGAATCCGTGAATCGTATCTTCGCTTCGCAGTCGAATAGCGAGGCGAGTGCCCGCTTTGACACGAATTTCGGACGGGGTAAATCGGAAACGCTCGGCGACTATATCGACAATCTGAACCTCCTGCGCGGCCGCGGCCTTCCCTGGCCACACCGGTGGTGCGACGAGGATCGCCGAGACGACGAGCGCGAGGGTAATCGAGCCGAGCATGTAGCGCATCAGAACCACCATCCCAGTCCGAGGTTAAACGAGTTCGGGGCCTCGATCACTGAGCTCTGGCTGCGAAGGATCGAGTAATCAACTTTCACGGCGATGTCGGGATGAGGCCAGTAGTTCGCCCCGATGACCCAGGCATCGCGGTCGAATGCAGGCAGGCCGACGTAGCCATCCGGCATCTTGAACTGCGTGTCAAAGTTCTCATAGCGCACGAACGTGCCGACATCGCCGAAGTCGCCTCCAGAGAGGATCCAATATCCGGCCTCCGTGTAGAAGCCTCGCATGCTGCGCCCGAGGTTGGGGTTGACGCCGATCCGGAGTGCGAGTATGTCGTTCAACCGGCCGACATTGCCCAGCCAGGTCTGTGCGAACTGCCCTCGGAGGTCAACCCGGCCTCGCGAGTACCGCGCGTCGGCTTCAACAAGTGACACCGGGACGTCGAATAGGGGACGGAATTCGAAACCCGAGTGGCCCGTCCAGGCGCTCGCGCCGATCGTGAGGCCAGGGTAGCCTACGTACTCGACGCGGCCAGTCGCGGCGAGTCGCCCCAAGTTCGCGTTGGCTCCCTTCTGCCGGCCTTCGCGTATTCCTTCATCGGCGCTGAACTCCGCTGCGTTCATCGGCGCCGTCAGGAAAGCCCTGTAGCGCCAGCCGCCGCCGACTTCGCCGTGGATGCCGGCTCCGACCTCGAACCACGTGGACGGTACGATGAACGTGTCCACGAACGGCCGTTCGACGCCGTAGTACGAGGGCGGCTCATGTCGCTCGTTGATGATGCCGATTGGCATCAACATCATCCCGGCGCGGACGTTGAAGCCACGTGTCAACAGGAAGTCGATGTACGCCTGCTCAAGTTCGAGTTCGCCGGCTTCCTCCAGGCCCTCGACCAGCGCGTGCTCCAGCTCCAGCTCTCCCACGAAACGAATGCGATCGGTGAACGAGTGAGAGAAGAGCAAGACGAACCGATGGAAGTCGATTCTCCCGTCCTCGAACTCCGCCTTGTTGAAATGCAGATCCATGTAACCGGCGACGGTGGTTCGAGGAGGCGCAGGTCTCTGCTGCGTGTCCTGCGCGAGTGCCGGTGGGGTTATCAGGCAGAGCAGGAGCGCCTGTGTCAGCAAGTAGCGGTGCAACAAGATGGAAGCTCGCATTTTGAAAGTTCCCGACAGGCCTACGCCGATCCCGGCGTGGCCAGCATGAGGAGAAAGAGCGCGGCCTGTGTGACGTGCACAAGGACCTTCGACGCGGCGCGGGTCCCGATGGTGATGTGCTGATCGTCCTTGCCGCGCACGCGAACGCTGTCGGACACCGAGTCGCGGTCTTCGACTTCGATCGACTCGCCCGGCTTCAGATGATGGTTTTCGATAAATCTCAGAAACCTCTTGTCCTGATCGATCACGCGCGTGATGGTGACCTGCGTGTTGAGTGGACACGTGAGAAGGGTCTGCGCAAGTTGCGGCTTGACCACACCTTCCTGGTCTGGAATCGGGTCGCCATGTGGATCAACCGCCGGTCGCCCGAGCATTTCATCCATCCGATCGACAAGGCGGTCCGAGACGGCGTGCTCCAACTGCTCCGCTTCGTCATGCACCTCGTCCCACCGGTACCCCATGACCTGGACGAGGAACAGCTCGACCACTCGGTGGCGCCGGACAACCAGAGCAGCAAGTTTCTCGCCGGCATCCGTCAATGCGACGCCCGTGTACGGCTCGTATTCGACGAGGCCAGATTCGGCGAGCGTTTTCACCATTGTGGTGGCGGTGCCAGGAGCGACCTCCAGGGCGCTGGCCAACTGGCCCATTGGCAGCAGCCGGTGCGGGAGGCTGAGGGCGGCGGTCCCTAGGTAGATCGCCTTCAGATAGTTCTCAACGGTGCTGGATTTCAGCATTTTGTGTAGTCTAACACATTATTTTGACTTGGCATGCATTGACTTTTGACGAGACAGTGAAGTATTTTCGTGCAATCAAAATATGTCGTCCAATATGTCCTTCACTCGTCGGGCGTGGCTTCGCGCCGCGGGGTTTGCGTCGCTGGCGAGCGGCGTCGCTGGTGCAGCGCGCCTGTCGGGTCAGGGGAGCGGCACCGCGTTGCACCCACCGCACGGCGCGCACGTCATGGGCACGGTGGGCACGCCGGCGCCGGATGGTTTCAACCCATCGACTTACCTGAAGACCTGGAACTTCGGTGACTTGTCTCCGGAGGCGCGCGCGCGAGTGTACCGGGAGACACCCCGTCCCGACGGCACGATGCTGCGTGAATACGAGATATTCGCGGTGGACCGCGAAATCGAGATCGCGCCGGGCATGTTCTTTCCAGCCTGGACCTATAACGGGCAGGTGCCGGGCCCGACGATCCGGGCTACCGAGGGAGATCGGATCCGCGTCACGTTTCGGAACCTGGGTTCTCACCCGCACTCCATTCACTTTCACGGCTGGCATCCGCCCGCCATGGATGGGTCGCTCGCAGGTCAGGAAGTTCCGCCGGGTGAAACGTTCGTCTATGAGTTCGATGCCGACCCGTTCGGCGTGCACCTCTACCACTGTCACACGGTGCCGCTGAAGCGACACATTCACAAGGGCCTGTACGGCGTCGTCATTGTCGACCCTAGAGCCTCGAGCGGCAGTCGGCCGCCTGCCGACGAACTCGTGATGGTCATGAACGCATTCGACACGACCTTCGACGCCGAGAATGAGGTCTACGCGGTGAACACCGTGGCCAACGCCTATGTGCGCGAGCCCATTCGGGTCACCGTCGGCCAACTGGTGCGGGTGTACCTGGTGAACCTCACCGAGTTTGACCCGGTCAACAGTTTCCACTTGCACGGGATGTTCTTCAATGTGTACCGGACCGGCACCTCGCTGGTGACCAGTGAATCGACCGACACGATCATGCTGTGCCAGGGGGAGCGCGCGATTCTGGAGACCACGTTCCGGTACCCCGGCGACTTCATGTTCCACGCGCACCAGAGCGAGTTCGCCGAGCTTGGGTGGATGGGATTCTTCCGCGCGGAGGCGCCGTCCACGTGATGCGTCGGCTGGTTCTTGCGATGCTGCCCCTCGCGCTACTTGGCGCGCTGCTGGTCCTGATCGTGCGGTCTGGTCCGGCGGAGTTAGTGCGCGGCGACAACTATCCGCCCGTGGAACGCTTGACGTTTCAGCGCGTTGTGCTGGAGCCTGGCTTCATCGTTGCCAATGTTCTGAACGATGGACCGGATCAGGTCACCATCGCGCAGGTTCAGGTCGATGAGGCCTTCTGGACCTTCACCGCTGATGACGGCGTCGAGCTTGGTCATCTGGGTCGAACGACGCTGCGCATTCCGTATCCGTGGGTGGACGGGGACGCACACCTGGTCAAGGTCCTGACGTCAACCGGCACGGCATTCGAGCATGAGATCGCCGTGGCCGTCGAAACCCCCAGACCCGACGCACGCTTCTTCGGGATCTTTACGCTTATTGGTCTCTACGTCGGGGTGATTCCTGTCGCCATCGGATTGCTGTGGTTCCCGTTCCTCAAGCGACTGTCGGCTCGTGGGACCGATTTCCTCCTGGCGCTGACGGTTGGATTGCTCGCGTTTCTGCTGGTTGACGGTGCGAGCGAGGGGCTCGAGTCGGCGGAGATGTTGCCCGAGTCGTTTCAAGGCGTCGTGTTGTTCGCGCTGGCTGCGGCAGGTGCCTACCTGCTACTGGAAGGCGTCGGCGCGTGGCTCCGGTCGCGGCGGCACCAGGCAGGTGAAGGGCAGGGTGGTTGGGTCCTGGCGGTCATGATCGCTGTCGGCATCGGGCTCCATAATTTTGGCGAAGGACTTGCGATCGGGTCGGCGTTCTCGCTGGGAGAAGCGGCGCTCGGCACGCTGCTGATTGTCGGCTTCACGCTGCACAACACGACCGAAGGACTGGCAATCGTGGCGCCGCTGGCGAGGGACCGCGAGCGTGTCTCCGTCGCAGACCTCGCGAAGCTGGGGTTGATTGGAGGCGTGCCGACAATCGCTGGTGCGTGGGTGGGCGGCTTTGTCTACTCTCCGGTCTGGTCAGTGCTGTTTCTGGCGATCGGCGTGGGCGCGATCGCACAAGTTGTCGGCCAGATCGTGCGGCAGATGACGCGAGAGGGCTCCGTGGCGCGGATGCTCGCGACTGGTCCAGTGCTCGCGGGTCTGTTTGCCGGGTTTGCGGTGATGTACGTCACCGGGATGCTGGTCGGATGAGCATTCTGGGGCATCACGTGTCGAAAGCCGTGCTGCTCAAGGCGGCGGTCATGGCGGTGCTATTCCTGGCGATAGCGCTTCCCGCGTTGACCAGCGCGCCGACACGAGAAGTGACGTTGGTCGCCAAGGGTATGGCGTTCTACATCGAGGGAGACGCCAGCACGGCGAACCCGACGATCGAGGTGAAGGCCGGCGAGCGAGTGCGGATCGTGCTGCGGAATGAGGAGCGAGGGATGACGCACGATTTCGCCCTGCCCGCTGTCGCGGCAGCAATGGACGCTATCGGCTGGAGCGAGTCCGCCGCCGTGACATTCGACGCTCCGGAGACACCTGGCACCTATCAGTACGAATGTCGTCCCCACCGCCTCATGATGCGCGGGCTCCTCCGGGTGTCCTGAGGCGGCGATCATAGTTGGGCTCAACGGTCGTCACCGCGAGCCTACCCAGGTGCGTCCGCCTGGGCCAGCTGTGTTGCCAGCGCCTCGCCAATCTCGCGGAGCGTAGCGATCCCATGCACATCGTGCGGAAGGAGCTCGAGATAGACCCGCGGAAGGTCTGAGAACGTCCGGTCGATCTCATCCCGGTACTGGTGCTCCTGGCTTCTTCGCTCCTGCAGGAACGCCCCCTCTGCATTCGCTGGCAGCAGGCGATTGACGATCATGCCTAGGACCGGGACGTCGAACCTTCTGAGGAGGTCCAGCGTCTTCTTGCTCTCAAGGATCGGTAGTCGTTCCGCGGTGATGACGAGCAGGAAGGCAGTGACGGTGGGGTCGGTCAGCAGGGCCCGCGCCCGATGAAATTTTCGTCGCCTGGCCAGCAACATGTCTTGGATGCGACCGTCGCGGCTGTCGTCAGGCGCGTCGGCGGCGTGACCGAGCATCCCGAACTCATCTTCGGCCGCCTGATCCCTGCTGAGCGCTGTCAGAACGTTGCCGAGTTTTCGCGACCGGTCACGATATCCGAGCATGCCATCACTCCAGGCGGCCATCATTTCCGGGAGGGATAGCAGGCGGATCGTGTGGCCGGAGGGTGCAGTGTCGAAGATCAGCAGATCGAAACGGCGCTTCGCGTCAGTCATCAAGTCGGCCATACGCTCGAGCAGCGCCGCCTCCATCGTGCCTGGGGAGTGCCGGGCGAGTTCCAGCTGGCGGTCGATGGCGTCGTACATTTTCGGCGCGACCAGGGACTTCATGCTGGCCTTGACCGTATCAATGTGACGCGCGGCCTCTCCCTCCGGGTCGATCTCCAGGCCTGTCAGATGCGGACTGAGTGCCGTCTCGGTGCTCCCGACCCGAGTATCGAAGACATCTCCAAGTGAATGCGCGGGATCAGTCGAGACCAGCAATGTTGTGCGACCCGCATCGGCGGCCATCAGCGCCAGCGCTCCGGCAGTCGTGGTCTTACCGACACCACCTTTACCACCGACGAAAATGATGCGGTGGTCGAGGAGGCGATGCATCGAAGACTATCGCCCTTGCGTGAGGAGCGCCCGACCGTGAGGGCGCGAAAGGAAGCGAACTGCGGTCAGCAGCATCTGAAGTCGTCGAGGGGTGAATGCTCCATGCCCATACGCGTGTGCCATGTATGGAACCGTTCGAGCAGGATCGGTTGCAGCTCAAGCGTGTAGTACGTCGCCGGGTTGGGAATGCCCATCATCTCCGAGAAGACCAGGAGCATGAAGAGGTCGTCCTCGTCGCGCTTGGCGCGTGCGACCGCCCCTCGATATGGGGCGTGGTAGAACTCCGAGGCCAGATAGGCCCCCCGGCGCAGAGTCTTTCTGACGTCAGGCCACGCCAAGTACGTCAGCTCGCAGACGCGGCCGCTGTGGCGGACGCGTTCGCGGCCCGCCGCTCTCTGGTGAACGCAGCGGCGGATTCCAGGAGCACGAAGATCGACGCGATAACAATGACCAGGTCCAGCCCCGCGAGAATGTACTGGCCGCTCGCGATCAGATCCCACAGCTGATAGAGCGCCGCAAGAAAAGACATGATCGTGACGAACACCATCGGTACCAGCGTAAACACGTACCGTCTCCCGAGCTTGACCAGCATGACGCTGATGACGAGCAGTGTCAGACCTGCCAGTAGCTGGTTGGTCGTCCCGAACAGCGGCCAGATGAGCATGCCACCCTGACCGTCGGCGCCACCGGCGCCGAACGCAAGCGCGACACACGCGGTCACGGCCAGGAGCGTCGCGACGTAACCGTTCTGCAGAGCGGGCACGTTGTAGATCACTCCCCATTCCTGAACGATGTAGCGCTGGAGCCGCACCCCGGCATCCATCGTTGTCCCGGCGAACAACACAGCCATGACAGCGAGCAGCGTCGCCGCGAACTCCTGCGACAGGCCCGTCCCGGACGCAATGATGGTCGACCCGCCGGCGACGAACGTGGCGATGCCGGTCGTGCCAAAGGCCGAGTAGGTCGCCTCCCATTCGGAGAGCGATGAAAAGCCGGCTGACACGGCGATGATGACGACAAGGGCGAGCAGACCCTCACCCGACGAACCCAGATAGCCGACGAAACGTGCGTCGGTCTCCTTGTTCAGCTGCTTGGATGTTGTGCCGGAGGAGACGAGGCCATGGAACCCCGATATCGCCCCGCATGCGATGGTCACGAAGAGCAGCGGAAAGATCGGAGGCGTGCCTGCCGGAACGTTCGTGTTGAACGCCGGCGCGACGATGGTGGGGTTGGCAATGAACACAGCCCCGAACAGGAGGCCCAGGCCGATGAAGAGTTGGATGCCGTTGATGTAGTCCCTCGGCTGCAGGAGGAGCCACACCGGCAGCAGCGATGCGACTAGCGCGTAGGCAAAGAGGATGAGAATCCACTGGGGGCCAGGCGCAAGGCCGAGGAGGGTCTGCGGCAACGCCACGGGCACGAGCTCCCCGAGATAGATGACCGCGTACAGAATGATCGTGCCGACGATGGTCGGCCACAGGATCGGGACGCCCACCCGATAGATCAAGACGCCAATCACGACGGCGACGGCGATGGCGCTCCACACCGGAATCACCGCGCTCGGTGAGGCCACCAGGGCGTTAGAAATCGCAACGGCAAAAACGGCATTGACCATCAGGAGCAGGAGAAAAATTACGATCATGAAGAGGGTACGAGCGCGAGCACTCACCACAGAACCGGTGAGCGCTCCGACCGACGTGCCTTTGTTGCGGACACTGGCCCAGATCGCGCCGAAATCGTGTACTCCCGCGAAGAAGATCGTGCCGAAGATGACCCAGAGAAACGCGGGCAACCATCCCCAGATGACGGCTATCGCAGGTCCGATAATCGGCGCGGCACCCGCGACGGCCGTGAAATGGTGGCCCCACAACACGACCCTGTTCGTCGGGATGAAGTCCACGTCGTCCCGCATCGTGTGGGCTGGCGTCTCAAAGTCAGGATCGAGCTGGTAGATCTTCTCGGCGATGAACTTCGAATAAACACGATAGCCGAGAGCCACGGCAACGATGCCGCTTACCGCGAGGACGATTGCGCTCATAGTTTCAACCCGGATCGACGGTAAACCCAAATCGCGCACACAAGCGCGACACACTGTGGAGACGATCGAAGCAAGGAGCTCTGGCACCTTGCTGGCCGCTGGCCCGTGCCAATTATGGTTGACGTCCGGCCATTGTCAAGGCGCAGACGGGTCAGGCGTTGTGGTCGGTGCTGGTGGAAGGGGAGGAGCCTTCCGGGCGCTCGGAGACTACCGCTCGAGCCACGGCTGGAGCACCTCGAGTAGAAATGTCAGCACATCCTCCTCGGACAGCTCATCGAGCGGAGTCCCTGGTTTGACCGGCCGCTCCTCATCGAGGGTACGCGAGCCCCGGGAACGACTGATGCGCCCTACAACCTGCGGTGGGTCCGCCGCCGCGTCCAGTGCAAACTCCACGTAGTCGTCGCGGCCACGGTCCGACGCAAGCCGCAGGCCACCGCTGGGCGTAAACACCGTAAACGCGTAGTTCTCCACTTTCAGGCTGTTGGCGATAAGGCGGGTCACCGGTGTCGCGACTTCCTCGAGGAAAGTCTCGTAGGACTGTTCGGCGGTCGCCGTCCGCTGGCGGCGCTGCTGCGCCCGCTCCCGGGCGACTTCGATCGCGCGGTTCAGTCGGTTACGGACAAGCGAAACTTCCACAGCTGACTATTGTGTCACGCTTCAACCACGAGCCGTCGCGAAGGCGACACAAGAGTGTGGGCGAACGTACCGTGCTCGATTGAGCTCGCAGCGGCACTAAAATAAACCGTCGTGTCTCCTGTGACCGGTCAACCCATTGATTACGCTGCCGCTCGCCGGTCGCTGGCCCGTCGCGACCCGATTCTCCGTGACCTGATGCGTCGTCGTGGCACGTGCGGTCTGTCTGACTCACAGCACACGGATCCGTTTCAGGCACTCGTGCACGCCATTATTTCGCAGCAGCTCTCGACGAGGGCGGCGGCGACCATTGCCTCAAGGGTCGACGTGTTGCTTGGCGGTCTGCCCACGCCCGCGAGTCTTGCTGGCGTGTCGGACGTGCAATTGCGCGGAGCTGGCCTCAGCGGCCAGAAGGTCAGTTATGTGCGAGCGCTCAGCGAGCACGTCTCGGATGGATCGCTAGAGCTTGGCGCCCTCGATGCCATGTCTGACGAAGCCGTGATCGCCGCGTTGACGGAGGTAAAGGGCATCGGCCGGTGGACGGCCGAGATGTTTCTGATGTTCCGCCTGCACCGCCCCGACGTCCTGCCCGTGGGCGACCTCGGCATCGGCAAGGCCGTGCAGCGTGCCTACCGACTTCGCACGTTGCCGTCGCCGACCCGGCTGCTTCGCCTCGGCGAGGCGTGGCGCCCGTATCGATCGGTGGCGTGCTGGTATCTGTGGGAAAGCCTCTCGAACAACCCAGCACAGGAGTGACACCCATGCCTCGACGTGCTTCTATTCGACTAGCCCTTACCATCATGGTCGCTGGCGCGTTCGTGATGATCAGCGCCACGCCGCCGCAGGCGCAAGGGCCGGTATCGACCGCTGATATCCCGCGTCTACCGTTTGAGAAGTACACGTTACCCAACGGCCTGGAGGTGATTCTCAGTCAGAACCGAGGACTGCCGATGGTGTCGGTCAACCTGTGGTACCACGTCGGGCCAGTGAACGAGGAGCCGGGTCGCACCGGGTTTGCCCATCTGTTCGAGCACATGATGTTCCAGAGTTCGAAGCATGTGCCGGAAGATTCCCACATCCGGTTACTGGAAGCGGCCGGTGCCAGTGATCTGAACGGCACGACCAGTCACGACCGCACCAACTATTTCGAGACCGTGCCGGCCAACCAGCTTGAGCTGGCGCTATGGCTTGAGTCCGACCGCATGGGCTATTTGCTCGAAAAGATTGATCAGCGCGCCCTGTCGAATCAGCAGGACGTCGTGCGAAACGAGCGGCGCCAGAGTGTGGAGAATCGCCCCTACGGGCTTGCCGAGGAGACGCTGATACAGACGCTGTTTCCGAAGGGACATCCCTACTACGGCGACGTGATCGGCTCGCACGAGGATATCCAGGCGGTGAAGCTGGACGACGTGAACCGATTCTTTCGCCAGTTCTACGCGCCAAACAACGCGAGCCTTGCGATCGTGGGGGACTTCGAGCCCGCACAGGCGAAGGCACTGGTGGAGAAATACTTCGGCACGCTCAAGCGTGGCCCGGTCGTCCCGGCCGTGGAGACCGAGACACCAGCGATCACCGCCGAGCGGCGGCGGGTCGTCACGGCACGCGTGGAGTTCCCGCGGGTCTATATGGCTTGGCTGTCGCCCCCAATCTTTAAGCCGGGCGATGCCGACGCGGACATTGTCGCCAGCGTTCTTGGCTCCGGGCGGGCGAGCCGCCTCTACAGAACACTCGTGTACGAGAAACAGATTGCGCAGGACGTGTCCGCGTTTCAACAGTCGCTCGTGCTCGGCTCGGTCTTTCAGATTGAGGCCACCGCACGTCCCGGTCACACCGTCGAGGAGTTGGAGCAGGCAATCGACGAAGAACTGGCCCTTCTGAAGATGCAGGCGCCTGACATCCGCGAGGTTGAACGGTCGCGAAACACGATCGAGACATACATGGTCGGCGGTCTGGAGCGTCTTGGCGGATTCGGAGGCGTGTCCGATCGGCTGAACTCCTACAACCACTATCTCGGGACGCCTGACTATCTCGACAAGGACATTCAGCGCTACCGGGACGTCACGCCCGCGTCCGTGCAGGCGTTCGCGCGCGAGCATTTGTCCGAGAGCGGTCGCGTCGTTCTGCACGTGCTGCCGGGGGAACCGCAAGCGCCTGTAGCGCAGGACGAGCCGTCAGCAGCCCAACGAGAGATGTCCGCACCCGCAGTCTCGGGGGAGGTCGAGGCGACGAGCGGGGAGGGCGCGACAATCAACGACG
>Ga0209403_10005260_pt1 | contig 13596 bp, 12 predicted proteins | sample ArcticOcean_MG_C_8_FD_187440 | JGI IMG/M metagenome (GOLD analysis project Ga0209403, IMG submission 187440) | Marine microbial communities from western Arctic Ocean - ArcticOcean_MG_CB11_86 (SPAdes) (version 2) | ecosystem: Environmental > Aquatic > Marine > Oceanic | place: Arctic Ocean... | reverse complement strand
GCCAATTGATTTCGTCCGGTTGTACTCCCGTTTCGAACTCACCTCTAAATAAATGATGGTATCGTTCTGCGATTTCATCGGCGAGGAAAGGATCGATAAGCTGATCAACCAACAAGACACCGTCACGATCAAAAGAAGCGATTTGTTGATCGGAAAGTTTTATATTCATAGTTTGTTGTTTGGATTAATAGTTGGCTAACGCAGAGTTGAGAAGTTTTTGAGCAAGCGCAGCGCAGGGGAAAAAATCTTTCTCGAACGACTTGTTGGAAGTTATTGTTTTAATGTTTATTTGTAATCACTTAGAAACAGAAATCCGAGGAATCTCCCCCCATAAATTCAGCAGGTATTATTTGGGTACCCCTCTCTGACTTGCACCCAACATGCATCTGTCTTCAGCAAATCGATCTTCGAAATTATCAATTTGAAAACTGATCAGACCGTCAAATAGGCATTGCGGACGGCGTCATCGGCGGCGAGGCCGGCCATCGTGCCCTCGTAGCGGATGTGACCTTTTTCGATGATGTAGGCGCGGTCGGCGAGTTGGGTGGCGAAGCGCAAGTTTTGCTCAGAGAGAATGACCGTCAGCCCTTCGCGCTTGAGTTCCTGGATGGTCGCGGCCATCTGCTGGACGATGACGGGCGCGAGTCCTTCGGAGGGTTCGTCGAGCAGGATCAGCTTGGGATTGCCCATCAGGGTGCGGGCGATGGTGAGCATCTGCTGCTCGCCCCCGCTCATCTGTCCCCCTGGACGATCCCGCATTTCTCCAAGGTTCGGAAAAATCTCGAAAATGCGGTCAGGGGTCCACTCCGGAAGTTCCGGGCGTGACGGGCGGGTGCCGACTTCCAGATTCTCCATCACCGTCAAATCGGTGAAGATGCGCCGCTCTTCCGGAACGTAGCCGATCCCGTGTCGGCACGCCACATGCGGGGGCTGGCGGGTGAGCGGCTGGCTCTCGAAGGTGACGGTTCCGGACTCCGGACGCACCAAGCCATTGATGCTTTTCAGCGTGGTGGATTTGCCCGCACCATTGCGCCCCAAAAGCGCGACGACCTCCCCGCGTTGCACGTTCAGGGACAAGTCCGTGAGGATGTGGGCGCGTCCGTAGAAGGTGTTCAGTCCGGAAACCTCAAGCATGTTCAGTGGTCTCCATTACTAGTCTGCCCCCTTTGTTAGGCCCGTGGATTCCTGGGCCACTTTGATGAACGACAGCAATGCTTCATTGACTGCTTCTTCCGTGGGAAACACCAAGGCCACTTCTGGCCGGAGCAAAACCAAGTTGTGGGCTTCTTGGTAGGCTTCGTAGTACTTGCCACGAACCCCCTTGCCCAAGTCTTTCCTTGTGTACTCAGACCTCATTTCATCACCATTGCCAGTTTTCTTCATGGTTCTTCCTCTCTTGTTTGGTCATGGGTCGAGCGCTGATGATCCTCATCATATCTGGACGTTCGGTGTGAGCTACCACAAGGAGCCTGCCTATTTTTGAAGCACCAAAGGTCAGCAACCGTTATTCATGAATGGAATGATCTGGATCATCAAAGGTCATTGCCTAGGGACCTCCAAAGACCGAAGCTGCTTCTTGAAAAGAGACTCCGTGTTTCTTGAGGTTAGAGTCGGCCTTGCTCTCATCCCACTCAAACTGCATAACTCACCAGTATTTGGAAAGTATCGTAGGGTACTGTAAAAAAGAGAGAACCACGAATTCAAACCGTTTGTAAAATGTCATCCGAGCCGAGGTAAATGGCCTGCACCTCGGCGTTGTTGCGCACGTTTTCGGGGGTGTCGTCCGCAATCAATTGCCCGCGATTCAGCACGAGGATGCGGTCGGCGTGCGTGAACACCACATCCATGTCGTGTTCGGTGAAGAGGACGGAGAGGTTGCGTTGCTTGACGATTTCCGTCGTCAGCGCCATCAGTCTCACCCGTTCCTTGGGTGCCATCCCGGCGGTCGGTTCGTCCATCAGCAACAGCTTGGGTGCATTCGCCAAGGCCACCGCCAGTTCAACACGCTTGAGGTCGCCGTAGGCGAGAGTGCTACAAGGACGGTCTGCTTGATCGGCAATGCCGACTTGCTCCAGCAGTTCGAGGGCTTCCGGACGGTGCAGACTGGAGGCTCTCCGAATCAGGGACATCAGTTGGTGTCGGTCACTGAGTAGGGCCATCTGCACGTTTTCACAGACCGTCATGCTGGAGTAGGTTGCGGTGATCTGAAAGGTCCGACCCACGCCCAGCCGCCAAACTTCCGGAGGTCGCATCCCCACCGTTTCCTTGCCAAACAGCCGCACCGAACCGGAATCTGGCCTGAGCTGCCCGTTGAGCATGTTGAAGCAAGTGGTCTTGCCCGCACCGTTGGGACCGATGAGGGCCAGCAGTTCCCCGGAATTGAGCGAAAAACTGACGTCCCGAACCGCATGGACTCCACCGAAGGATTTGGAAAGTCCCTGAACTTCCAGACTGGTTTCAGGCATCCGGCGTTCCTGCGGTTTTGGAATGCTGCCACAGGTTTTGGGCAAAACCCGCAATGCCCTGTGGGAACGCCAGCACGATGGCGATGATCAGGGTTCCCAAGAGCAAACGCCAGTACTCGAAACGTGAAATCTCGTCGTGCAACCAAGTGAACACGGATGCTCCCGTGGCTGGTCCCCAGAGCGTTTTCACGCCGCCGAGCAGCACCATGATGAGGGCGTCAAACGAGCGCGGAATCGCCATTTCGTCTGGAAACACGCTGCCCTTGGAAAACACGAACAAGCCGCCTGCAATGCCGGCCATGAATCCGGAGAAGGCGAAGGCCAGCCACTGCTGACGAGAGACGTTGATGCCGATGGACTCACTGCGCAAGGCGGAATCCCGCACCGCCCGCATCGCATAGCCGAAGGGGGTGAAGAGGACATGCCGCAAAATCAGGATGCCGCCGACTCCGGCGATGATCGTCAGGTAGTAGTACGCTATGCGGTCGCTCGCCCACGCGCTGGGCCAGATGCCAAGGATGCCGTCGTCTCCTCCAGTCACGGCGTCCCACTGGAAAACGATGGACCACGCGACTTGCGCGAAGGCCATCGTGAGCATCGCTAGGTACACTCCGGTCAGGCGCACACAGAACCAGCCCACAATCAGGGCCAGCACTCCGGCCATCAATGGGGCGAAGAGCAGCGCCACTTCCATCGGTGCTTCAAAGTGCTTGACCAGCAGTGCCGCCGCATACGCGCCACCGCCAAAAAATGCGGCGTGTCCAAAGGAAACCATCCCACCCGGACCCATCGCAAAGTGCAGGCTGGCTGCAAACAGCGACATGATCACCATTTCGATGATCAGCACGAGAGTGAAGTCATCAGCAAACGTGGGCAGCGCGAATAAGCCAACCACCAGTGCCATGCCGATCATGCGCAAATTACGCGAGGCGGTTTGATAAGGCAATTCTGGAGGACCGACCTGCCCGTGCTGTCCCGAAATTTCGGGTTTGCCCAACAGTCCCCAAGGACGCACGATCAGCACAATCGCCATCAGCGCGAACATCAAAACCAAGGTGCTTTCCGGCAGGATGAGGATCCCGAAGGCATTGCACTCGAAAATCAGCACGGATGCCAGATAAGCCCCAAAAATGCTGCCCATGCCGCCGACGACCACCACGACAAAAATCGCTGCCAAAATCCCAAAATCCATCAGCAGATTCGCTCCGCCCTTAGGCAACTGCGCAGCCCCACCAAGCCCGGCGAGCAGCGATCCCAGAAAGAAGGTGCCCGTGAACAGCCACGTCTGATTCACCCCCAGCGCTCCGACCATTTCCCGATCCTGTGTGGCGGCTCGCACCAAGCAGCCCCAGCGGGTGCGGTTGAAGAGAAACCACAGCGCCACCAGCACGACCAGACTGAGGGCAATCAGGGCGAGATCGTATTCTGGCAGAAGCGTGCCAAAAATATTCACCGTGCTGTCAAGTCCGGGGGCCAGCGGTCCCAGCAAATCCTCTGCTCCCCAAACCAACAACGCCAAATCCTGAATCACCAGAATGACTCCAAAAGTGGCGACAAGCTGGAAGAGTTCCGGGGCTTGATAGACCCGGCGCAAGATGAGGATTTCAACCACCACGCCGATCAGACCCACTGCGATGGCGGAGAGCAGCATGGCGATCCAAAACCCCATCACGCTGGTCAGGTGGCTCGTGAAAGTGTAGGCAAAAAACGCCCCCAACATGTAGAACGAACCGTGCGCGAAATTCACCACCCGGGTGACTCCAAAGATGATCGACAACCCGGACGCAACCAGAAACACCGCTGCTGCGCTCGAAAGCCCGGTCAGCACTTGGACAATGAAAAATCCCATATGATCTCAATAGATGTGGTTGGGGGGCCCGATCTAAATCCCCCCTGGGCCCCCTTTGAGAAAAAGGGGGGGTCTTAGGGTCAGTTGGCCGCAGGACGCAGCTTGCGCACTTCGGCATCGGAGGGCAGGTAATCGGCCCCGTCCAGATAGGACCAGTTGACCATCATGCCCTTGCCGTTCTTCAGCTTGGTCCAGCCCAAGTAGGCGCCCATCGTGGACTGGTGGTCAAGCGCTCGGTAGTGGATGGAACCTGTCGGGGAGGAATACGTCAGCCCCTCCATCGCATCCACGAGCGCTTCCGTATCGGTTGACCCGGCCTTTTCGATGGCGGCTTTGATGCCGAGCATCGTGTTGTAGCCAACAATGGAACCGATGCGGGGATAGTCATTGTACCGCGCCTGATACGACTTAAGGAAGGCATTGTGGGCTGGAGTGTTGATGGCATACCAAGGGTAGCCAGTGACAAGCCAGCCTTCCGGAGCTTCGCCCTTTAGTGGATCGAGGTATTCCGGCTCACCTGTGAGCAGTCCGACCATGAGCTTGCCACTGAAGAAACCCCGCAGTTTGCCTTCACGGGCGAACTTGGCGAGGTCCGAACCGAAGGTGACGTTGTAGACCGCTTCGGGCTTGGCGGCACTGAGGGCTTGCACTTCTGCACCCGCGTCAATCTTGAAGAGCGCAGGCCACTGTTCGGCTACGAACTCGACATCCGGACGCAACTGCTTCATCACTTTCTGGAACGCCGACACCGCGTCTTTGCCGTAGGCGTAGTTCGGGGCAATGGTCGCCCAGCGTTTTGCCGGGTTCTTTGCGGCTTGTTCGGCCAGCATTGAAGCCTGCATGTAGGTGGAGGGCCGCAACCGGAAGGTGTAGCGGTTCCCATTTGCCCACACAAGAGCATCGGCCAGCGGCTCGGCGGCGACGTACAGCACCTTGCGTTGCCCGGCGAACGAAGTCAACGCCAACCCAATGTGCGAAAACAGCGACCCGGAAATCAGGGCAACGCGGTCCTTGGACACCAGCTCCTCGGCGATCTTCACGGCGTCGCCTGGTTTGCCGTTGTCGTCCCGCGAGACGAGTTCGAGCTTTTTGCCCAGCACCCCGCCTGCGGAATTGATGTGCTCCAGCGCCAGTTCCACACCCATCTTGTACGGGATGGTGTGGGCCGGCATGCGCTTGTAGCTGTTGATGTCGCCGATCTTGATGGTTCCCCCGGCAGATGCCGGAATCGCGATTCCGAGAGCGGCGATGCTTGCCACCACTGCGGAAAACAATTTCTTCCAGTTCAACATGATCTTGTCCCTCATTGGTTTGATGCTGCGCACCAAACGTTTCCGCAAAATGCGGTAAATGGACGGTGGCCTAAGCAAAGGCCGCTCGCCCCCCCTTGAGCACCAAAGTGCTCCCCACGCTGGCCTCGAAAGCGAGACCAGCCGAAGTCGTGTTTGCCGTCACCTCCACCACAGTTCCGGGCAACACCGGACTGGAGAGACGGGCTTCAAGTTGTGTGAGATTGGCTGGATGCGTTCCGGTTGCTTCTGAAATCATCCGTGCTGCGATCCCCAAGGTGCAAAGCCCGTGAAGAATCGGACGCTCAAATGAATTCGCAAGTGCGACTTCCGGATCAATGTGGATCGGGTGCAAGTCACCCGTCAGTCGGTAAAGCGCGGCTTGGTTCGGGGACGTCGCATAGCTTCCGGACCACGAATCCCCGGTTTTCTCATCCACCGGTGCAGACCCGCCGCCGCGTTCCCCTCCCCAGCCGCCAAGTCCGGGAAGGAAGATCCCATACGAAGCCGTGAAGTATTCGGACTCAACCGCAATGTCGAGCAACGTTGCCTTGCCCTTGTCCCACACTCCCGTGATCCGTCCAGTGGTTTCAATGGCTCCGGATTGAGGCAGGGATTGATGCACCACCAAGGATTGCGAGGCGTGCAGCGAAAACTTGCGGTCATACGCTCCAAGAGCGCCCGCCGCTTCCACCGCCCAAAGCCCGAGGGCACAGGCGTAAGTCGGCAGCACCCGCAAATCTCGCTCGTACACCAAATCGGTTTCCTCGCTGGATGCGCCGACTGCCAATGCGTAAAGAATCGCGTTCCGTTCCTCGTAGTGGACGAGGCGCTGGCCAAGTTCATAGCCTTGCAGTTCAGGCAGTTTCATAGTGCTTGATTTTTCGATTGAACCACAGAGAACACAGAGGCTACAGAGAATTGTTTTTATAGTTTTTTCTCTACCCCTCTGGACCTGCGGTAGTGGTTTTTTGTCAGGTTTCAGTGTTTTGAAAAATTAAAAATATTTTATTTTGGTTATGGAATGCTAAGTCGTTCCTTGGCCTGGGCCACCGCTGCCTGCCGTTCCGGAGAACTCAGGATATTGACATAGATTTCTTTCCAATACGAAAGATTCTGCTCGCCCTGTTCCAAAGCGAGCAACAACGATTTGGTCGCACCCACGGCTTTGGGAGCCTTCGCCATGTTCCGGACGAGTTCCAGCACCTTTTCACGGGTGGTACTTTCAGGAACCACCCAGCCCACGAGGCCAGTGTGCAGGGCCGTTTGCGCATCCCAGCGTTCCCCCAGCAGCAACAAACGCATCAGTGCTCTGGAGCCCAAACGGGCGTGAAACTGGGCCACCGCATCCGGACTGTAAAGCAGGCCCAACCTTGTCGCCGGAATCTGAAAAAAGGCACGCTCGGAGGCGACCAGCGCGTCACACGCCAGCGCGACCGTCACGGCCCCGCCCACGCATGGTCCCTCGATGGCCGCAAGGCACGGCACGGGCAACGCCCGCATGAGTTGATTCACGCGCTGAATGCGTTCGTCAATTTCCTGATCTGCTACAGTTCCGGTGACATCGGAGAGGTCCGCTCCCACACTGAACGTCCCCTCTGCACCTTGCAGGATCACCGCTCTTAAATCCGCATCACTCTGCAACCACTCCAAGCCTTGCTCCAGTTCCACGAGCAAGGCCAAGGAGAGGGCGTTCTTTTTGCGGGGATTGTTAAGCGTGAGGGTACAAATCCCCTCCTGTTGTTCTGCTAGGATCAGTCCCGTCATTGCTTCATTTCCTGTTTGCAAGTGTCCACTTTTTGCGGACGGGTGTGTCGTCAAAGGCCAACTCTGCTTCTAAATCTTCGGAAAGGTTGAGCAGCAGTTCCTCCGCGTTCCAAGGGGCGACCAACTGCAAGCCCACGGGCAAACCCTCGGAGAGACCACACGGAAGCGACACCGCTGGATTCCCGGAGACATTGAACGGCGCTGTGAAAGGCACCGCACCCCACAGCCAACTCACGCGCTGTCCGTCAATTTCACGGGGACGTTCCCGCACCGGGAAGGCAGTGGTGGCCGTCACCGGAGTGGCGATCACATCGAAATCTTCGAAAAAATCCCGGAGTTGTTGCTGGTACTCGCGGTGGGCTTTTCTGGCGTTTTCCACATCCTCCGCCGTGATTGCTTGTCCGGCTTCCAGCGACTTGCGTTCGTATGCGGTCAACTGCTCCGGAGCCTGCTTCAGCAAGTGCCCGCGTTCCCGCTGTTCCTCGGCCAAAACGAGTGTGTCGAACGCAGCATTCCAGCCTGCGAGCGGAAGCGGGGTTTCACGGACATCATGCCCCAATCTGGACAATTGCCCCACCGCAACCTCGACCACTTGGGCGACTCCAGCAGCGACAGGGCGGTCTTCCGGCCTTGGACACCACACCACCCGCAGCTTTTGTCCGTTGAGGGATTGGCGGGCGTACTTGCGTTCTGCCAGCACTTCAAGGATGTTTCGAGCGTCCGCCACACAACGGGTGAGCGGGCCGGGCGCGATGAAGTCCGACATCGCCCGAAAACCTTTCTCGTTGGAGCAAAGTCCGTAGGTGGGTTTGATGCCGAACAAGCCCGAGAATGCAGCAGGAATCCGGATCGAGCCTCCGCCATCCGCGCCGATGGCTGCCGTTGCCAAACCTGCCGCAACGGAAGCCGCCGCCCCGCCGCTGGAGCCTCCTGGAGTGTGGGACGTGTCCCACGGATTGCGGGCATCGTCGCCCAAACGGTTGTCCGTGGTCGCGGACTGCCCGAACTCTGCGGCGTTGGTCTTGCCCGGAAAGACGGCTCCAGCCGCCCGCAAGCGTTTCACCAGCCCACAGTCCTGTTCTGTGCGGTTCTCCCGGTAGAGTGCAGAACCGTAAGTGGTGATCGATCCCGCCAACTCGAAGGTGTCCTTGATCGAAATTGGAATGCCGCACAACGGCGGAATTTCCACCGTCGGCTTTCGGAAAAGACGCTCTGCGGTCTTGGCCTGCTCACGGGCTTGCTCATCCAAACAGTCGAGGTAGGCATTCAGCGATGGATTGAAACGAGCTATCCGGGCCAAGGTTTCCTCCAGCACCTCGACCGGGGACAACTCACCTCGGCGAAACGCTTCCCGAAGCCGTGTGATGGGCCACCAGAGCGGGCTGTCCTCCTGCTCAGGCATGGGGACTGACCCCGCCGCTGACGGTGAAGACTTCCCCGGTGATGTAGCCTGCCTTGTCACTGACAAGGTAGGACACCATGTCGGCCACATCCTGTGGTTGTCCGACTCGTCCCACGAGCGAGCGGTTTTCCGCATAGCCCTCAAAGAACTCGTCCGGATAGATTTTCCGCAGGAAGTCGTTGTAGATCAGTCCGGGGGAGACGCAGTTGACGCGGATGCCGTGCTTGCCGTTTTCGGCGGCGGCCACGCGGGTCAGCGCGAGAATCCCCGCCTTGGCGGCAGAGTAAGCCGCTCCGTGTTCGGTCGAGGTCTCCCACGCAGCAATCGAGGAGATGTTGATGACTACTCCGGAACGCCGCTCGATCATCTGCGGTAATGCCTGCCTCATACAGTTGAAGGTGCCGTTGAGGTCCACGTCAAGGCAGCGTAGCCACGTCTCCCGCGACATCTCCGCCACCGGCTCCAACTTGTTCCAGCCTGCGTTGTTGACCAGCACGTCCAGCCGTCCGTGCTGCTCGATGATTTCCTGAACTACGGCGCCCACCGCGTCAAAATCCGTCACGTCCAGCGGTTTCGACAAAAACTCGCGCCCGTGTTTTTCGGAAAGCTCTGAGGCCAGTTCGCCACAACGCCGCTCGTGCGCATCCGTGATCACGACATCAAAGCCGTCATCCGCGAGTTGCCGGGCGATGGCCGCGCCAATGCCTGCTCCTGCCGCCGCTGTGACCAGTGCCACTTTTCGTTCAGTCATGTTTGTTTGGAAAAGAAAGTTCAAGAACAACGCATCCCACGTCTGTATTGAACGGGCCGTGTATCTCGCCCGGGGGACGGCTTGCGTAGTGCCCCGTTTCTAACCACAGACCAAAAGCCTGATCATTAGAGGCTGTCACTGACAATCAAGACTTCTTCGGGGTATTCATGGCTTTTCCCGCCAAAGGAGGATGTGTCCGCTCCGGGGAGAAATCAAGTCAAACGAGTGTATTCGCCCGTGTCCACATCAATGCTTAATATCAGTTTTTCTACAGTTCCTTCCAGACCATCAATCCATTGCCACTCCCCTTTGTGTTCTGAATGCAGTGGATTTCAGTAGGTTTCGGTTGTTTTAGCCATTCGTTTGACCTCGTTTTAGTCATCCTGAAGGGCCGGGATCACCTTGCTTCCCAACTCCTCCAAGCGGCGGATGCGCCCACCGGAAAGCAGCGCGAAGGTGATGCGGTCGATGTCGAGTTTGGCGACTTCCTTGAGCTTGGCCACGCAACTCTCGAAATTCCCGGCAACCGTGACCGATTTGACGAATTCCTCACTGACAATCTGCTTGTGCTCGGCCCGCAGGGAGAGGTGTTCCTCGTAGTGGTACGCCTGCTCGGCGGTGGTGAATTCCTCCCGGAAACGTTCCCATGCGGGTGGGACTTTCTTCCAGACCGCGAACGTTGCCGCCTGACTCGTGGCCCAGGCCCGCACATCGTTGAGCGCCTGCTCTTCGTCATCGTCAATGCTCATGGTGACGATCAGATCAATGAGGATGTCGCTGCGCTGGCGTCCGGCCTTTTCGAGTCCCTGGTAGATGTAATCAAGTTGCCAGTTGCAGAAATCCGGATCGGCGGCTCCCATCAGGATCGCGCCGTCGCAGATTTCTCCGCAAAGCCGCAGCATTCCCGGTTGGGAGACCGCCAGATAGATTGGAATCTGCCGCCGCGCTGTGGCCATCCGCACCTTCGTGCCGTAGAGTTCGGCTTCCTCTCCGGTGAAGAGCTGGCGGAATGCGTTGATACCCTGCCGGACCTCGGCAAGTTTGTCGGGCATTTTTCCAATCGAATGCACCGCCACCCAGCCTGCACCGAGTCCGAGCATGGCGCGGTCGTTGGAAAGCTCGTCGAGCGCAGTCGTGGCGTTGGCCGTGACTGTCGGATGTCGTGTTTGCAGGTTGGTGACGGCAGAGCCGATGTGGATTTTCTGCGTCGCCAGTGCAGCCACGTTCATCGCTGCGTAAACGTCCTTCATGCCAAGCTGGTGGTCAATGAACCACAACGCCTCAAAGCCGTTGGCCTCCACCGCTTTGGCAATTTCAGAGACCTGATCGAAGGTTTCGCGGGGACTGACCCCACGGGAGATGCCAAATCGATTGACCATCAGTTTACCCTTTGTAATGCGGTGTGAATTGCGGTTGCGTAAGCTTCGGGTTGATCAACACTCAGCAAGTGCCCGGCATTGGCCACTTCCTGATAGCTGCCGTTGGGGAGTTCCGCGAGCATGATGTCGGCGGCCTTGCGGGGACAGAAGACATCCTCTGTACCTCCGATCACACTGACGGGGCACTGAATTTTTGCTAACAACGGAGTGAGCGGGTTTTCGTGCAAACGCATCATCGCCCGTGAGGCGTTCACATAGCCACCGCCGTTACCGACCGCCTCCAGTCGTCCGGCGGTGACGGCTTCCAGATCGACTGCGGAGTTGACGATTTGCAGCGCGGTGTCTTTTTGTAACGCAGGAGCGAAGGCGTCAAAATCCTGTTCGATCATGCGAATGCGCTCATCGAAAAAACCGACCGCCTGCCGTCCGACCACTGTTGAGGTTCCGGTGACGACCGCCGCCGTGACCAGCTCCGGACGCTGCATCGCAGTCCACAGCACAAGGGTGCCTCCGAGCGAATAGCCCACGCATTGGGCCGGGCCAGTGACTTGCTCCAGAAAGGCAATCAGGTCGCTGCCCAATTGCTCTAGTGTGCCGTCGGCCCCGCCGAGCGTGGTTTCGCCGTGCCCCCGGAAATCGTAGGCAAGGGTACGGAAATCCTCCAGCCGGTCTTGCACACCGGACCAGCTTGTCTTGTCCTCGGCAAGTCCGTGGATCAGCACGACCGGAGGGCCAACGCCCTGAACCGTGTAGGCCACCTCAAGGTCTCCGAGCTGGATTTTCATGCTGCTCCGTTTTCCGCTTCCGATGCTTTTACGATCTGATCCCGCAGGACGGCTTTGCGAATCTTGCCCGCTGGAGTCGTGGGGAACTCGTCCACGATCCGGAGCAGTTCCGGGCAGTGGTACTTGGGCAGCCCCTTGGCTTGCAGGAAGTCGCTGAGGCTGTCCAGCGTGGGAGCTTCGCCCTTCGGGATGATCACGGCGCAAAGCCGTTCCCCCATCCGTTCGTCCGGGTAACCCACGACTGCGACACCGGAAACGTGGGGATGGCTCGCCAGCGCGTCTTCAATGGGCACGGGAGCGATGTTGACTCCGCCGCGGATGATCAAATCCTTGAGACGCCCCGTGATCCGGAGGTAGCCGTCTTCACTGAGGATGGCTAAATCTCCGGTGCGGAAAAAACCAGCTTCCGTCAGCAACGACTCGTAAAGCTCTTCCTGCCCGTAGTAGCCGATGAAGACTCCGGGGCCGCGCACCACCAATTCGCCTTGCTCACCCGTAGGGAGCAGCTGGTTCTCCGAGTCGAGGATCTTCATTTCCAGTCCGGGCAAGCCGACTCCGGCGGTGGTCAGGGTTTTCTCAATAGGGGTTCCGCTCAAAGCAGTGGTCAGTCCGCCTTCGGTCATGCCCCAAAGTACAGTGACGAAGGTGTTGGGGAATTGTGCTTTGGCCCTTTGCATCAGCACCGGAGGCACCTGTGCCCCGCCACAGAGAAACCAGCGCAGTGAAGCCAATTTCGGCTGATCGCTCTTCCAGTTCGCCTCCACCAAGTCCTTGAGGAACGGCGTGGCCGCAGCGGTGAAGACACAACCATACTCCGCGATCATCGTCAGTGCCTCTTGCGGATTCCAGACGTCCTGAAGCACCAGTGGCGCGCCGTTGTAGAGCGAGAGTCTGGCCCCATGAATTGTGCCGACGCTGTGCCCCAACGGCGAGGCCATGAAGATCGGATCATGTGGCCCTAGCGAAAAACGCTCTGTGAAGGTGAGGTTCAGTGCGGCCAGCGTGTCGGCGCTGTGCATGACCGCCTTCGGACGCCCCGTTGTGCTGGAGGTGAACATAAGGTGATCAAGCTTGGCAACACTTGGTGCAGACGGAAGTGGCTTATCCGAACTCTCCATCCAACTCTGTGAGTTTTCGCCCACGAGCAGGATATCGATGCGATGCCTGCAAAGCTGTGTGGCAGAGTGGGCGGTCTCCCCCGTGGCTGCGGAACCGTGTCGTTCCGTCGTGATGATCCCACGCGCACCCGTGAGTTCTACAACATAACAGAGGTTGTCTGCGTCAATGCGTGTGGGCAGGTTCGCAGGAATGCCACCCATCCGGAGGATCGCCAGCAGGGCGACTTGCCACTCCACCCAGTTCGGCAGGAACAGGATGATCACCTCGCCTTCACGCAGCCCTCGCTGCCTGAGTGTGTCCGCCAATGCTCCGGATGTTGACCAGAGTTCGCTGTGCGTCAGTCGCTGTCCCCGGTTGTCCGCAACCGCCAAGTCGCCACCTCGCTTTGTGACGATGCTCGCGTAGCGGTCTTGCAGGAGTTCCCCCGTCCACCAGCCTTGCTGACGATACCCCTGCTCACGTTGCAAGGTTTTGGTTAGGAAATCACGGTTGCCCTGTTTCTTCATTACTACCATTCTTGCATTTTCATCGGCCATCTCATGACATGAGGCTCTATGATACCAAGGCTTTTGGAAAAATCAAGAGAGTGATGTCACTTTTTTTTATTGCATGATGTCACTTTTTTTATTATGATCAAAATCAGATTAATCCAGATTGCAACTTGGTGACGTAATCCAAGCAAGAACAGACCGTGCGGCCACTGAAGAAAAACGCAAGCCCCCTTGTCATTCCTCCCACGATCAAAGGGCAGCGCACCCGTAGTCACATCCTCAATTGTGCCCGCAAGGTT
>Ga0209403_10005255_pt1 | contig 13604 bp, 11 predicted proteins | sample ArcticOcean_MG_C_8_FD_187440 | JGI IMG/M metagenome (GOLD analysis project Ga0209403, IMG submission 187440) | Marine microbial communities from western Arctic Ocean - ArcticOcean_MG_CB11_86 (SPAdes) (version 2) | ecosystem: Environmental > Aquatic > Marine > Oceanic | place: Arctic Ocean... | reverse complement strand
ATTGTAGTAATAGCTGACTCTAAAATTACATCATACATTCCCGCTTTATCTTTAAGCCCTCGAAGACCAAGTGTACGATTTGGATCAAATTTAATTTGTATGTGAAGATTATTATTTTTTAACAAAAGTGATGATAAATTATTTGATTTTTTAGTATATCCAATAAACTGTTTTGAGTTTTTTAGTTTTAAGCTTAATTTATTTTTTTCAACCTTTGGTAGTTCATTAATGTTTTTCCAACTACCTCTTTGTAAAGGCACGCTACTATCTAAAAATTTTCTAGCATACTCAATTACTTTTTCACCCCTTATATAATTATACTTCTTTCCACGCTCAGCTCCATTTGACTCTGAAATTACATCTGTGCCATATAAAGCGTTATATAAACTCCCCCATCTTGCATTGGCAGCATTTAAAGCATACCGAGCGTTCATTATAGGAACAACCAATTGTGGGCCAGCAATTGTAGAAATTTCATTGTCTATGTTTTTTGTTCTAATTGAAAAGTTTTTCCCTTCTTTCTTTAAATAATTAATTTTTTTTAAAAAATTAAAATATTTTTTTGTATTAAATTTTTTCCCTTTATTATTTCTATGCCAAATATCAATTTTCTTTTGTAAAATTTCTCTAAACTCTAAAAGATTTTTATTTTTTATATAAAGTTCATGTGCGCACTTATCTATACCCTGCCAAAATTTTTTTTTATTTAAGCCGGTACCCGGTAAAAGCTCATTATTCACAAAATTTAGTAGTTCAGTAGCTATTGAAAGGCGCCCAATTGAAATATACTTTTTTGCCATAATTATTTATATTATATATATAATAAAAATTATGAAAAGTTATTTAAATTTTGAAAAAGAGATTAAAGTTCTAGAACAAGAGCTAGAAAAATTAAAAGACCCTTTTAACAATGAAGGGATATCAGAGGTTGACACAAAAAGAATTTCAGAAATACAGATAGAAATTGATGAAAAATTAAGATCGTCATATTTAAATTTAAATGAATGGCAAAAAACACAAGTTGCGCGACACGAGGAAAGACCAAAAGCTAAATTTTTTATAGAAAGTTTATTTACAGACTTTATTAAAATTTCAGGAGATAGAAGATTTTCAGAAGACGAAGCTGTTCTTGTTGGTTTTGCAAAATTTAATGGAAAATCAGTTTTAGTAATAGGTCAAGAAAAAGGTGATGATCTTGATAGTAGGTTAAAAAGAAATTTTGGAATGATGAGACCTGAGGGCTACAGAAAGTGTATTCGACTTATGAAGCTTGCGGATAAATTTAATATTCCGGTAATTTCTTTTGTTGATACTCCTGGAGCGTATCCAGGCATTGGAGCCGAACAAAGAGGTCAAGCAGAAGCCATAGCCAATTCGATAGAATGCAGCATGTCTTTAGAGGTCCCAATAATATCAGTTATTATTGGAGAAGGTGGTTCTGGTGGCGCAATTGCTTTAGCTTCAGCAAATAAAGTTTTAATGTTAGGTAATGCAATATACTCAGTAATTTCTCCAGAAGGATGTGCCTCTATATTATGGCGAGATCCAACTAAATCTTTAGAAGCGGCCAAGGCAATGAAATTGACTGCAAATGAACTTTTAAAATCTGGCATTATAGATGAAATAATACAAGAACCTTTGGGCGGGGCACACAGAAATAAAAATCAAACATCTGAATTAGTTAAAGAAGCGTTAGAAAGAAATTTAAATAATTTTAAAATTTTATCAAGAGAAGAAATTTTTAAACAACGAAAAGAAAAATTTTTAAGTATAGGTAAGCAAAAAAGTTTTAGTATGTTCTCAAAAGATAGTATTAATATATTTAAAGAAGCTAATTTTTTCCTGGCAACTAAAGAAAAAATAAAAAGAAAAAAAAATAAGTTATTTTTAATATTTCTGCTAGTATTTAGTATAGGTTTAGTAATTTATAATTTATAAAGCACCACAGCAGTGCTTGTATTTTTTTCCCGAACCACAAAAGCAAGGCTCATTTCTTTTCATCTTTTTATTAGGCGATTTAGACATTTTTTTTATTGGTTCAATATTCTCATTTTGTGAAGCTTTTTCTTCTTGAGCCACAACCTCAAGGTTATTAAGAAAAGTAATAAAGTCTAACTTTATTTTATTTAATAACTGTTCAAACAATTTAAAAGCTTCTCTTTTAAATTCTTCTAAAGGGTCTTTTTGAGCATAGCCTCTTAATCCAACAATTTGTCTTAAATGTTCCAAATATTGTAAATGTGAACGCCACAAAAAATCAATTGTTTGTAAAAAGACTCTTTTTTCTAATTCCAAATTAGCTTCTTCGGAAAGCACTTTTTTTCTTTTATTTCTAAATTCATTAAACTTATTTTTTATAATATTTTCAAAATCTTCATTTTTTGCATTAATAATATCACTTAATTCTTCATCTTTAATAGCACGACCTAAAATTGGTTTAATTGTTGTTTTTAAACTATCAAGTTGATTTTCTTGATCTAAAATAGATTTTTCATTTATTAAATCTTTACACAAATCTTTTAAAAAAGAATTTATTATTTCGTTAACATTTTTTGATTTTAATATTTCTTTTCTTTGGACAAAAATGACCTGTCTTTGATCATTCATAACATCATCAAACTTTAACAGAGTTTTTCTTATATCGAAATTACGAGCCTCTACTCTTTGTTGGGCTCTTTCTAGCGCTTTATTTATCCATGGGTGATCAATTGACTCTCCTTCCTTTAGTCCAAATTTTTTCATTATTCCGTCGATTGATTCAGATCCAAATATTCTCATTAAGTCATCTTCTAGGCTTATATAAAAAATTGAGTTACCAGGATCACCTTGTCTTCCCGATCTACCTCTAAGTTGGTTATCTATCCTTCTACTTTCATGTCTTTCTGTTCCAATCACAAAAAGCCCACCTTTTTTTATAACTTCTTTTTTTTCTTCAACAATCAAATTATTTTTATTTTCTAAATTTTCTTTTAGTAAAACTTTTTGATTTCCTCCTAGCTGAATATCGGTCCCTCTTCCAGCCATGTTAGTAGCTATTGTAGTTGATCCTAACTTGCCAGCATCAGCTATAATTTGTGCTTCATTTTCATGATTTTTAGCATTTAGCACATTGTGTTTTATTTTTTTATCTTTAAGAAGTTGTGAAATTTTTTCAGATTTTTCTATACTTGTTGTTCCAACCAAAACAGGTTGTTTATTTTCATTACATATTTCTATTTTGTTAATTATTGCTTTATATTTTTCACTTTCAGTTCTAAAAATTTGGTCATTAGAATCATTTCTTATCATCTGCCTATTTGTTGGAATAGAAACTGTTTTTAATTTATATATATCATAAAACTCTTCGGCTTCAGTCATTGCTGTCCCTGTCATCCCAGATAATTTTTCATAAAGTCTAAAATAGTTTTGATATGTAATAGAAGCCAAGGTCTGATTTTCACTTTGAATCTCAACATTTTCTTTTGCTTCTATTGCTTGGTGTAAACCGTCAGAAAATCTTCTACCATCTAACACTCGACCCGTGAACTCATCAATAATTTGAATTTTATTATCTCTAACAATGTAATCAGTATCTTTTAAAAATAACAAATTTGCTTTTAAAGCTTGGTTTATATGATGAACTAGATTGATATTTTTAGGGTCATAAAAATTATTATTTTTAAGAACTCCATATGTTTTAGACATTTTTTCAATGTTATCTATTCCTTTTTCAGAAAGCATTACGTTCTTATCTTTTTCGTCTAATTCATAATCATCCTTACCTAACTTTTTAACAAATTTATTAGCTACAAAATACTGATCTGATTTATCTTCAGTTCCCCCGGAAATAACAAGAGGTGTTCTAGCTTCATCAATAAGAATACTATCTACTTCATCTACTATACAAAAAAAATGATTTCGCTGGGCCATCTCTTTTATATCGTATTTCATATTATCTCTCAAATAATCAAACCCAAATTCATTGTTAGTTCCATAAGTAACGTCACAATCATAATTTTTTTTACGAGAGATATCATCCATTTCATTTTCTATACACCCTACTGACAAACCTAAAAATTCATAAATTTTACCCATCCATTCAGAATCTCTTTTTGCTAAATAATCATTTACAGTAACTACATGAACTCCTTTACCCATTAATGAATTTAAATAAACAGGAAGAGTTGAGACTAGCGTTTTTCCTTCTCCAGTTTTCATTTCAGCAATTTTACCTTGATGTAATATAATTCCACCCATGAGTTGAACATCATAGTGACGTTCTCCCAAAACTCTTCTTGCCGCTTCCCTAACGCAAGCAAATGCTTCAGGCATCAAATCTTCTAGTTTTGTTCCATCTTTAATTTTAGATTTAAATTCTTCAGTTTTAGATGGGAAATCTTTATCGGAGATTTTTCTTATATTTGGCTCCAAGAGGTTAATTTTTTCAACAATGGATTTTAGTTGGTCAATTTCTCTTTGGCTTGAGTTTTTAACAAATTTACCAATAATTTTACCGATATTAAGCATAATAGTTATTTTTTTTTTGCAATGTAATATAAATTATATTAATTCAACAAAGACTTATATAATCAATAATAATAATATTTAAATAGCAATGACTCTAAATTTAAAAAATCTGCTCAACCCTAAAGTAAAGATGTCGAAAATGGGTGAATTCCAAGAGCTACAACCCATTGAAGGACTTGAAATATCAGCTATATCAGCTGATTTGTATGGAGATGGAAGAGACGACTTGGCTTTATTTTTTTTTCAGGATGGAGCTAACTTTGCTGCAGTATACACAACATCAAAAGTAACTTCGGCATGCATTAATTGGAATCTCAAGATAAAAAGAAATTTTGTAAAAGCTCTTATGATAAATACAAAAAATGCAAATACATTTACAGGTATTAAAGGTGCACAAGGGTTAAAAGAAGTTGCACATTCGCTATCAAAAGCTCTAACACTTAAATCATCCCAATCACCTAAAGGTGTCAAAGATGTTGTAAAAATAACAGATTTAATTTTTTCCTCAACGGGAGTTATTGGGGAAGAGTTTCCGTATATAAAAATTAAAAATAGTGTTCCCGATCTAGTAAAAAAATTAAGAACAGAACAAAATAAATTTGTGTGGTTCAAAGCCGCAACAGCAATTATGACAACAGATACTAAACCTAAAGTAGCTTATGAAGAATGTAAAATAGGTAGCAAATTAGTTAAAATTTCTGGGATAGCTAAAGGATCAGGAATGATAGCTCCAAACATGGCTACAATGTTAGGATTTATATTTACTGACGCAAATATACCTTCAGTTTTTTTAAAAGCTCTTTTAAAAAAAGTAACAGCAACTTCATTTAATTCTATAACTGTAGATGGAGACACATCTACAAATGATATGGTTGGAATTTTTGCTACTGGAAAAGCAAAAAATTCAAAAATATATAATGTTCTAGATCCAAAATTAAGGGATTTTGAAAAAGCTTTACACAATTTGTCCTTAAATCTTGCAAAACAAATAGTAGTTGATGGTGAGGGGGCCAAAAAATTTATTACAATAAATGTTATAGGAGCCAGATCAACATCAATGGCAAAAAATGTTGGTTTTTCGATTGCAAACTCACCTCTTTTTAAAACAGCTATTGCTGGTGAAGATCCAAACTGGGGTAGAATTGTTATGGCTATTGGAAAATCGGGTGAAAATGTTATTCAAAACAAAATAAAAATAAAAATAGGAAATTATTTAGTAGCTGAAGATAGTAGTGTAGCTAAAGAATATGATGAAAAAGAATTAAAAAAATATATGGAATGGGACTCTATTGATGTTGAGGTGAATCTCAATCTGAGCAATGCTAATTTTACTGTTTATACTTGTGATTTTACGCATGATTATATTGATATAAATGCTGATTATAGAAATTAACACTTGTTTTTTATAACTAAAATTAAATAATAATAAGACTATGATTAAATACAATTTAAAATGTAAATGTAAAAAAGTTTTTGAAAGTTGGTTTTTAAGCTCAGAAGAGTATGATACTCTAAGTAAAAAAAAATTAATTACTTGTATTTACTGCAAATCAAGTAAAGTAAAAAAGTCTATCATGGCTCCAAATGTAACTAGCAAGTCAAACAAACTATCAAATAAACCTCATTTAGAAAAAAAAATAAAAAAAGAACTTCTACAATTTAGAAGATATATAGAAAAGAATTGCAAAAATGTCGGTGATAATTTTAGTCAAGAAGCTAGAAATATATATTATGATAAAAAAACTACAAAAGGAATTTATGGTAAAGCTACACCAGAGGAAACATCAGAGTTATTGGACGAGGGAATAGAAGTTACCACAATACCTTGGGTAGATAAATTTGAAAATTAACTTTTTAAAAAAGTTGAAATATAGTTTACAGAGAAATCTTTGGACCTTTCCCATGTATTTGATAATAAATTAAACTTTACACCAACCAATTCATCCAATTTAAAATTATTATTATTTGCAAAAATTTCTAATTCTTGAGGTGTTAAAAATTTATTCCAATCATGTGTTCCAATTGGTAGCCATCTTAAAATATACTCCGCACCTAATATTGCAAAAAAATATGACTTTAAATTTTTGTTTATTGTGGCTACAAACATAATTCCATTACTTTTAATTAATTTTGAACAATTTTTAATAAAAAAATTTACATCTAAAACATGCTCAATGACTTCCATATTTAAAATGACATCATATTTATTTTTAAAATTCATATTTTCAGGAGAACAACAAATGTAATTAATATCCAAGTTCATTTTATTAGAATGTAATTTAGCAACTTCAATATTATTTTTAGAAACATCTATCCCAGTCATTTTTGCACCCAATCTTGTTAAGGGTTCACATAGTAAACCTCCGCCACACCCTATATCTAAGATTTTTAAATTTTTTAAAGGTTCATTTGATCTTAAATCAAGATTAAAATAAGAAATTAGTTTTTCTTTTATAAACTCAACTCTTGTAGGGTTAAAGACATGCAAAGGTTTAAATTTTCCATTAGGATTCCACCAATCCTTGGCTAGTCTTGAAAATTTTTCTACTTCTTTTTTATCTACTGTGCTCAAAATATTAATTTTCTAGATATACTTGTACATTTTTATAATTAAGAGTATTTATTAATAAATTATTATTAAAGTAAATAAGATATTTTATCATGAAAAAATTAACCCTTAAATTTGGCGGTACATCTGTTGGTACTATCGAAAAAATTAAGAAAGTTGCCAATATTATAAAAAAAAGAAAAGATGAAGGAAATTCTATTATAGTAGTGGTTTCAGCGATGTCAGGTGTAACTAATGAGTTAAAAGAAAAATCTACTTCAATTAGTAAAAATTTTGATCATAGTGAATTAGACGTTTTGTTATCTTCGGGAGAACAGATATCTTGTTCACTTTTATCTGGGGCATTAATTGATCTAGGTATTAAGGCACGTTCTTGGCTGGGTTGGCAGATACCCATTATAACAGATCGAAATCATACGTCATCGCAGATAACACAAATAAAAACTTCAGAAATTTTAAAATTTATTTCTGATGACGGAATAGCAGTTATTGCTGGATTTCAAGGTGTTTCAGAAAATTTTAGAATTACAACTTTAGGAAGAGGTGGTTCAGATTTATCTGCAGTCGCTGTAGCAAAGTTTTTTGAAACAGATTCTTGTGAAATTTACACAGATGTTGATGGTGTACTAACAACCGATCCTAATATACATAAAGATGCAAAAAAAATTGACAAAATATCTTACGAAGAAATGTTAGAAATGGCATCCTTGGGAGCTAAAGTAATGCAACCAAACGCCGTTCAAGTATCAATGGTTGAAGATATCCCAATTCATGTAAGGTCTAGTCTTTCTGAAATATCTGGAACAAAAATAATTTCAGAAAGCAGTATTGATTATAAAAAAGCTGTAACAGGTATAGCCTATTCAAAAAATAATGCCAAAGTTTCTATAATTGGGGTTATAGATAAGCCTGGCGTTGCAGCGGATGTTTTTGAGCCAATAGGAAAAAATAATATAAATATTGATATGGTTATTCAAAACACTTCTTTAGATGGAAAAACAGCCAATATAACTTTTACTATTAAACAAGAGGATTTAAAAAAAACATTGAATATAATTGAAAAAAACAAGGAAAAAATTGATTATAAAAAAATAACATATGATGATAAGCTTGCAAAAGTATCTATTATTGGTGCTGGCATGATAACTAGCCCTGGAGTTACTCATAAAATGTTTAGATCTTTAGCTGATGAAAAAATTAATATTTTAGCTATTTCAACTTCAGAAATAAAAATTTCTGTATTAGTACAAGAGGATTTGACACAAAAAGCAGTAAAAATATTACATAAAACATTTGAACTTAATTAATAATTCAATGAGCGTAAGACCATTTAGAGATATAAAAAGAAAAAAAACAAAAAAGATTAATGTTGGTGATATAGAAGTTGGTGGTGACTCTACCATCTCGGTTCAGTCTATGACAAACACATTGACAACAGACACAAAAGAAACAATTAATCAAATAAACAAGATAGTAGAAGCGGGTGCTGATATTGTGAGAGTTTCTTGTCCTGATCAAGAGTCATCTTTAGCTTTAAAAAAAATTATATCACAAGTAAAAGTTCCTATAGTAGCTGATATTCATTTTCATTATAAAAGAGCAATAGAAGCAGCAAAATCAGGAGCAAGCTGCTTAAGAATTAATCCAGGAAATATTGGATCTAAAGAAAGAATAAAAGAAGTTTTAAAAGCAGCAAAAGATAACAATTGCTCAATAAGAGTTGGTATAAATGCTGGTTCCTTAGAAAAATCAATATTAGAAAAATATAAAGAACCTTGCCCAGAAGCACTAGTAGAGAGCGCAATTAATAATATTAAGATACTCGAAGATGAGGATTTTTTTAATTTTAAAGTGAGTGTAAAGTCATCAGATGTATTTCTAACTACAAAAGCATACAGAGCTTTATCTAAAGTTTGTGATTATCCATTGCATTTAGGAATTACTGAAGCGGGAAGCTTGACAACTGGAAGCGTCAAATCCTCAATTGGAATTGGCATGCTGTTAATGGAAGGTATTGGAGATACCATAAGAGTTTCTTTGTCTGCTGATCCGATTGAAGAAGTAAAAATTGCTTATGAAATTTTAAAATCATTAAATTTAAGACACAAAGGAGTTAATATTATTTCTTGCCCTTCTTGCGCTCGCCAAGCTTTCCCTGTAATTGATACAGTCAATATACTAGAAAAAAAACTTTCTCACATAAAAGAACCTATTACACTGTCAATTATTGGGTGTGTAGTTAATGGTCCAGGAGAAGCATCACAAACTCAAATAGGATTAACTGGTGGAGGAAAAGATAATCACATGATGTACCTTTCTGGTATTCCCCACCATAAAGTGGCAAGCAAACAAATAATTGAAGAAGTGGTAACCTTAGTTGAAAAAAAATCACAAGAACTTAAACTTAAAAATAATTAAATTATAAAATGATACCTGTTGAAAAAGTAGAATTGATTGTCAGTAAATATGCAAATTTAGAAAAAGAGCTTGCGTCTGGAAATATTGATAAAAAAGATTTTGTTAAAAAATCAAAAGAATATTCTAGTATTGGAGAAGTTATCAATGAGGCTAAGGGTTATATAAATTTTGAGAAAGAAAAAAATGAATTAGAAAAAATTATAAACGAAAAAGACGGAGATTCTGAAATGATTAAATTGGCTGAAAACGAGTTAAGCCAGTTGATAGAAAAAAAAATAGAATATGAAAAGAGGCTTAAAATATATCTTTTACCTAAAGACGAAGCAGACGGCAAGAATGCGATACTTGAAATGAGAGCTGGCACAGGCGGACTTGAAGCCACTCTTTTTGTTGCAGACTTATATAAAATGTATGAAAAAGTTTGTTTAAATAAGAGATGGTCATTAGAAATTATCAGTATATCTAAAAGTGAAGCTGGTGGCTTTAAAGAAGTAATTCTCTTAATTAAAGGAACTGATATTTATTCTTTTTTAAAATTTGAATCTGGGGTTCATCGAGTTCAACGTGTGCCTGAAACAGAAACACAAGGCAGAGTCCATACTTCCGCTGCAACCGTAGCAGTTTTGCCAGAAGCGGAGGAGGTAGATATAAAAATTAACGATAAAGATTTAAGAATTGACGTTTTTAGATCTGGAGGACCTGGAGGACAATCAGTAAATACAACTGATAGTGCTGTTAGAATAACTCACCTTCCAACAGGAACTGTTGTGAGTCAGCAAGACGAAAAGTCTCAGCACAAAAATAGAGCTAAAGCTATGAAAATTTTAAGATCTAGAGTTTATGATGCGGAAAGAGAAAAGAAAGATAAAGAGAGATCAAAAGAGAGAAAAAATCAAATTGGTTCAGGAGATAGATCGGAAAGAATTAGAACTTACAATTTCCCCCAAGGAAGAGTAACTGATCATCGAATTAATATGACTCTTCATAAACTTCAAGAGTTTTTAAGTGGTGATGCATTTGAAGAGTTAAGTCAAAATTTACGGTTACAGGATCAAGAAATTAAATTAGCAAATTTAAAACAGTAATGATTTTAGAAAATACAGTTAGAGAAGCATCGATTTGTTTAAAAAATAATAATATTAATTCACATGAATTAGATGCTCAAATAATTCTTTCCGATATTATGGGTGTGACAAGAGAATTTTTATTAGTAAACAACAATATACCAATCTCAAACGAAATAAGAAAAAAATATAATTGTGCAATTAAAAGAAGAATTAATAGAGAGCCAATTGCTTATATAACTGGAAAAAAAGAGTTTTGGAGCCGAGACTTTGTTGTAAGCAGATCAACACTTATTCCTAGGCCAGAAACAGAGCTTTTGCTCTATAAGGTAATAAATTATTTTAAAAAAAAAAATATTAATATTCTAGATATAGGAACCGGATCGGGATGTATATTGCTTACGTTGTTAAAAGAGTTAACTTTCTCGAAAGGTATTGGTATAGATATTTCAGCAAAGGCAATACAAATTGCCAAAATTAACTCCAAAAGACTTGGCTTGGAATTTAGATCAAAATTTAATGTTTTTGACCTAAGAAACTTTAAAGAAGGAAAATATAACCTTGTTATTTCCAATCCTCCCTACATTCCTTTAAAAGATATGAAAAATTTGAGTGAAGACATAATAAAATATGAGCCTTTAGTAGCTCTAAGAGCTGGGTTTGATGGTCTTGACCTTATAAAAAAAGTTATTTACAAGTCAAATTACCTTTTAAAAAAAAATGGGCTATTAGTAATTGAGATTGGTAATAATCAATATTTGAAAGTTTCAGCTTTGCTTAAACGATCTAATTTTAGAGAAGTAAGCAAAGAGTATGATTACAAACGTAATGTGCGTTGCATAATAGTTACAAAAGTATAATTATTTAAATTAACATAACAAAGATTTTGACAAACTAATATATTCATGACTAAGATAACAATGTTCTGTTTTAAAACAGATTTTTCAAAATAACATGCAACATAGAAGAAATAACAACAGAAGGTTTAGACCTCATTCAGACGGAAGAAATCATCACCAAAGATCAAATGGTGGATCTCAATCTAGATTAAGTTCTGTATCAATTTCTAATGGAAGAGGAAGAAGTAGTAATTTGTCATTACAAGGAGCTGAAAAATTAGTAGAAAAATATAATTTGCTTGCAAAAGATGCTCAAACATCTGGAGACAGATCTTTATCAGAAAACTATTTTCAGCACGCGGATCATTATATTAGAATTGTTGAAGAAAAAAATTTAAACCAAAAAAAAAATAATATTCAAACTAGCGAAACAACTAAGCTTGATGAAAATAAATTGACCGAAAAACCTTCCGAAGAAAAAAAATAAAATTATTTTTGAGCTAGCTCCGCAACCAACACATCAGTTTTTATTCTAAAAATTTCAAATTTTTGTCTCTCATTGTCTTTTAATACTTTTCCTGATGGTAGCTTTAATTTTTGTGAGTTTACTTTTTTTCCATTAACTATTACTTCATAGTGAAGGTGTGGGCCTGTAGACATTCCTGTAGACCCAACATATCCGATTATGTCTCCTTGTCTAACTTTTTTCCCCGATCTTATTCCTTTGGCAAAATTTTTCATGTGGGCATAAACGGTTTCATAAGTTGAGTTATGTTTTATTTTAACGCAATTCCCTCCACCACCGCACCATTTAGCTGCAGTAACAGTTCCGCTACCTGAAGCCATAATAGGTGTACCTGACCTTGCGGCAAAATCTGTTCCATTATGTTTTTTGTTATAACCTAGTATAGGATGTTTTCTATTCCCAAAAGGAGAAGATAATCTTGCTCCATTAATTGGAGTTTTCATTAAAGCTTTTTCAACACTTTTTGCATTTATATCAAAGTAGCCATAATTCTTATCTGACCCAAATTTATAAAGTGTAATTTCTCGCCCGTTAACTGACATATGTGCATAAATTATTGGACCGCTTTTTACAAACTCTCCGTACTCATCAAAAAATTTATCATAAACAATTTTGAAGTAATCATTTTTTCTAATATCTCTTTGAAAATCAATCTCAAAACCAAAAATTCTCGCAAACTCTATAATTGTATCAGGATAAATTTTGGCCTCGGTTGCTGCTGAGTATAGATTATTTAATATTATATTTTCGGCATAAGTTTTTTTCTTAAAAAGCTTAGTAATAATTTTTTTCGAAGAAATTTGACCTAGTTCGTCTTTCGTGATTTCTATTGTAGTACTTTTTGTGATTGGAATAGAAAATTTTAATATTGAATTAGAGCTTTTCTTAAAACCCCTCTCAATAATTATATCAATTTTACCACCAGCGGATAACTGTTTGGGCTTATCATACTTCTTATATTGATTAATAATTTCTTGAATTTGATTATCAGGTATTTTGTAGCTATTCAAAATTTTTTGAATAGTATCTCCCTTTTTTACTTCATAGTTTACATTAAAAAAAGGAGAGTTAATTTTTGAAAATAAAAATTTTTTAATTAAGGAGAGCTCTTTATTATCCTTAATAGATCCTAGCTCTATTTTTGAGTCAACTTTACTATTGTTTTTAAAAGATATTAAAACCAACATTAAAATAATTGTAATAAAACTAGCTAATATTATAAGTATATTTTTTTCAGCGTTTTTTTTAATGAATTGATACATAAGATTTTTATTTTTATATAATAAATAGATGGTATTTTTATATATAAATCGAATAAATTTTACCAAAAAAATGACAATAATCCTTTAATTATAGGCTATTATTCGCCTTGATTTATTCATTAATTAGCTTATAAGCAACGGTCCAACCCCAAAAAAGCTTAAATTTCTATGCTAATTATGGAGTTGTTAATTAGGACGTTAATGACCCCATCCAGTCAATAAATGGTTATGGCATGAAGCGTTTTTAGCTGTTTTATATTGTGAAAAAAGAAGAAGAGAAGTGTGGACGGTTAGGTTACCAAAATTTGTCGTACACACTTCAAAAGTATAAATAATTCGAATGTTATTTATATGAAGCTAGTGTGCGCCGTTATTAAACTTGAGAGTTTGATCATGGCTCAGAACGTACGCTGGCGGCAC
>Ga0209403_10005251_pt1 | contig 13610 bp, 11 predicted proteins | sample ArcticOcean_MG_C_8_FD_187440 | JGI IMG/M metagenome (GOLD analysis project Ga0209403, IMG submission 187440) | Marine microbial communities from western Arctic Ocean - ArcticOcean_MG_CB11_86 (SPAdes) (version 2) | ecosystem: Environmental > Aquatic > Marine > Oceanic | place: Arctic Ocean... | reverse complement strand
GCTTCATTGAACCATTTTTTGATGGATTGGTGCTTTTGTTCTCTTAAGAGAAATGCTTCTTCCTGTGCATCAGTCAAAAGCCCTGCCTCTATCGCTATTGGACCAAGGCGCCTATAGGCATTGTCCTGTCTTAGCCTAAGCCTAAACTCTGCTCTTGATGTAAAAAGTCGGTAGGGCTCGTCTACGCCTTTTGTCACCAAGTCGTCGATAAGAACTCCAATGTATGCTTGGTGGCGTTCCAGTATCAATGGCTCTTTGCCTAAAATTTTTCTTGCCGCATTTGCACCCGCCATCAGACCCTGGCCCGCAGCCTCCTCATAGCCTGTCGTTCCGTTAATCTGCCCGGCAAAATACAGTCCGGGGAATTTCTTAACTTCTAAGGTGTGGCGTAATTGGTGTGGCGGAAAATAATCGTACTCAACTGCATATCCCATCTTGGTGATCACAGCTCTTTCAAGGCCCGGTATTGTTTGGATGAATTCCTGTTGGACCCCCGGAGGCAAGGAGGTAGATAGGCCATTTACATACAACTCTTCTGTCTCAAGCCCTTCGGGCTCCAAAAATACTTGATGCCGCAGCGCCTTTGGAAACCTAGAGATCTTATCCTCTATGGAGGGGCAGTACCTAGGGCCTTGCCCAGAAATGATACCTCCATACAATGCGCTCTTGCTAAGGTTTTTTTGGACCACAGCCTTAAGGTCCTTGCCCGTCCAAGTAATCCAGCAAGGCCTTTGCTCTGGTACAGCTTCCTCAATATATCCGGAAAACCGAAAATCCTCCGGATCTCCGTCCTGCCTATCTGTTCTGGAAAAATCTACGCTTCGTCCATCTACTCTAGGGGGAGTGCCGGTTTTAAACCTTGCTATTTCTAGTCCCCGTTGCTCCAGCGCGTCCGCCAATTCCAGCGCTGGAGCTTCACCCGCTCTGCCTCCTCCCATGCCCTGCCGACCCATATAAATTTTTCCTCTCAAGAAAGTTCCAGCCGTTACTACGACGGCCTTTCCTCTAAATCTGATGCCTGCCCGTGTTTCGATTCCAGTTACTTCGCCGTCTTCTTCTAGCAATCCCGTCACCATGTCCTGGAAAAAGGACAGTGCCGGCAGCTCATCTAATACTTTTCTGATCTTTCGAGGATACAGGCCTCTATCACACTGAGCTCTTGGACTCCAAACTGCTGGCCCTTTCGACCTATTGAGCATGCGAAACTGAATCCTAGAGGCATCCGTAGCTCGTCCCATGGCGCCTCCCATAGCATCCACTTCCCTCACAACCATTCCTTTTGCAATCCCTCCAATTGCGGGGTTACAGCTCATCTGTCCTATTCTCTCTAGGTCAGGAGTTACAAGCAGGGTAGTTGTTCCTAGGCGGGCCGCAGCCGCAGCCGCTTCCGTACCTGCGTGTCCCCCTCCTATCACAATAACATCATATTCGGATTTCATTTATTTTCCTATACAAAAGGAGGCGAATAGTCTGTCCAGGACTTCTTCCAAGGCCACTGCCCCAGTTAGTTCCTCCAGATAAGTTTCAGCCGATTGCAGCTGCACACAAGCCAATTCAATCGGCACCTCAGAATTCGTTTCCATTATAAATTTTTTGATGTGGACTCTCGCTGACTCAACCGCCTTTATTTGTCTCTCCCACAAGAGCAGGGGCACAGAAACTCCTGATTTTACCAATCCTCCATATACTAGGCTTGGGAGGAGTTTTCTAAGCTCTGGAATGCCGGTGTTGTCAATGGTAGAGACCTCTATGGTTGCTACGGGAGTTTTTTCAAATCCTTCGGGAATAAGTTTCTCGCTAGTAGCTGGCCGTAGGTCCTTTTTTGTTCTCAAAAAGACCAAAGAAGTAGCTTTTAGCTCAACCAGGAAATCTTTAACTTCATCGCTTATCGGTGCGCCTGCTTCTAGGCAGAAAATCACCAGGTCTGCTCTCCCTAGTTGCTCCTTTGCCACCTCAATACCCAACCGCTCTATGGTGTCCAGGGAGGCCCTAATCCCTGCAGTGTCAACCAGTCGAAAAGGGAATCCGTCCAGAGAAATGGAGGCCTCTATAGCATCCCTTGTAGTCCCTGGAACTTCAGACACAATGGCACGCTCTCGGCCCAATAATTTATTATATAGACTAGATTTTCCAGAGTTAGGAGGACCCGCTAAGACCACCAACGCTCCCTCTCTCAAGAGCTCGCCCTCTGGTGCATTCGCTATCAAGGCCGTCAAGCGACTCTCCACCCGAGAAGCGTTTTCTAAGATATCTGCCATAGTGGCAGGGCCTTCGTCCTCTTCTGGAAAATCTATACAGCTGGCCAAGGAGGCCTGAAGCTCAACCAGCTCACCTCTAATCTCCTCTACGAGAGTGCTTAAGCCTCTTTCGAGTTGATACAGCGAGGCTTCATGGCTGGCCCTACTGGTGGCCTCTACGAGACCCAACACGGCCTCGGCCTGAATTAAGTCCATCTTTCCATTTAGAACCGCTCGGCGGGTAAATTCTCCTGGTTCTGCCTTTCTGGCCCCAGACTCCAAGCAAGCCCCTAAGACCAACTCTGGCACTAAAGAGCCCCCATGGCAGGAAATTTCTATGACATCTTCGCCCGTATAGCTGTTCGGCTTTCGATATACAGTGACTAGGGTTTGGTCCAGCAACCTTTGGTTGCCCGGGTTCTGGAGCAGAACCAGACTAGCGGTCCTACTAGGAATGTCCTTTACTGCTGCAGGCGTGAGACGTTGCAGTATTTCAAAGGCTTCGCCTCCCGAAAGGCGAACTACCCCAAGGGCTCCTGGGCCAAGGGCTGTAGCTCTTGCTACGATCGTATCCACCCTTAGCTCCTGGGCCTGACTGTTTTGTAGTGGGATCAGGGTTTCCACATTCCTCTAAGGGTCTTTAGATTTCAGCTGGCCCAAGGCAGGGACCTCTTTCAGAGCCTTTCGCTCCTTGGCGATAAGATATTGTTGTGGAATCGTGGCAAGGTTTGCCGTTGCGTAATAAAGATTCAGGCCCGAGGCAAAATTAAAGAAGATGCCAGTCATCATTATGGGCATAAGCCACATCATCATTTTCATTTGCGGGTTGGGACTGGGCATTGATCGCACTGATATCCACTGCAACAAAAACATAGACAGGCCCATTATTACAGGCAAAATATATAAGGGGTCAGCCGCAGACAGGTTCGGCAACCAAAGGAAGCTTTCTCCCCGCAGTTGAATCGTTTTTTGAAATACAAAAAATAGCGTTATCAGGACTGGCCAAGGGAGAAGCATAGGGAGACAGCCCGCCATCGGATTAAACCCATGGTCTTTGTAAAGTTTCATCATTTCTTTTTGGAGCTTTTCCGGCTGGTCTTTATATTTTTTCTGGATGTCCTGAAGAAGGGGCTGCACGGCCATATTTTTCATCTGAGCCCGCATCGCCCTTTGGTTGACAGGGTAAAGAAGTAGTCGCATGAAACATCCGAAAAGAATCAATATCCATCCATAACCCATGTTCAACTTGTCGTGGAGGAGATTAAATATGTACAGCACCCCCGTCACAACGGGACGCACTACTAGTCGCATCCAGCGGTATCCATAGGGGTTTGCCTCTTCCAGTTCGTTACCATAGGAGGCCAACAGCGGTCTCTCTTGGGGGCCCAAAAAGACCCTATATTCAACCGTTCCATTGCCAGGAACTTCCTGTGCAATTGAAATCTCTGCTCGATCTTCTCCAGGAGCTGGAGCAATCGACACTTCCCCCAAATAGTCTTTAGTCTCTGTCTGTCCCTGTCCAGGCAAAATAGCAAAGATGAAGTATTTGCTCTTTAGGGCTAACCACTCGAAGGGGCCCTGGAGGGACTCTTCTTCGTCAATCTTTCTAAAATACTCCGATTGTATGCCATCCGAACTGTGCTTAGCTGCATATCCAAGCACTCTAGACTCCTCTGCCACCCTCCGCTCGTTGTAGGCCAGTCCAACACCCATTTCTGTAATAAGCACAGCCCTGTCGACCCCTGGTCCAGACATCGAAGTCGTTGCTGCAACCTCATAGGAGCTTGGATCAAACTCATAAGTCGTAGTCATAGAGAAGGCGCCTGAAGGGTGTATATAGGTAAAGGCTAAAGACTTTGGTTCGCCTCCTTCTTTCAGTGTTATTCCCCCCTCGGGTGCCACCTGGTAAATCGCTTCTGCAAGGTCCAACTCGCCGTCTGACACTTCTATCCTAGAACCAAGGGCTCCCGGGCCGTCTTGGGCCAACAACTCCACTACACCTTCTTGGTAAAAATTAGGAAACTCCGACAGTTTAGCGGAGATAAGTCGTGCCCCCACAGTACTGAATGTCATGTCATATAACGGGCCTGACACCCCTACTGTGTGCCCGTCTCTTGTCAGTGGGGCGGGGCCGAAGAGGTCGGGAGCCGACTCTTCGCCGGGCTGGCCTTGGTCCCGAGGAAGTCTCTCTTGGGGGAAAAGTTCTGTTTCTCTTGCTTCGAGGGATGGGTCCGCCAACTCTTGCTCTTGAGATAAGGATTCCTCTGGAAGGACTGGAGGAAAAAGTTTATTTGTTGTCACAAGGACTAGAATCATAAGGCTAATTGCCAATAGAAATCTTGATTGCTGGTTCATAGCCGTCTCTCTTTTAACCTACTGGCGGGACAGGATCATAGCCGTCTTTTCCATTTATTGGTTGGCATCGCAACAGCCTCTTTATGCCTAGAGCTAGTCCTTGCCATGGACCATGTCGCTCAACAGCCACCTTGGTGTACTCAGAACAGCTTGGTTGAAATCGGCAACAGGGAATAAAAAATGGTGAGATGCCCTTCTGGTAGAAACTAATAGCCCTAATAATCAGGTGCTGGAACATATGGTCCTTAATGCCTCTTTCGCTTCAGATTCTAACCAGGAAAAATCACTCCTGTATGCTTGTTTCTTTGCTCTAATTAATATGTCCAGCCTTCTGTTCTCTTTTCTTAGGCTGGGCAGCAGGTTAGTCCTAGCTATCTCTTTTAGCCTTCTTTTAACTAGATTTCTTTGGACATTCTTCTGCCCATGCTTAGCTACTATAATGCCCACCCGGGGGCGTGTTCCACTCGAAGGCATCGCCAACAGATCTAATACCCCAGTCCGTTCGCGTCGCACTCCAGGGCCGAAGAAGCGCCGGATATCTTTGGTTTTACTGATCTTGTCGGCAGGGGTAATCCGCAGAGAGGCGTTTCCCTCATTTATTGCTTGCGAATCTTTGGAGTTGATTCTCATTTAACACTTTCTACTTTGTACCAATCTTTACAACCAAGCGGGAGCGACCTCGCGCCCGGCGCCTTGCCAGGGTTTGTCTGCCTCCACGGGTTTTCATTCTCTTGCGAAAGCCGTGTTTGTTGACCCGCTTCCGGTTGCGGGGTCTGTATGTGGGTTTCATAAGGTTGGGGCCTTTTTTCTTTTTGAACTCTTATAGTTTAGCTAGGGAAGATATTTGAGAGCGCTGGTACGGGTCAAGGCTGTAGCAACTAAACGCGACTAGAAATTGACTTTTCCACAATTCGATTCTAGCGTCCTTCTCCAGCAAAGTGCGATCTGTGCAGCTAGTCTTCAATTCTTGTCAAAAGGAGTTCATGGAGTTCACAGCCGAAGAACTGTGGTCAAAGGTTCTAGAAAATGCTCGCACACAGATTCAAGGGCAAACCTATCGTACCTGGCTGGCTGACACCTCAGCAAAAAGCCTAACCGATTCCGGCCTTATTGTTGAAGTCGCCAGCCAATTCCACGTTGAATGGATTAGTGAAAAATATGGAAAAGTGCTGACCGACGTTACGCAGGGCGTTGTAGGTAGAACCTTAACTCTCCAGTTTCATCCCCGATCACCTTCGTCCCTTTCGGCTATTCTTGAGCCAGAGCCAGAGGAAATGCCGTCATTGTTTTCCGCCAAAAACTTAAACTCCTCTCCTTCCAGTAAGCCCGCCCTAAACGAAAAATATTTGTTCTCTCGTTTTGTGGTCGGCAACGACAATCAGCTGGCCTCTGCTGCCTGCAAGGCTGTGGCCTCGAATCCCTCTCGAATGTACAACCCGTTATTTTTATATGGCGGAGTTGGACTCGGAAAAACTCACTTGATGCATGCTATTGGGAATGAAGTGCTTAGCAACAACCGGCTTGCCAAGGTTGCTTATGTAACCACTGAGAAATTCACCAACGAACTGATAATGGCCATTCGGGATGGATCTACCGCGAACTTTAGAGCTCGTTATAGAGAAAAGGACCTTCTTCTTGTTGATGACGTACAGTTTCTTAAGGGCAAAGAACGCACCCAGGAAGAATTTTTTCACACCTTTAACACCCTTTATGATGCCCACAAGCAAGTTGTGTTGACCAGCGATCGGCCACCCAAGGAAATTCCCGGCCTGGAGGAGAGGCTCATTTCCCGCTTTGCTTGGGGGCTTGTGACAGACATTAAGCCACCGGACTATGAAACTCGACTGGCTATTCTGAAGAAGAAGTCCGAAGAAGAAGGCCTAGATCTAGATGAAGGCGTTAGCGACTTTATCGCTCGCTCCTGCACTTCTTCGATTAGGGAGCTAGAGGGAGCCCTTATAAAACTCATGGCATTCGCTTCTGTCGCTAACAAAAGCATCAACGTGGACCTGGCTAGAACAGCCCTAAGGGGGACCTTTGGATATGGTCCTGGATCCGCCGGAGGGCTTCTGACCCCCGAAATGATTAGGCAGACCGTGGCCCTGCGCTGGAGGGTCAGCGAGGAGGCACTTGCCTCCAAGAGGCGAAGTAAAGATTTGGCGGTTCCCCGCCAGGTAGCCATGTATCTAATAAAAAACCTCCTAGACTACCCGCTTGTTGCCATAGGTAAGGTTTTCGGAGACAGAGACCACTCAACTGTCATTCATTCTATAAAAAAGGTAGAGCAAACCCTTGAAACAGATTCCACTTTTCGACGAATCGTTGAGGCTGTCCAAGATGAACTTAAAGAGAAATAGGTCTGTTTATAACTCCACAAAAAACCTTTATATTTCTACTAGGTTTTCCACAAAAACTTTCACAGCGATCTTCTCCACTTTTTATCCACACTTTATAAAAACACCTAACCCCAGCGTTTAAATACACAAAATAGGCTTTTCAACAAAAAGACTATTACTACTACTACTATATTTATTATATAGTGTTATTTAGAATAAGTATGTATTGTAGATAACTACTCCCAATCGGCTCTCTGGAGGATGAATGGACTGTGTAATCACCCGACAAAACTTTCATGCTGGATTAACAGCAGTGTCAGCAGGAATCCCCACCAAAACGACCTTGCCAGTATTGTCGAATATCCTTTTTGACGCGGTGAGCGATGGGGTATGGATGATCGGTACAGATTTAGATGTAGTTATAAAGAAATGGATACCTGCAGAAGTAAAAGCTCCAGGCGACTTAACGGCTCCAGGTAAAAAGCTCCAGGAAATCGTAAAAGAGCTTCCAGATAAAATGGTGGAAATGAAATCTAGGGGCGACCAACTAGAACTTTCATGTGGTAAAAGTAACTTTAAGTTGAACGGCATGCCCTCTCATGAATTTCCAACACTTCCCGAAATGGATTTTAGTTCAGCTTGGAAAGTGAAAGGTGAAGATCTTCATAGTTTAATTAAGAATACTTCCTTTGCTGTGTCCACTGAGGAAAGTAGACCTATTTTAAATGGAGTTTTGTGGGAAATTAGGGATGGACAAATGCGAATGGTAGCAACAAATGGACACCGTTTAGCTAGAATGGGGGTTCCCGCCAAAGTAGAAGGTGCGCCCAATCAAGACTTCATAGTTCCGCCATTAGCATTACAACAAGTACAGAGACTTTTTGATAGATCAGACGATATAGAAGTGTCAAATAGTGGTAACCATTTAGGCTTCCGAACAAAAGACACTGAAGTATATACAAGACTAATAGATGGAACTTATCCAAACTACGAGCAAGTACTACCCAAGGATAACGACAAGATCGCTGTGGTTAACAAGGATGAACTGGCAGCAGCCCTAAGGAGAATGGCCGTGGTCGCCAGCGATCAGACCAGAAGAATAAGAATGTCTTTTACTAAGTCAGACCAGGGTGAGGGGAGTGTCCATCTCAGTGTGTTAACTCCAGACCTGGGGGAGGGGAGCGACGAGCTGGAGCTTGTAAGCTATGAAGGAGAAGGTTTGGAAATAGGATTTAATGCAACCTACTTCCTAGAGGTCTTGAGATATATGCCAACAGAATCGGTACAGATGGCATTTAATGCCCCAGAAAAAGCAGCTACGATAGTCCCGGATTATCAAAACAAAGAAAAAAAAGCAGAAGACTATATTTGCCTTGTAATGCCCCTAAGGCTTATAGACTAGAGAGTTTTTGTTGTTGTAAAAGCTGGGTTTTAGTAAAAATTGCTTCAAAGGGCAGTTCTTTCTCAAGCTTAGCCCTTCCCCCTTCTTCTCTATCCACCAAACATAAAACTCCGACAACACACATGTCCGCACTTCTAATAGCTTCGATAGCTTGAAAGGCGCTTTTCCCTGTAGTAACGATGTCCTCCAGGACAACTACATTTGCGCCAGCCGGCACACCTCCCTCGATTTGTCGCCCAGTTCCATGCCTTTTAGCCTCTTTTCTGACCGTAAACCCATCTAGAGTTGGGCCAGTGTGCCCAAAGGAGTGATGAGCGATAGCGTAGGCAACGGGATCTGCGCCAAGGGTGAGGCCTCCTACATGTGTAGGGTTCCAACCTGTTTCTAGGATGCGGTCATAGCAGACTTTTCCAATTAACGCCTGACCTTCAGCTGTCATTGTGGTTTTTCTAGCGTCAATGTAGTAGGACGAAATTGCGCCACTTGAAAGGGTGAAACTCCCTGTTTTTACAGATCGCCCCAAGAGAAGGCTCTGTAGTCGAAGTACCTCATTCATATATTATCTCCTCACGCGTGTTTTAGACCCCTCTGTAGCTCCGAGGACCTCCCTGCTGTACTGTTCTGTTATTTCAGTGGGCATTCTACAAGGAGAGCCATCTTTGGAAACCCAAACAGCGACAACTCGAGCCTTGGCTACAAGCACGGACTTGCCATCTCTCACAGAAGATGCTGTTCTGGCTTCTTGGCAGAAGGTCAGGCTAGTTCTCTTTAGTTTCTCCAGAACAGTCTTAATCTGAAGGGTGTCTTCAAAAAAGACCTGAGACAGGTAGTCAATTTCTAGGCGAACGACGTATATCTTAAGCCCATTGTCCAGCATTTTCCGGCGGGTAATCCCGTAAGAGTCCAAGGTGTCGAACCTGGCTTTCTCGAAGTAGTTGAGATAAACGGCGTGATTCACATGTCCGTAGGAATCTAGCTCGTAGGAGCGCACCTTAAGTACAGTTTCGGGCGTCATTATTTTTCTAATGGTGTGCCGACGGGGGCTGAAAGAGGAACTCAGTCTGGTTGGAGGAAGGGCGGGGCTTCCTGCGTCTCGATACAATTCTAGCTTTTCGGGTGGGAGTGGCCTGACGACCCGAGGACAAGCTGGAAAACAGGTCTCTCTGCTTTTCAGGCCTGCCAGGTTGCAAGGAGTGGGGGAGGACCTCTGGGCGTGTCTCAAGGGTGAGTGACACTCCATCCACAGAAGGTGCGATCAAGACATCAACCCATGGCCCACCAAGCTCCGGCTGCCGTCTGACTTGGGCTGTGCCACCACCACGAAGGGTTTTTCGGATTTCGGCAACGAGGGTGGGATCCCCGAGCCATCCTGCGGTTGAGGAAAGAGGGTGGCCAAGAAGGTGCCTCTCCGCGACTCCTTCTCCCAATAAGGCCAGAGCTCCAGGGCTAAGGGCGGTGGGACACAAGTGCTTGTCTATGTGGACAATCCGAACTTGGGCGGCAGAGAAGACTCCATATATGGGGGAGGCCATAGCGGGCCGTGAAGGCTGGTTTGTTTTGGCCGTGAAGGCTGGTTTGTTTTGGCCGAGCCCAGTGACGTCGACAAAATATTCAATTCTTATCCCTTCTAGGTTTCCCCCTTCAAATAAAGCAGTTGTATGAAGCAATCTCAGGGGTTCAGAGCAATGGCTAACGCTAAGGTTGACTTCCAGCGGGGACTGATTGCCGGAGACAGGGCCTTGGGCGAGGTTGGCTTCTAGCTGGCCAGGCTCCTCTATGCGTGCTGACAGTGATTTTCTGAACAGGGTTGTGATACGTCTTCCCACAACCTCCTTGGGGCTGATGCTAAAAAACTTACAAAAAGCGTCGTTGCATCCCAGGACATGGAGATCGAGGCCGATTACTAGGGTGCCAACAAAAGGACCTTGGGGCTGTACCAAGTCTTGGAGGCCTTCAGCAGGGACTTGAGTTTCGGGGCCAGCAATTTTATCGGTCTTTCTGAGCCGATAAAAGCAGACTGCGGCAAGCCCAAAAAGGGATCCGGCGAGAATCAGTGGGTCCACTAGTGGACCCCTAGCCAGCAGGCTGGGACAATGGCGAGTCCAGTTAAATCTACCAATGGAAGCATGCTCCCCCCCCCAATCTCGTCTTGCTTAGATGAGTCGGAATAGATTTATAACTCCTATCAGCCCATATGACCAGAAACGCGACCTGCGGTCAAGGTAAGCCTTGACCGCAAGAACCCTATTAATGCAAGGAAAACCATGGAAACAAGGGGCTTTCAACACGTGCAAGTCGGTGCCAAAATGCCACCCTTAGGCAGAATCGGAAACCATAATATTCAGGGCACGCGGAACCACCTCTACAACGACTTCAGCTTCAGACGCCTGCCACACTTCTCCGTCAACTTCATACTTGGGAGGAAGGGAAAATTTAGCCCTAAAGGTACTGGCTGTTTGCTGTTTGACCGAGGAAGATTCACCATGTCTGCCTTTGGCTGCGAGACCAAATAGCTGCATTCGCCTAAATGGACCAGCATTGCCTATGACGCAGGCGTCTAACAGCCCGTCGTCCAGTTTCGCGTCAGGAGCGATTGGAAAGGAACCTCCAAAAAAAGGGCCATTAGAAATGGTCAGCATAAGATGTTTGCCGTGCACGGATATGTCTGACCCACACAGGTCGATGTCGATTCCTGGAAACCACAGCAGATTTCTAAGGGCGGCTGATTTGTACAGGACCTCTCCACGCAAGAAAAGAGCTCTGGCAGCAGTTTCAATACAGGCAACATCAAATCCAAATCCAATAAGGTTCAAAAAGTGACGACCCGCCACAGGGGTAGTGCCATCTGGGCTCCCATAGCTTACGACTCTCCCGACGTCGACGGCCCGCACTTTTCCTTTTGCTAAGGCCAAGACTCCGTCCTCGGGCTTCTCCACGTCGACACCAAAATTTCTGCCGAAGTCATTGCCCGTTCCAGATGCGAGGATGCCAAATACTAGATCTGGTCTGCTCGAACAAATAATTCTGTCAGCCACATTGCTCCAGGTTCCATCTCCACCAACTGCTATTATAAAATCGAATCCGTTTTCTATAGCTTCGTCCACCAAATGTGCTTCTTGTCCCGGATACTCGGTGACGACGTGTTCAAAATTGGGCAAATGTCTCTCCAGTAGTCCAAGAAACATATTTATTCTCTTCACGCTACTACGTCCACGCCCAGCAGCTGGATTAAAGAGAACAAAAGGGCGTCGTCTGGGCTCAGACATTGGCGGCCCTACTTAGGTGGAGAGTCAAGTCGACGCCTAAAGAACTTCAAGGGGACTAAAAATTTCTACTCCGTTTCTCATCCACTGCTCTCGGAAAGGGCGGTCGGGTACATCGTCCAGCATTATACCTCTAGTCATCTCATGTCCAAAAAGGACTAACGAGCCCTGCTCAAATTCGTGTTCACTGTAGCTTGCACCTTTCATGGTGATGTCTGCTTTGAAGTTTTTGCAATCATCGGACATGAAAGAATGGAATAAAAGTTCTGTAGGGTCAAAAGTGTGACCCGTGGTGGTTAGCTCAAGTATGGGCTCCCCTCCTTCTTCAACTCTTACGTGCATCTTTTTTTCACCCTCGGTAAAGGCTACGTCTATATCCTTCATTAGGTGAGGTAATTTCCAGCGATCAATTCCCTGAAGTCGACCCAGTTTAGTGCTGGTGGCCACCATAAAGGGATAAAGAGCTGCCTTAGGAAGGCGTTCTCCTAGAGTGACCAAGGGGGGCACCAAGACCGAAAGCACTAGCTCTTGATAGGGGCCAGCATCCCCTTTAAAAAAGTCAAAGACAGCGACCGAAAGCACACTTGATTCTGGGCGTCTTTCTAGGGGCTGGAGTGCTCCCGGGAGAAGCTGCCGAGCATTCTCGGTAGCTATCTCAAAGAGACAGCTTAGCCCCTCTTTGAAGTAATAATGTCCGGTTTGCTCGGACATATACCATACCTTTCCAGAACCTTGCTAATAATTTTAGCGCCCTCACTGAGTTCTTGGCGAGAATGAGTAGAAGAGATCGACATTCTGAATCGGGATTTGTGCTTAGGTACAGCAGGGTATTGCACTGGGTTTAGGTATATCCCTTGTCGGAGCAACTCTTCTCCTATCTCAAAAATTCTAGCGTCATCTTGTATGAGGATTGGAATTACCTGTGACTCGGACTGTCCAATAGGAACACCTGCTTCTCTTAGTAGTTTTTGCATGTATTCAACGTTTGACCAGAGCCCCTCTCTAAGCTGAGGCTCTTCTTCGAAAATTTCTAATGCTTTCAGGATGCCCGCTGTGACCACGGGAGAGAGCCCACAGGAAAAGAACCGAGAGCGGGAAAACCCACGCAAGTAGTTAATAAGCTGTTGGGATCCTGCCAGAAAGCCTCCTTGTCCACCGAGGCTTTTGGAAAAGGTGCCAACATGTAAGTCGATTTCATCCTCCAGGCCGAAATGTTCGGCAACTCCTCTTCCGTGTTTCCCGTAAATAAATGTGGAGTGGGCTTCGTCAATTAGAATGCGAGCACCGTAACGCTTACATACATCAACAATGTCTGGTAAAACGGCCACATCCCCGTCCATAGAATAAACGCCCTCCACAAGGACTAATTTTTTCCCAGTGAACTTCTTAAGTTTGCGCTCCAGATCTTCCACTTTGTTGTGTCGAAAAAACCTGCTAGTTGCTTTAGAGAGAATCATGCCGTCCACCAGCGAAGCGTGTGCATACTGATCGGCCACAATAAGGTCGCCCGACCGCATGAGGCCTGCTATAACCCCAACGTTTACGCTGTAGCCAGTGGGAAAGAGTAGCACAGCTTCTTTATTTTTAAACCGGGCCAATTGTTCTGATAGCTCCACGTGTACTTCCATTGACCCGCTAAGGATAGGGGACCCAGAGGCTCCATTGCCATATATTTCTACTGCCTTTACCACAGCCTCTTTTACCTCGGGCCGATAAGATAGGCCCAGGTAGTTATAGGAAGCAAAATTCAATAAGTTTTTATGGATTTTTCCTGTTTTGGTATTACGGATATCTACCCGTGTTCCAGGTTCTCCTTGCATGGGTAATCCGTATAAGTAGTAACCAGCGGGCTCAGCGTCTTTCCACCATTCGTCGAAGGGGCCAAGCATGTCGAAGGGGTCGTTGCCCGAACCAAAATAGAAATTGGTATAATCGTATTGCATCGCCAGTGGAAGAGGCTTCCCAGCCTTGTCTGCGAACATTCCCCGTCCAGCTTTTCCAGAAGTATGTTTGTCCT
>Ga0209403_10005249_pt1 | contig 13611 bp, 10 predicted proteins | sample ArcticOcean_MG_C_8_FD_187440 | JGI IMG/M metagenome (GOLD analysis project Ga0209403, IMG submission 187440) | Marine microbial communities from western Arctic Ocean - ArcticOcean_MG_CB11_86 (SPAdes) (version 2) | ecosystem: Environmental > Aquatic > Marine > Oceanic | place: Arctic Ocean... | reverse complement strand
ATACCTCAGTCCGACTTGATGCCAGTGTGCTCGATCTTCAAACTTCAGTTCTGGATTCAGCTGCCAACGCATGTTATTGGTGGGGTGGTCACACAAATTTTGGCCAACGCCAGGCGAGTCGACAACGACCGGAATTCCCAGGTCGCCAAGGTGGTCGGCAGGTCCAATTCCGGAGAGCATGAGTAATTGAGGTGAGGCAATGGCACCGGCGCTCATGATTATCTTATCTGCCAAAACCGTTTCAAGCGTGCCCTCAAAGTCCACCTCGACACCAATTGCGCGCGCTCCCTCAAAAAGAATCTGATAAACAGTACTATCGGGCTGGATGGTAAGGTTCTCGCGATCGCGGACCTGAGGAGTAAGGTAAGTCAAGATCGTACTATAGCGCAGCCTGTCTACATTGTTGAGCGGGAAAGGACCAACACCTGTTGAATCAGGCTGATTGGCATCCGGACAGTCGGGAAAGTCGAGTGAACGGCACGCCGCATAGAATGCTGCCTGATCTGGTAACCACTCTTGCTCCTTATAACGACGGACCGGCGTCGGGCCATGGGTGCCGTGATTGTCCTCACTAAAGTCCAGATCACGTTCCAGATTTATAAAGTAGGGCAGGACTTGCTCGTAGCTCCATTGATCGTTGCCATTTTCAACCCACATTGCGAAATCATCGGGGTGGGGGCGCAGAAAGATTTGTGCATTTACCGTACTTGAGCCACCCATGACTTTACCGCGCGGAAGTGGCAGGTCGGTGGCCATCTCACCGGATTGGGCAGTATACTTCCAATCGTGACTTTCGACGGAAATGATGCCTGATGGGGTACCATAGCCATATTTCAAGTCGTCCGGAAGGGAGTCGAGGTCCGGGTAATCGGGGCCGGCTTCTAAGAGTAGCACCTTAATGTCCGGGTTTTCGGACAGCCGGGTTGCCAGGATGGCTCCGGCCGATCCTGCCCCGACAATAACATAGGTGTAGCTGCGATTCGTCATCTCTATTTCGATCGCATTCAATCGAGGAATCACATCCTATTCAATCTTATCAATTCCACTAACGATTTTTTCTGGCCGTTCGAAACGTTTACCAGCGGCTACGGAAAGACTCTTTGGCATTCGAATATTCACATTCTGAATACCCATGTTTTATTGTCTGTTGATTCCTGCCCCGTTTACCAGTTCATCGTAATGATGACTCCGATTAAAAGCTAGAAAGCGCCTATTGCTTTTCGATGAGTACTTGGATCCATTGGAGATGCTAGGGAGTAAATGACATCAGGTCTGTACTTTTTGACAAGAGGAGGTAGCCAGAACTGCCATGCCATTAAATGCATTTGGGTAACACTCCCTTTGCGTTTGCCCTCTTCTGTTCTCTCATGCTAATTCCAGGCAAGAAAACAATATTTCAGGTGAAAATTCTTTTAGCTCAATTAAGTTGCCAATCCCGAAATTAATATGGGCAATGCGAAGAACAATACCTGTTTGTGCATGGTTTATCAGTTCCTGTCACTTCGATCGCGATTCTGACGATCGCCACGGTCTCCTCCACGTTCACTGTCGCCGCGGTTTCCGCGATCACGTCGTTGCCCACGATTGCCCCCTCCGCGTGTTTCACCGGGGAGTGATCTGGCTGTAATGCTTGGATCGTAATTGGGATTGAGTGTTGGCATTTGGGCATTCACGGCTGTGAGATAATTGGTGAGGCGCTTATCCAACTCGGCTACCTTGGCTGGTTGTTTTTCGACGAGATTGTTTTAAACCACGATCATGATCAGGATTAAGATGATGATGAATTTGGTGGAAAGAGGCTACTGGCTTTGGATCGGTCGATGCATTTCAATTGCTGGGCCTTCCGTTTCGCCTTTGGTCCAGAGAAGGAGATTTTCCAGGCGAATTTTTCCGTGAGAATAATAGAGAGGGTCTAGTGTTTCAAAATGAGCCTTATAGGCTTCATCGCGTTTTGATTCCCAGTCTGTAGATTTTTGGTCAATCAATAGATTTTCGAAAAGGAGTTCAGCTGTTGCTTCTGCGATTATTTGGTGGCCGTGAATGGACGGATGGACGTGATCAACGAGCATTTCGCTGCCTAGGACCGCTGCGCTCGTGTGACCTTTCATAAGGACCTGTAAATCGAGATAGGGAATATGGTTTTTGCTGCAAAAATTATTAACAAAGTTTCTCATGTTAGGTTGAATGCGAAGCGGGCAAACATCTTCGATCAATGCGGTTTCGAAACTTTCTTCAGCTCTGGAAAATTGGCCAATTGCGAGATAACAATGACCGAGCGAGTAATGCGCAAGAGCATAGTCCGGATCAAGATCGATGGCCCACCTTAAATATTGAGCGGCTTTTCGTGGATCAGTTTTGTAATGGTCATTGGCTTGTTGAATCCAGTCCTTGTATGCTACCTTTTGAGGATCACTTAGATTGCTATGGTGTTGTGACTTGAAGGGCGGAGTATCCTTCAAATTGACCGGTGGATTTAAGATAACAAGTGGCACCCCTGCTTGTTGTGAGATCGTATCAATACGTTTTATATTTTCTTGGAAGTGAGTGATGACTCCCCATTGCCATTTGGGGTCTCGGTGGTAGGCTTCCAATCCACGGCGGTAATCGAGTAGGGCGTCAACCTCCCGTTTCATGGTTGGTTTATTTTCGGATACTTCAGCAGGTTCCGTTCCCCTGAATCGGCGATACAGACTATCCATTGCCTTGTAGGTAGCCAACTTACTGATGACTTTGACTGAACTACCCAATGGCTTTGCTAGTCGTTTAATTGAATCATAGGTACGAGCTTCTAGGAATTCATTTTGTCCTGTGCACAGGATGAAAAGATCCGGCTGATATTCGAGGCATTCTTCTATGATGGGAACCAATCGATAACTGGCGTATGAAATACCACCACAATTGATCACTTCAAATTTCTTATTTGGAAAGGCGGTTTCGAGATTGATTTGAAGCCACTTTGGAAAGGCGGTTGCTATCGAGTAAGGTCGGCCTTGGACGGTCGATCCTCCGAAGGCGAAGATACGAAAAGTATCTTTCCCCTTTTGCTGAGGAAAACTCTCCTGGATGAAGTAAGGATATCGTTCACGTCTGGTTTGGTAATTGTCTGTGTCAGGATCTAAAGCAAACAAAGGCTCCAAGGAGCTGAAGCCTACTAGTGGATCATTGCCGAGTGTATTGTCTCCAAAACCACCTAACCTGAATGCCCCTTCAATTAGAACTAGTAAGAGTACCCCAAAACTAAATGCCTGCAACTTGGTAAGCCAGTGCGATAACTTCTTGGTTAGGGTTTTTAAATTCATACTGTGGAGCTTGGTAGAAACGGTAGAGTTTAGAGGTATGAAAGCAATATTTTCGAAAACTATAGGAGCGGGTTTACTCTGCGAACAGTTTTAGGACTGCCAAGCTGGGGCTTGGCGCTCCCGGGGAAATGTGGGATAGGGGCTCCTACAATTTGAGACAATCATCTAAACCAAAATAAAGTCCGGCCATCATCTGCTAGTCGACCTGGAAGGCTATTCGTGACGCAGGGCTTCGATAGGGTCGAGCTCAGCCGCTTGAGAGGCCGGATAGATTCCAAATGCGATACCAGTCAGTCCCGAAATTCCGAATGCCAAAGCTACTGACCAGGGCGTAATGACGGTTACCATTCCCGTGGATAAAGAAACTACAATAGGGACAATTAAGCCCAATACTACACCTATGAGTCCTCCGCAAATCGACAAGACAACGGTCTCGATTAAAAATTGGGTAATGATATCCTTCTTCTTCGCACCCAATGCACGACGTACGCCTATTTCTCTTGTACGTTCGGTGACTGTTGCCAACATGATATTCATGATTCCGATACCTCCGACTAGAAGTGAAATAGCTGCAATGGAACTTAGCACAATTTTATAGATCCGTTTGCTGGCTTCTGCTTCGCGGAGAAGTTGTAAAGGAACGATGAGCTCAAAATCGTTTTGATTATGGAAACGCTTGAGCAGGCCTTTGATCTGTTGTTCTGCAGCGATCACCGCCTCGGTGTTTTCCATTTTCACAATGATCTGGTGTAACTCAACCGTTTCCGAACTAAAGCTACCTGCATTGCGTCGAATAAGTGTTTCCCCAAATCTGGTTTTGGCGGTTGAAATGGGTATGTACACATTGTTGTCGAGTGCCTCTCCCTCCATCTCGCCTTTTTGAGGGCGTTGTTCGGCCGTACCGGTTTCGCTGATTAACCCGACCACCTGATAGTAGACATCTTGTATTCGAATAGTGGATTGTAAGGGTGACTGATAAGGGAATAGTCGAGCCGCGAGACCGGTGGTGATTACACAGACATTGCGCTGGTGTTTTTGATCGATGGTGGATAGGAACCTTCCGGCAACCAGGTCCACCTTTTGCATGGCGGTGTAGGAAGGCAGGGTGCCAATGACCTGGCAGGGTTCCTGGCTTCGACTGAAACGCACATTGTCCCGAATAATTCTCATGGGCAAAACATTGGCCACGTTTGGGATTGTGAACTGGAGACGCGATGCGTCGTCGTAGGTGAGGCCGTATTCTATGCCAAAGCTTTTCCCTGAGGAGTTGTTATCATCCTGCGATTCCGGAGGTTTGACACTGTTGATAATTATGTTGGTCGACCCGAGACGCTTGATGCGTTCCTGAGCTTCGTGAGAGGCGCCTTCACCAATAGCCAACATGGCAATGACCGAGCAGACTCCGAAGATCATACCTAGCATGGTCAGCCCTGAACGCAACTTGTGTAACAGCAGGCTCTTAACGCCGAGTTTTACGGTGTTGAGGAGTTGATGTTGGGTAAGGCTGAGTTGGAACATTTAGAACGGGGCGGTGGACGTGATGAAGGGATCGAGGGAGTCAACGGATTCGGCACTGCAGGGATGCAGTAGCCCTACCATCTCTGGTCCAGAAGGTATGGCAATCGCGTCCTCGCGATGCCGTGGTATGTTGAAACTGAATTTCATTTCACGCGCGTTTCTGTTGTTCGTCTTTGTCGATACGACCATCTTTCATGCGGATAACACGATCGGCGCGGTAGGCGATATCATCATCGTGAGTGACCATAACGATGGTTTTGCCCTGGCTGTTGAGTTCGTCTATGAGTTCGAGGACTTCTTTACCGGTTTTGGAATCGAGGTTTCCGGTCGGCTCATCGGCTAGAATCATGAGTGGATCGTTTATGAGAGACCGGGCAATGGCCACACGTTGCTGTTGACCACCTGATAGTTGGGTAGGGCGGTGATCCATACGGTCTTGAAGGCCGACGAGCTCAGCTAGCTCAATACATTTCTGTTCGTAGTCCTTTAAATTGACTCCTTGGTAGAGAAGGGGGACTTGAATGTTCTCAATGACGGTCAATTGAGCAATCAGGTTGTAGGACTGAAAAATGAACCCGAGCCGTTTGCCACGAATCGTCGAAAGGGTGTCATCGTCCATGTCTGCCACATTCTGTCCTCCCAGGTAATACTCTCCCGAGGTCGGTCGGTCCAAGCATCCGAGGATGTTGAGCATGGTAGATTTTCCAGAACCGGATGGTCCCATGATTGCAACATATGATCCTTCTTTTATCGCAACATCTACTCCTTGTAGTGCGCGTACTTCAATTTCACCCACCTGAAATATTTTTACGATATTTCGAATATCGATAATGGTCTTTGGATCAGAGATCATTGGATTCAATTATTGGATACAGAAATGTCCTCTACGGATGTGGAGCTTGGTTGACGTTTAGCTATCACTGCGTTCGCGTGGTTTTTTATCTCCTTTGCTTTGTTTTTGCCGCTGTTCTTTTTGAGGCGTGCGTCCATCTAGGGCAGGTTTGGGTTCCGGCCGCATGCTAGAAACTGAATTTGATAAATCTACTTTTTCATTTTCATTGAGGAGAGCTCCTCCCAGATCGACGTTACTATCTATGGGTGGTGATAAGAGAATGCGATCACCTGAGCGGAGGCCCGCTTTGATTTCGATAAACTTGTTGTTGAATAGACCGATTTCCACGGGAATTGCTTTGGGTTCACTACGTCCTCTTACATAACAAACCTGGTTTCCGTTAACGGTCGTTACACATTGAATAGGAACTTTAAGTACGTCCTCTAAATTTGTGATTACGATCTCAGCTCTGGCCGAGACGCCTGGTTTTACATCGGGCAACTCATCGGTAATTACAATTTCGGTAGCGTAGACTTTGAGGTTGCTGTTACCGTAGCGGCTTTGAGCATCTGGTAAGACTCCGATCTTAGTAACTTCTCCTCTAAACCGTTCATCCGGAAGCGAATCAAGAACGATAAAGGCCGTTTGTCCGACTCTCACTTGGTTCACGTAGGATTCGTGAACTTTTACTTTCACTTTCATTTCAGATGTATCTGGAATTTTTACGATGGCTTGGCGTTGGCGAATGGTGGCTCCTTCCTCGATCATGGATTCATTACTATAACGACTGGAGCTCATTGCGTATACCAAGAGTCCGTCTTGAGGCGCATACATTTTGGTAGCTGCCATTTGTTCCTGTAATTTGGCCAATTTAGTGGTTCCAAGTTCCAATTGCCGTTTATCAATTTCAAGTTGAGACATGGCTTGTTTTATTTTGCTCTCGCCTTGTGTTTTTACGCGGACCAGTTGCTGTTTCGCTTCCTCGAGATCAGATCTGTATTCGGCTTCAAGTTTTTCGAGGTCATATTCGCTCAGCATTTTCTTTACGCTTTCGGCTTTTTCCAGGCCCATTCTCTGATTGAGGACTGAAAGTTCATCTCGGTCGAGATTGCTTTTAGTCTCGAAGCCCTCCTCTGTCAGCTTTTTCGACCACTCTAGTCTTTCCTCTGCCAGCTTTAAGGATTCTTGAGCAGTGGTTATTTCGATCTGCGCATTCCTCATCTCCTGTTCTTTCTCAATTTGCTCAAATTTTTCCAGGTCCATTATTGCAAATTGAACATCCAGTTCGGCTTTCCGAATATCGCTTTCAGATGTGCTTTTGGTTATAACGAGATCGGTTTCTGATTTAATGAAATCGGCGTTATCATCTTCAAAGCGAATCAACTGGGCGTTTAGCGCATTTTCTACATCTGCTATGTCCAAACCAACGATCAATTCCCCTTTCTTTACATAGGTTCCTTCAGGTACTATGAAGACAATGCGGGAATTGCCGTCTACCTCGTTTCGCACCGTGACTTCGTTAACCGCTTGCAGCGTTCCGCCTTCAGTCACCGAAACCAGAAAATTTCCACGAGTCACTTTGTGGTATAACAGTTCTTCATCGTCGCTTCCGCCACTCCTGAAAATCATTATTAGGCAACCTAACAGTATCACCGCTGAGAATGAGGATAGTATGGGCTTTCGATTAACAAAGGAGCTCAAATAGGCGAACAGCTTTTGTAAGCCGGCTTTGATTTCATTCAGTATGGATAAGGTTTTGTTTTTGATTTCGTTGTCCATGTTATTGAACGAATAATTGATCGGGTGTTATTACGTCACCATCTGCTGAAATAGTTGAACCTTCAGTGGCACCATCTATTCCTATTGGGAGTCTTACTTTACTGGCTTCATTTAACCAAAATCGTTTTGAATCGGTATTTAATATTCCAAGTTCAAGTAGAAGTTTCAATCGTGCTTCAAGGTAATCGACCAAAGCTGCGGTTTGTGCATTTTGGGCTGCAATTAGATCATCTTGAGCTTCTTCGAGGTCTCTGTAAATAGCCTTTCCAGATTCAATTGAAAGCTGAGCGCCGGCAACTTGTTTGACCGCCAGCTCAACCGCATTGGTTTGAATTTGGTAGTTTTGGTTTAAGCGTTCCAATTCGCGAAGGTTTTCATCGATGAGAGATCGGAGGTCATCCAGAGTCAGCCCGAGGTCACGAAGTTCTGATTCAAAACGAATGAGGGTTGCTCGGTAATTGTTTCTCTCACGTAAACGGTCAAGTGGCAAGTCAAGTTGGATACCTACAGAGGTGCGAACTTCATCGAAGTCAAAGTGGTTATAGTTAGTAGGTGTCTCGCTATCCACGGAGGCAGTTGCGAATATACCAAGGTCTGCTTTCAAGTCATTGGCAGCTACTCGAACCTTGCGTTGGGCATCTTCGAATTGATCGATGGCATTTAAAAGAAGAAGCCGATGATCCACAGATAGCTGAAAGCCCAGCTGGGTGTTTATATAGTGAACTATGAGGCCGTTATCTTGTAGAAGACTTATTTCCTCATCTTGTAATTGAAGATCTACGGTCTGAGGAAGACCTAAAGTTATTTTAAACTGATCCAATGAATTCTTGTAGCGAACAATGGCGTTGATGTATCGGTTCCGTGCGGAGAGCTCGGCCTGTTCAGCCTGGTTTACATCCAGCGCCTTTTCACGATCGACAGAACGTGCTCGAAGGTAGCTCGTGGCAACGATTCGGGACTGATAGTTGTTATACTCATTGAAGATCGTGTCCTTCTGTTGCAGCAAGCGGAAGTAATCTATGACAATATCGATCTCAAACTGATTTTGGTAGTGGCTGAAATCCCTGATAGCGTAGATGACATTTCGTTCTGCTTGAGTGAGTCGTTCCGCAGCAGCTTCACGGCCGGCTCCTCTCAGCAGTGGTTGGAAGACACTAAAGCTTAGGGCGGACACAGCAGATTTTCTTGGATCTCCTGTCATAAAACGGAGTACGTCGTTGGCGATGCTAACACTGACATTGGCGCCTGTAGTTAATAGTTGGCCTACGCCGACGTTAGTGTCTGTTGATTCGGTTCTTTCTCCGTTTGCTCTGCGATTTCTTGAGCCGGTCGCACCAGCAAAAAACTGTGGGCTAAATTCGTGGCGTTCTCCCGTAAGGGTAAGTGCAGTTAGGTAAAGGTTTTCTTTTTCTCGTTGGTATTGACGGTTCTGGTTCACGGCCATTTCGATGGCTTCATCGATGAGGAGGATGGTTCGTGAGTTTCTTTCGCGATCTTCGAAAATCTCTTCGACACTTATTTCATCCGGCTTTCGCCCTGTGTAGGCAGTCTCAATTGAAAAATCGGATGTCTTGCCAAAAAGTTCTTCTTCCACTTCGGCAACAATTTTTAACACAGCATTGTCGGCTTTCTTGCGATGGACAGTGGTGCTACATCCACTCAAAATTATTAGGAAAGTAAAGCTGGCTACTCGGGAAAGTGGCCAGCTTATTCTTAGGGCAGAATTCATATGAACTAAAAACGATTCTGAATACTGCTTTTTTCTCTTCGACTAACTTTTAAAACCCAAGCCCGCTCGCTGCGGACTAAGGGTTCCATTTGTTCAACTACTTTGGGGTATTTAGCGTTCTTTATCGAATTGTTTAACAGGGAGTTTTGAGGTGCAAAATCTGCAGCTTAGGTACCGGGAGTAGAGGGTTGCATAGTTGGGATTTGAAAAGGATTAATTAACAACATTTTCCGCGTGTTTTTTCAGTAGTCTTTCAGCTTCCCGTTTTACATCTTTATTTGAATCGGATGAAGCGACTTGTTTCAGCCAACTGAAGAGTTCAGGATCTGGTAGGAATCCTGAGAGCGCATCAATGGCTTCTTTTCGAACTCGAGCATTTGGACTGGATGAGGAAGCTTCGAGCAGAGCCGGCGCGAGCTCAGGGGTATCCATATCGTCGAGTAAATTAAAAATCTCAGCCTGCATATTGAAATCGCTGGTGGTGTAATAAGCGTCCACCATTTTGCGGGCTATTTCGTCTGTTCTCTTGCCGCAGCCTTGGAGAATACGAAGCGCAACCAATTTACGTTTCAGGGAAATCTTATCGTCGAATATTTGACGTTCTGCTCTTTCGAGGTGCGCTTTTGTCGGTCCCATCACACCTCTCACGGTCATTGTCCACCGCATGGACTCTACCATGTGGTTAATCTTTTCCTGCGCGGAGGAATCGATATTGGTCAATTCGGTGTGTTGAATGGTCGAAACGGTACCTTCACTCGCTACCAGGTCTGCTTCAAACACAGTGCCCTTAAGGTGAGCGATTTCACGCTCGAGTTCTTCGATTCGATCTCCTGTGGTGGCTTGGATGGCATCAATCTTACGCCAATCCAATGAAATTAGAAAAGCCGCTATTGAAATGATCAATGCGGCTAATACTAAGAGGTTAGTGACTACGTGTTTCACAAAATGGCGGTTGTTTTTGAATACTCATAATACCAGTAGTCACCTTACCAGGACCTTACCAATTTTGGAAAAGTCAGTGAATTTAGCCGAGAAGCTGGACTTTTTTAGGTCATTCGGCCATGCATTGCCCTAATTACGGTAACCCGTCTTTTTATGAAACTACTCCTGGTTGAGGACATGATTTACTTGCGCGATTCCATTGCGACGGGCCTGCGCCGAGGTGGTTATGCCGTAGATATAGCCATCGATGGGGAAGAAGGTCTCTTTATGGCTGAATCGGGAGAATACGATGTGCTCATCCTTGATATTATGTTGCCAAAATTAAACGGCTTGGAGCTGCTCGAACAATACAGGGCTAAAGGTGGCGATTCACTGGCGTTGATGCTGACAGCAAAAGATACTTTGAAAGATAAGGTGCTCGGTCTTAAAACGGGAGCGGATGATTACCTAGTGAAGCCCTTTGCGATGGAAGAATTGGAAGCGCGGGTTGAGGCATTATGTCGGCGATGCTATGGAATTCGTCAAACTGTAATTGAGTCACCAGGATTGAAAATTGACTTAGCTACCAAAGAAGCTCGAATGAAAGGAGAGCCAATTCCATTTAAACCAAGAGAGTACCGAATTCTTGAATACTTGGCAATGCGGCGTGGAGAAGTTGTGTCCCGAATGGAGATTGAAGCCAAGATTTACGGTGATACAGATGAGGTCCGTAGCAATACTATTGAGTCAGCCATCTCATCAATTCGAAGAAAGCTGTCTGGACTCGATGGTAATTGCCCCATCGAAACGCGGGTAGGGTTGGGCTACATTTTTGTCGATTAGTTTATGCTATCCATCAAAGCGAGATTGGTCCTGCTGACCCTGTTAAGTATCACTTCCATTTTCGGCATTTGTGGTTTTTCGATTTACCACTTTGCTCGCAACAATTTGGTTGAGGAGTTTGATCAAAGGCTCCGGGTGCAGGCCTACTCAATTATGACTTCCACCTATCAAAGACGTGAAGAAAAGGTGGAAGTGCTCTTTACTAATCGTTTTCTAACGGAATTCGGTGGGAACCAACGGCGCGCATTTTACCAGATCTGGAAGAATGACACAGAGCTAGTAAAGCGGTCTGCTTCTCTTGGCGAGAATGATTTGCCAAATCTATCTGGATTAGAACGCGAGCCAAAATATTGGGATTTACAGCTGCCGAATGGTTTAAGTGGACGAGCCATTGGAATTCGTTATGAACCTCGGGTACGTGGTAGGCGAGAAACTGAATACAATGTAGGATTCAAACTTACTTTGGTTGTTGCGACTGATGTACATGAAATTGAAGCCACCTTAGCTGGTTTTCGCAATCTTCTGCTCTTTGGCGGCTTGGCCACACTGGTGTTGTCACCTGTTTTTGTTTTAATTGCACTAGGTAGTGGATTGAGACCGCTAAAAGGATTGGTGGGTCGTATGGGTAAAGTTGATGCGCGTTCTTTGGAAACTCATTTCGATGAGAGAAGATTGCCGGTCGAATTAAGACCCATTGCGGGGCAATTGAATGATCTTTTCACCAGGCTTCAGAAATCCTTTGAGCGTGAGCGTCAATTTAGTGCCGATGTATCTCACGAACTTCGAACGCCCATCGCCGCCATGTTAAATATAGCTGAGGTTGGTATTAAATGGAAAGATAGCGAATCGAAACAAGATTACGAAGCGGTGCGCAATATTTCATTGGAAATGCAACAGACCGTGAATCATTTGATGGATTTAAGTAGGGCGGATAGTGGAGAGCTGGAGCTCAACCTGGAACGGGTTTCCCTTGAGGAAGTTGTTCAGGAAAACTGGAGCCGACACGAAACAATAGCCACAAATAGAAAATTGCATGTGAGTTTCGGAAATTTCCAAGGAATCATGTGGGAACTGGATCGGCCCATGTTCGAGAGAATAATAGACAACCTAATTGAGAATGCCGTCTATTATTCTACAGAAGGAACCGAGGTTGATATTCGTATGACTGAAAACACATCAAGTCTCGTAATTTGCAATCGCTGCGAGGATCTGGATGACTCTGATCTCGAAAAATTATTTAACCGATTCTGGAGAAAAGATAGCGCACGTTCCAGCTACCTCCATCGAGGTCTTGGGCTTTCGGTAGCGTCCGCGTTTGCATCGAGGCTCGGACTTCGTCTTGAAGCACATTTTAAACAATCAGACCTATTTGAAATACGGCTGACTCGGGTTGGCCTAGAGATAGAGGAAACTCAAAGGCAGTAGAGCTTGGCATAGTCTGAAACAGTCACTGGCCCGATTCTAATTTTTATCCTGATCTTGATCGTAATCTTAATCTTAATCTGTTTTAGTATTGGTACCCATCATTCTTTTTTCCCATTCACTCATGAACATTTCGAATATTAAATCCCTACTCGGCTTATTTGTACTAACTATATTCCTGGTAGGTTGTTCCTCTCCGATGTCCTCAGAGAAGCTGGTCCTAGTCACTGGAGCTGATCCAGAACACCCATACCTTAAAAAACAGGTCCAGTTCTTAACAGAAGTGCTTAGAACTCTGGATTATGATTTAGAGGTCCAAAGACATCAGTCGGCCTATTGTTTTGAGCTGTCCAATTCTGGTCAGGTCGATGGTGAGATGTGGCGGATTCTTGGTGTAGATGAAGAGTTCACTAATCTCATAAGGGTACCTATCGGTGTGTGGTCGCATCCAGAATTAGCCTTTGTGAAAGGTGATATAGAGCTAGACGGATGGAAATCGCTGGCCCCTTATCGAGTAGCCTTTCGGAAAGGAACTAAAGTTGTTGAAAATAATATTAAAGGCATTGTTAAGAACCAGGTAGCATTGGATACCATAGAAGATGCCTTTCAAATGTTAGCCAAAGGAGAGGTTGAGGTAGTTATTTCCGACAATATTGATGGTACTTTATTGCTGGCCAGCGACGAATATAAAGACAGCGGAATAAAGCTTATCGAGAAACCTATCGATGATGCCTTATTATATTCTTACCTGAACAAGAAACATTCGGCACTGGTTCCTCTTGTTGCAAATGCCATCAGTGAGGCGAAAAAGAATGGGACCTACCTCAGGATTGTTGGGGAAGCACCCGTTCGAGATTAGTGGGTTAGGCTGAGTTTTTATAGCTAGAATTCGTTAGTTAAAGTCTCTTTACCCCTTGGTTTTATTGGCTTGTTTGATATAATGATACTCTGAAGGGAATCTTGATAATAGTAATCAGATATTGTCCTGAGCTGGAACTTTTCGAAATTGTAAGATATGATTGTATACTCAAAAAGCAGTTGACCTCCATTTCTTGCAGATTCATATTTTTTTTGGTCTCCTCAGAGGCTGTTTACCGAACTCATTTATGTGATCTTTTATGGAACTTAGCTTTTACTCTCCCAAATTGATACCGCGATTGTTATTGGCTTTGGCACTGATAGGGTTGGCGAATTTGAATGCAAGTATCTCAATTCAAATGGGAGATTCCACCGGTACCGCAGGGTCCAGTATTGTGGTTCCCCTGCAG
>Ga0209403_10005246_pt1 | contig 13614 bp, 13 predicted proteins | sample ArcticOcean_MG_C_8_FD_187440 | JGI IMG/M metagenome (GOLD analysis project Ga0209403, IMG submission 187440) | Marine microbial communities from western Arctic Ocean - ArcticOcean_MG_CB11_86 (SPAdes) (version 2) | ecosystem: Environmental > Aquatic > Marine > Oceanic | place: Arctic Ocean... | reverse complement strand
ATAGTAATTAACGAATAACCGAGTTCCCGAGTATGGCTGTAAACACCTTGAAAACTTGTCGATCCTCTCAATCCAATATGGTAGGAATTGTTAGTGCTAACTCTTTGTTCTAGCGCGGCATGAGAGAATTGCGTTGCAGCATCATACTTGTGGACAGGGTCAACCTCATAGGCGTCTGTATGGCTATCAAAATGAAGTACCGCCAAGCCAGGGTGCAATCGAGACGCAGCGCGGATTAAAGGCAAGGATACGCTTCCGTCTCCACCAAATCCAATGGGCACAGCTCCATTCTCAGCCAAACGGTAAGCAGCATCCTCTATTAACTTAAATGAATCATCAATTCGCGAAGGCACCAATCGTATGTCACCAGCGTCGATCACCTTAAGTTCTTCGAGAATATTGCAGTCGGCAAGTTCAGACTGATAGGGTCGTACCAAACCTGATTGCTCACGAATAGCATTGGGACCTTGGCGTGATCCCACTCGAAACGGATGCGTTCCGCAGTCGAATGGACAGCCCAAGATCGCAACTGATGACGCAGTCGCGTCTGTTTTATAAGGAACTCCCATAAATGTTTGTGGAGCATGAAAGAAGTCATCATTGATTTGGGGCATTTGAGTAGCTCTCCACTGGCGCTTAATATTAAACCATTTTAGTTTCACGGAATCTTAGAACAGCGGCGCATGAGCTACCAGTAAAAAATGTGGGGGGTGTCACAAAATTATAGAAAGACTTTTTTAACACTTTAAGTGTTTGCGGAAAATAACCCTTCTGGAATTAATAGAGCTACAAACTCATAAAAACCCTAAGAGAGAAAAGCTCGTGAAGTAACCACGTTAATAGGAAGCTTACAAAGGCAGGTTCGTTAATTTTTTTTCTATTGCAAAAATTTTTTATATAATTACTTTGTACATTAATTACTTTGTACATTTTAGATTTTTCACATAATTTCGTTTTTTGTGAGTTATAAGAATTTTATAATTTAGTGAGTTATTATGAAAAAGCTCTCCAAAATTCTAGCGACTACTATATTCTTTGTTTACTTGTTCTCATTTAAACAGGTTGGTTATGCTGGAGAATTTGAATCTGGTGTTTCTGCATATCAAGATGGAGACATTGTTCAGGCTTATACGCATTGGAAAAAAGAGGCCGAGGTTGGCTCTAGTGTTGCTCAATTTAACTTAGGTGTCTTATTTGAGACTGGCTCAGGAGTAGAGCAGGACTTTAAGAAATCTTTTAAGTGGTTTCAACGTGCCGCATTAAATGACCATGCAATGTCACAGTTAAAGATGGGGTTTTTAAACTATGAAGATAAATATAATATTAAAAATTTTACTGAAGCTGCCCGATGGTTCCATTTAGCTGCAGCACAGAATAATCCTAGGGCGATGTATCGCCTAAGCATGATGTACACTATGGGTAAGGGTGTAGAGCAAAACTCATCAAGTGCTGTAGAGCTTTACAATCGTTCTCTAGATTTTATATGCTCAATGGGCGTCGGCTTGGAATCTAGTGTAATGGTGCCAATCTTAAAAGCACGGGAACGCTCTTAGCGCGTAGGTTTACTTTTTGAAAATAATTTTCAATCGCACATGGATAACATGGTTTTAATAAAGTTACGAAAGGATCTCTATTTACTAATGTTATTTAGCAACGCTGGAAAGATAAATTAAGTTGCTAATACCACGTGTTTAATGGGCCTGATAGAAATTTTTTTAAGTGGAAATCGAATAATTTCTTTCTATCAATAAAACTCTAAGTAAAGTTAGAAGAATTTAGGGTTTTAAAGTCAGAAAAAAGTCAAGAGCGTCAATTTTGAGGTATCATAAAACAATCAAAAAAGGTGGCCAGTTCTTCAAAATCATCAAGTGTTAAAACGTGGGCTACATATTGATCGGGACGTACCACTACAATACATCCCTGGAACCGGTTGATTCCCCGTATGTCAAAAATGTCAGCGTTGACTTTTATATCAGAGCAAAACACTTTCTCATAATCAACAAGCCCATGACGCCCTTTCGTTGGCCTTAGTAGTGATGGCATACGCATAATATCCAGATCACGATGCCTATCTGAGAAAACAGCCCGCACGTCGATGACAGCATCAATATCTGCTCCACTAGGAGTGAATTTCAAGACCGGAGAAGATTTGTCTTCCGTCAGAAACTTACACAAGCCATTCACTCCTGACTTCCCAGAAAAAACAATTAATCTCCATCTGCCATCAGCTTTAATCACATGGCCTAATTGGATGGGCTTAGCATCAGCTAAACATATAACAGGAGCCGAATGAAATCGCATCCCTATCTCAAAACCCTTCGCTAAATGTTGGTGAGTAGGTTGTCCTGTGATTACCGATGGGAGATACTGTACGGCGGTTCCCGCCGTAAACCTTCCGTGTTGAATAAAATATTTTTTAAAATCATCAGGGTCGACACCATCTGGATCTATTTCGCTTCGCGGTGGCGCACTAAACATCATTGAGAATTCTCGATCAAAATCAATCAGTTCGGTTGCTACTGCGTGCCTCTCTGCGGAATATGTATGCAATAGTTCCGGTCGACTTTGTCCACTTATGACCGAAGCCAGCTTCCACCCTAAATTAAATGTATCTCCCATTGATACATTCATCCCCTGCCCGGCTTTGGGGCTATGAGTATGGCATGCATCACCCGCAATGAAAACACATGGGTTAACCAACTGACCTTCTGGCACATCATCAAAACTATCACACAACCGCTGGCCAATTTCATAAACCGACCACCACGCAATTTCTTTAACGTCTAATGTATAAGGATATAATATCCGCTGAGCTGCCTCAACCAATTGATGTGATGTGATATTACGGCCAGACACTCGCTCATCATCGCTCAGCTTGTCCATTTCAATATAAAGCCTCGTCATATAACCACCTTCGCGAGGGATAATTAGGAGATTACCTTCATTCCCGGACTGAATCACTGATTTCAAACGAATGTCGGGAAAATCGGTAATAGCTAATATATCCATAACCCCCCAAGCCTGATTGGCGGAATCTCCGTGCAACACTTTCCCAAGGGACGTTCGCACTGCGCTACGGGCACCGTCGCAACCCACAACATACCGTGTGCTTATAGTGTCAACTTGATCTTTATGTTTTGGGTTTACGTTTTGCAATCGAGCATGGACGGGGAAGTCTGCTGCTCTATCTATCGTCAAATCAATTAACTTTCGGTCATAGTGGGGAACAAGCCTCCGAGGAGATTCACGCATCAAGTCGAGGTAAAAGTCGTGAACCCGCGCTTGGTTCAAAATTACGTGGGGATATTCCGACAACCCATCTTCAGTATCTTGAATTTTTTCACTGCGAACGATATCCGTGATTTGACCTTTTTGTGGCTTCCAAAATGTTGTTTCATTTACCCAATAGGCCTCCTTTAATATTTTTTCAGCAAAGCCAAATGCCTCAAACATCTCGACACTTCGGCAAGCGATTCCATCTGCTTGCCCAATTTGTAAAGGACCTGACTTAGCCTCAACAATGCAAGTTTTAATTTCTGGGAATGCCGCCAATTGTGCGGCTAAAGTCAATCCAGCCGGCCCACCGCCGATGATCAACACATCAACTTTCTCAGGTAATTCATTCGGATGCCATCCAGCATCTGATCCTTTCGACAGATTAGGGTCACCAGAATTATATCCGTTTAAATGATATTGCATGGTTTATATTCGCCCGATTTACGAAAACTAACTGACCTTATAATTTATTCCTGCTATGGAAAAGGCACTTATTAGGATTAGAACCCCTTTAATTTAATAAGAGGTAATAGGGTGGTATTTACCTTCAAACTTTTAGGTTTACAAAGACAAAAAAACGCCTGTAAATTATACAAAAAAAAGGAGCGAATTAGTGAGTTTATTTGATCAATGGTGGAACGCAGCAAATGCTTTAGATAGAAAGAAAATGGAGAACCTACTCCATAACGATTTTATTTATGTTCGTCATAATAGAGGTGATAAGTTAAACAAAGGCGAATTTATAGATTTCCTGATGACAGGTATTAGGGATGAAATTACATCTCAGAGTCGGCGGTTAATTTATGAAAATGAAGCTATCATTGTGAGCCACTCAGTTCTTCAATCGTCTTCATTAGGCAAAAATGCTGTAATGCTGGTACGTTTAGTAAAAGATGGAAAAATTATATCTATGGAAAGCGGGGCTACTCCATTAGCTATTTGATAACTTAATGAAAAAGATGAATAGTTCAACTGCAATACGGCAAGACATTAATTTTCTCTAGAAATCAAGAAAAGAAATACTTAGAGAATACGGGAAAAAGTGAGGATATAATCCCAGAAAACTTCCACTGCTACAGCCTATTGAAATTCTAATTTTAAATCGCTCAACGTTCACTCAGCGTATAAAACGGCCGGCGGAACCTCGAATGCAATATAAACTCGATACCTGTCATAGACTTAATACCTGTTATTTTTTATTTTGAAAATAATGTTACGATTTTTGAAAAAATATTAAACTTAAAGCTCTCTATGGAAGGCAAACTTTAAAAAAATAATTTACTAGGGGCTTAAAACCTTGCAGAAAAAAAATTAAAATATGGACGACTCTCGATTTGGAACCCGCGATCACCGCGATCATTATTCGCCCAACAAGCGTGTCAGTTACCCGCCAATCTTTATCTGGCCGGCTCAACCAATCGCCACTTTGAGGTGGTTTTTTGGGTTGCCGGGCTATTTTCTTCCCTGGAACACCTTCTATGTGGTTATAGGGATGATCTCATGGTATTGGCTATCCCCCCCCTTGGAAGAAATGGCTAATCCTACACTAAGTCTTTTTGTACTAATATTTTTTAGAAATACGCTTTTAGTAACTGCTTACTACGGAATATTCCATTTGCGCTTATATATTCAACGTCGGCAAGGGACTTGTTTTAAATTCAATCCCAGCTGGACCTCAGTTAATAACAAAAAATTCCTATTTAAAAACCAAACCATAGACAACTTAATTCTAACCTTTTCTTGTGGCGTTACAATTTGGACAGGGCTAGAGGTTGGAATGCTCTGGCTGGCCGCCAACAGTTTTATTCATTTAATCTCTGTAAGCGAACATCCAATATATTTCATATTCGTAGTTTTAACTATACATCTTTGGCGAGACTTCCATTTCTATTTAGTCCACCGTCTTATACATTGGGGCCCACTTTACCGTTTTGTTCACCATGTTCACCATAAAAACAACAATCCTGGGCCATGGTCAGGCCTAGCGATGCACCCAGTTGAGCACTTGCTCTACTTTTCTTGTGCTCTTATTTACCTTTTATTCCCGTTCCATCCAGCTTTTGCCGTCATTTGTCTAATCCATGCTGGCCTAAGTCCAGCACCTGGGCACTCAGGTTTCGAAAGGATAACTGTCGATGAAAAACGTAGCGTCGATATAGATGGTTACGCGCATTATCTACACCATAAATACTTTGAATGTAATTATGCCGATGGCATATTGCCGTTAGATAAGTGGTTCGGCTCATTCCATGATGGCAGCCCTGAATCAGACGACAGAATGAAAAAGCGCTTGATAGAGAAATCTCTAAAGCGCCCGCTCTAAATGTAACCGTCGAAAAAAGACTTAGTATAACTAAATGTTAATCCGTCTATTTTTTCAATAAGGGTGAGCAAGTGGGGCCCAAGCAACTAAGCATTTATTTAATAGCCCTAAATTAATTTTATCAAGCTAAATAAAATAATTAGGATGCACTTAAGGGAGTTGATCCTGTTTTCAGTCTAAAGATGAGTCCCTCTTTTTTTATTTCCGCCCACATGACTGCATCTTGACTGACGTTCGGAAAAATTCCAAAAAAAATGTGTTACCATTAAATCTTCATTCACATAAATGCGTCGTATTTTACCTCTCTTTAATTTTTCTATTATTGGTCCAACCCTGTCGACCCATTCTTGCTTACTCGACTTAATTTTACGAAATAACCCACCACATTTGAGTTGGTTTTATAAGTGAGCTTTCAAGGCATGACCAAGAGATTCTATCCCTTCACGGATACGGTCTTCAGATTGGGCAGAATAATTAATTCTGGCGTGGTTTGCCTGTTGGGTCACTGGAAAAAAAGTGCCTCCAGGCACATATGCTACGCGAGCTTCAGGTAATGCCACATCCCGCATAAAGGCAGCAGCATCGAATTCTTTAGGGAAAGTTACCCAAGTAAATAGCCCTCCCTTAGGATCTGTTGATCGAACTTCTTGTGGGAAGTGGAGGCGTATAGAGTCCAACATTACCTCCTTTTTCTTAACATAAGCACGTCGTAGAATATTAGTATGTTCAGCCAAATCATACCGATCCAGAAAAAGACTGATTGCGGCCATGTTGAGGGTTGAAGTCTGCGTGTCGGCGGCAACTTTCAAAAGCCCCATCCGTTCCAGTAATTCGGGGTCTGCTACTGCCCAACCCACACGCAGTGCAGGGACTAGAACCTTCGAGAAACTTCCCAAGTGAATTACCCGGCCTTGAGTGTCCAGGGACCTTAGTGTCGGAAGACTTTCATCAGTAAAACGGATATGACGATAGGGCGTATCTTCCAAAACGATCACATCATGAGCATTGGCAAGCTCAATCAATGTTTTGCGTCTGGTCAGGGACATTGTTACCCCAGTAGGATTTTGGAAGTCAGGCACTGTATATATAATCCGGGATCGTGGATTTTCTCTAAGTACTTCCTCTAAGGCATCCATCTGCATACCTTCATCATCCATTAGAACAGCAGCGTACCTCGGTTCACATGGATTAAAGGCAATCAGTGCTCCTAAAAAAGTAGGGTCCTCTGTTATAATCACATCTCCTGGATTGACTAACATCTTAGCTGCCAAATCAAGGCCTTGCTGAGAACCTTGTAAAATCAATACATCCTCTTTCTCGCAAGGTGTTCCATCTACTTTCATAAGTTTGGCAATTTGTTAGCGCAGATGTGGGAGTCCGTCTGAAGCCGCATATTGCATCGTGGCTCCTCCAGGTGAGCGTATCACCTCACTAAAAATTGACTCTAGTTGCTCTGCTGGGAACAATGAGGCATCCGGGTAACCACCACCAAAAGAGATAATAGATGGATCTGCCCCTAGTGCCAAAAGCTCACCAATAGCCGAAGGTTTAACTGCATCCATTCTCTTGGCAAAGCGTTTCTTCATATTCATAGTTCCCATTAGTAAAACCAAATGGAACACCCTATTGCATTCAAATGCAAGCTTTAGTCAGTAGTTTAAAAAGCCTTAAAAATTTACTCAACTCTCTACTTTTGATTTAACCTTCTAAAACTCTCTCCTTTCTCTTTAACGAGCTTAATACGGGATCAAAATTAAACACCTTTACTTTTAAAAGTACGGTCACCAGCTTCGCTTGACAGAAACTCATTTAGTAAGGCAATACTCACAAGTATCAATAAGGATATATATCATGCGAAACCTTAATCCGATAAACTATGTCTCTTCCACTATTCATTCGTCGGATGTGGATAGGGTTTTTGGAGCAAGCTGGCAATTACTTGGCCCCACCTCACGACTTACAAATCGAGGAGATTATATTGCAGCAGAAATAGCGGGAAGCAAAGTTTTTGCCGTAAGGACTAAAGATGGCCTGCGGGCCTTTCGCAACGTTTGCCGTCACCGAGGCGCACGTCTTTTACCAGAGGGAACTGGGCATTGCACAACAATCCGTTGTCCATACCACCAGTGGGTTTGGGGCGAGGATGGTTCCCTCTTAAACGTACCTTGGTGGGGAGACGATCCAGACTTTAATAAGAACGATTGGGCTCTAGACACAGTAGAACTCTACGAATGGCGCGGGTTTTTATTTGCCTCCCTGTCACCCGAAATGGCCCTTGAGGATCAGCTAGGAGCTCTTGTCTCCGAAATCGAGGATGAACCAATCGAGAGGTATAAATGGGTGCACGAAGAAAGATTAGTCTTTGATGCCAATTGGAAGATTTACACTGACAATTTCGTCGAAGGCTATCACATTCCCGGAATCCATCCAAAATTTCACAGTGCTATTGAATTTGAAAAATTCGAAACAACCGCGTTGGAAGGAATAGTAAAAATGACAGCACCCCCGCGAGAAGAGTTGTTCTACCGCGGCAAATGGTTATGGATGTGGCCCAACTGGACGCTATCTCTCTTTGATGGTGGAATGAATACGTCGCGGATTAACCCTATCAACCATCACCAGACCGAGTTGATTTATAATTTTTACTTTGAAGATATCTCCGAAAATAATGCTCCAAAGCGCGCAAAGATCATCGCCGACAACCTAGAGGTAATACGAGAAGATTTTGAAATCTGCGTCTCCACCCAAAGAAACTATGAGAGTGGTGGATACAGGCCAGGGCCTCTTTCCCCACGCCACGAAGCCGGTGTTGCTTACTTTCAGCAAAAATTACGGGATGCTGGAGGTCAGTAACAAGTACACTAAACTACCTATAGAAAGAATATAAATGTTCATCAAGAAAGGAAGACTAATGCGGAAATTATCTGTAATTCGATTCAAGCCAAAACCAGAGTGTTTTGATGAGTTTGTAGCAGCAAGTAAAGAATTCTCTAAAGATAAGGGAACTGCTAATCCACCAACTCATTATATTATGACATGTAAAGACGAAGTGTTTGCCATAATAATAAGAGATAGTAATACTATGTCTGAAAATATGGAGAATGGTGTGAACTGGCTAGACAGTCAAAGACATCTACTTCAAGAATATAATGAAATTGATAGACATACTATGCCAGTGAGTGGCGATCTGGTTGAATATTAATTAATAAAATAAATCTGTAGGTAGCAAAATTTAATAAAGAATAAGGATTAATAATTTATGACTGACACCCAACAAGGAAAACTTAAATCTGAAAATGGTACCGAGTACGAAGGAGAGCATAAGAATGATATCCCGCATGGTCAGGGTACGAGTACCTATGCTGATGGTGATAAATACATAGGTGATTGGAAGGATGGTAAACGGCACGGACAGGGTACGTTAACCCGTGCTGATGGTGCTTGCTATGTAGGTGAATGGAAGGATGGTAAATTCCACGGTCAGGGTATGTTAACCCATGCTGATGGTGCTTCCTATATAGGTGAATACAAGGATGCTAAGTTTTACGGTCAGGGTACTTACACCTTTGCTGACGGTGAATCATACGTAGGTGAATGGAAGGATGACGAAAAGCATGGGCAGGGAGCATTAACCCGAGTAGATGGTTCACAGTTAATTGGTGATTGGCGTAATGATGAGTTTGTGAGCAAGTTGAATATTAATTAATAAAAAAGTGTTTTTAACTTACCCCAATTAAAGCACCTACCCCAAGAAGCAGCCATCCTGAGATTATGTTTATTTTGCGTATGATGCCAGGTGCTTTGAGTAATCCTCTCACGCGGTCCACAGACAGCGCTAACGCGAGATTACCCAAGAGTGGAACAAGGAAGCCAACTACGCAAATCACAACGATATCAGGCCATGTGACCCGTGTAAGATCAAAAAAGCCAGGAAGCACACCCATGTAAAATAAAACAGCTTTGGGGTTGGACATAATAACCACGACACCCACGACGAACCCCGACCACATACCTGGGCGGGTCAGACTGGAGTTTTCAGACAACTCTCTATCAGCATGACGGATCATAAGGATGCCCATAGCAATAAACATCACTGCCGCGACCCATTTCATAACATCCATGAACCAGCTAATCTGATCAACAATCCACGTTAAGCTTAATATAGCAATTAATGGCCAGACCACGTCTCCTATCACTACCCCTAAAGCCAATGGCCAGGCAGAGCGAAACCCCCCTGACATAGCTCGCGCCAAAAGCGCAACCCAAACAGGCCCAGGGGTTAGAAATAGGATGAAAAGTCCACCCGCGTAAAATAGCAATTCGATAGGAGTGATAGTCATTATTATGATCCGGTTTAATCAACATTCCTCAGGTGGGATTCCTTCTTAAACATATGGTCTCTGTTTTGCCTGATATGGTCAATGCCAAACAGAATAGTATACATTTGGATTGATTATTTTTTTAACAAATTTATAATTAGCCAGAAATCTTGCCTAAGTGATTACTCAACGCCTCAATTAGGTGCCCTGCTGCTTTTGTATTTACGTCAAGGTGTGTGACGATCCGGATCCGTTTCTCTCCAAACACTCCAATATGAATAGACTCTTCACTTAATTTACTTACCAACTCGGCAGCCGAAGGTGCGCCTGCCGCCAAGTCAGCAATAATGATATTGGTTTCAACAGGAAGAATATTCACTATTCCAGGAAGATTTCCAAGAGAGTTAGAAATTTTGGTGGCAAGAGCATGGTCTTCAGCTAACCGCTCAACATTATTTTCAAGGGCATAAAGACAAAAGGAAGCAATCACACCAGATTGCCGCATTGCTCCGCCTATACGTTGTTTTACACGCCAAGCAGCTTCAATAAATTCAGCATTCCCAGCTAGAACCGCTCCTACTGGTGCTCCTAAACCTTTTGTGAAATCAATCCAACAGCTATCATATTCACGTGAATACCTCCCCGCTGAAATACCAGTTTTTGCACACGCATTTAACAAACGAGCACCATCTAAATGCGTCGAAAGGCCTGATTTTTTTGCTACCTGGGCCACTGAATCCAACTTTTCTAATGGCCAAACTGCTCCTCCCCCAAGATTGACCGTTTGTTCGGCGCAAAGCATTCGGGATATTGGCATGTGCCGTGATTTTGGGCGCAGGGCCTGCATAATATCTTTCTCTGTAAACTGACCATATTTCCCATCCAGAGGATGGACCATCACCCCACTCATAGCAGCGGGTGCTCCACCTTCTAAATTGATGATATGACAAGAACGGTCACATAGAATTTCGTCACCTGGCGATGTCTGAACCGCTATAGCAATTTCATTACACATCGTACCAGAGGGTAAAAACACAGCACTCTCTTTTCCAAGAAGACGTGCAACTCTCTCACACAATTCAAGGGTTGTTGGATCTTCGTCTTTTTGTTCATCACCAAAGGAACGGCCTAAAGCATACTCAAGCATTGCATTTGATGGCTTCGTTTTTGTGTCTGAGTAGAAGTCGTACATTTGATTTACCTATCTAAATTTTTTATATTGTAGCTTAAAGAATAAGATTAAAAAAATATGGCTTTTAATATCTAGCCTCCAAATTAGTAATGTTATTCAGACCACTTCGTCAATGTGATTGATGTTTATAAGTAATTAGGAGACCAAGGTAAAACCTTTCCCAATTCAGTTCTACGTGTTTGAGCATAATAAGACCTGAATTAAGCAGTACTGAAAGTAAGTTATAGATATGGGGATTATGCGTATCGATTGAGACTTTGTGCCACTATCATTCCTGACCGCATGGCTTTAGAGGGTATGGTACATTAAGGAGAGTAAATAATGGAAGCTTCACAAACTGTACTTGAGCTGGTTACGACGGCGCAAGAAAATGCAAAGATGTTGGAAGATCGTATTTTAGAAATCCTCAAACTTATGAGCGAGCAGACCGATTCCAGTGCCCAAATTGAAGAACTTCGTGCGACTACTAGTGCACTTGAATTAGCGGCGGTTGATATCTTCTCTCTATTTGAAGCGCGGATGCAACACCACTTTAGACGGGGCCCATTTTCACGCAAATTGAAATCATTGCTATTGGAAACTCAACAAACTGACCTAGCAGATAGGGTTCACCAGTACTATCTGGCGATCAATGTGCTGAAACATGGAAAAGGCGCAAGCTACCGAGAGCTACTAAACTCTCCGAACTCTCTTTTTACTTTGAAATCAACTGAGGGCATCATCACCAATGAAACACACAGACCTACTAGCCTGATTGATGTCACTGTGCCTGGCTTTTTTGATGGACTGGTCACTACTATTCTCGAGGCTTACCACTTCCTTGAAAACAGATAGTTTTCTAAACTCTAGTCAATATTTTGAAGACATGATGCATGGCTAACTTTAAGGTTGGCACTGCTATAAATGACTTTTTAAAACTATGTAACGGCGATCATTATAGACCGCCGTTACATTTTTAAAAGTTAACTTTATCTAAAAAGTTAAGCAGTTTCTGTAGCCGAGCTAGATGTTGCTGCAGCCCATATTACTACACCAAATGCGATTTTATTAACAAAATCTGCAAGGTTATATATTATGTTGAGTGCTTCAGGACTACCTACACCACCGTAACCTAATACATATCCAAGTGGGTATATTGCCCAGCCAAATGTAACAATTATTCTTAGAGCATTAAACGCAGTCTTACTCGCCGCTGTGCCACTTTCAGCACTTATCTTGCTAGCTTCACCTACAAAGATCTCATAAATTATGTAAATCCATGCAGCCATACCTACTACGAAGGCTCCCCACACATTTACTGAACCAACTTCACCTAAGTATCCTGCTACAAGCATTACGACTGAAGCAATCATCAATCTCCAGAATAACGCTGCTCCAACAACAGCAATAGCTGCTAGAATTAGATAGAATTCAATGATTTGGAGAGGCACTGTTAATAGCCAATCTACATAACGATATACAAGTGGCGTTGCTCCGGTGTCGGCCCATACTCCTCTCATATAAAAATAATGAATCGCAGCAATACCTGTTACCATAGCTGCCACGGTTAATGATGTTTTCCATTTTCCAACAGCACGATCTCTTTCAACCCAAAAGAAGAAGGTTGCAGCAACCATTGCAGCAGAAATAATCCAAAAACTCATTCCAACCAAATCGGTTGGGTTTAATTGTCCAGTCATTTTTAACTCCTAATAATTATCTATGTTCTAAGTCGTATTCCAGTCCGATTGATATGAATAAAAAAAGTCTTTTTCAAACTAAATTTTTTTAATTTATACATTAAATTTTTTTAACCTAAAATAACAATTGGATATGTAAACTCTTCTACTAAATGAATTCTATCTAAAGGTTCAAGAGGGTGACATTTTAAGACATAATTAAGATCTATAACCCGGTAAGCACCAATAACTTTTGTTAAGTTACTGGCCTTGGATAGGGATGAGGCCATGAGCCTTGATCTGCTAAGTTGGTCCAACTTTTTATTGTATGACTTAAAGCCGCTGATCATAATTGACTGTCAATACTTCTCACGATACGTTCTTGAGTACTTGGAAACCCAACTTTGAGGTAAGGTAATGTCGTATACTACTTCCGCACTAATAATGTTTGCTGCAGGACTAGGAGTTCCGTTATTAGCCGCAGCAAACGCCCAATTTGGTCAATTTATTGGTTCACCAATTGTAGCAGTTGCAGTAATGTTATTTGTTTCGTTTTTGGCGATTTTTATTATCGCGCTAGTTACATCAAATCTACCAATTAGTCGGATAGCTGACACCCCAAAGTATCTTTTTCTTGCAGGCCTACTAATAGTTTTTTATTTTCTATCGATCACAACTATTGCACCAAGATTTGGGGTAGGAAATGCTGTTTTTTTTGTTCTAGTTGGACAATTAGTAAGTGCAGCGGTGATTGATCATTTAGCTCTTTTTGGATCTACTGGATCACCATTAACAATTATTCGTTCATTAGGTATCGCTGTAATGGCACTAGGAGTTTGGATCACC
>Ga0209403_10005237_pt1 | contig 13627 bp, 10 predicted proteins | sample ArcticOcean_MG_C_8_FD_187440 | JGI IMG/M metagenome (GOLD analysis project Ga0209403, IMG submission 187440) | Marine microbial communities from western Arctic Ocean - ArcticOcean_MG_CB11_86 (SPAdes) (version 2) | ecosystem: Environmental > Aquatic > Marine > Oceanic | place: Arctic Ocean... | reverse complement strand
GAGGTGCTTGCGGCGCACGGCGACACGATCCGCGTGCTGCACACCCTGCAGCCGGTCGGCGTCGCCATGGCGGGTATCGACGAGTTCGATCCGTATAAAGATTGACCGGGCGCTCGCGGTCGAGCGCGAATCGCTGCGCGTCGGGGATACGGGACCGATAGTGACCGAGCAGCGGATCGACGAGCCGTTCTTCGCCGCCAAGACCGGCCAGCGGGCTTCCGGCATCGCGAAAGAGATGTCCAGCCGAGTCTGCGGGCTACGGTCCCTAGCAGCCCGTGGCAGAAGCACCGATTCGCCAATCGATGGGTAGGTGTTCGCGACACCGCGGCCGAGCGTCGATAGTCGAGCGATCGGGCCGATCTGGAGCCGCGAGCGCTACGACCCGTCCGACGACCTTGAGCAGCAGACCTGCGCGAAAGGTCGTTGGTCGCTCGCCCAGCACCAGTCTGAATGCGTCGGCCAGATGGCACACCGCCTGGTCCGACGACACGCGACCCCACCGTGGCTGACTGTCTGGTTGCAGCGTGGCGAGACGGCGGCTCAGCCCTTGCTGCACGTCGCGCTTGAAGATGGAGTCGAATGTCACGGGAGTCCCTCCAAGGGCGCGGTTCCGAGCGGAGGCGTTGACGCTGGCGGTCGTCGATGCCCGGTGGCCTGCTCGAATGCGTAGGCCAGCGCGAGGAGGCGAGATTCGGCGAACGGCCGGCCCAGCATTTCCAGACCTACCGGCATCTCGTCGGGGGTGAATCCTGCCGGCACCGTGATGGCCGGCAGGCCGGCGTGTGGGCTGAGGCGGCAGTTGTCGCCTCCCTGAGGCTGGCCGATGACGGCCGCCTGTTGCCGCATCGTCGGATAGATCAGCGCGTCGAGTGTTAACTCGTCGAGCGTCTCCACCACCCGGCGTCGGACCGTGTCACGGCGGCCGAGCGCCTCCCGGTATTCGTCGGTGTCGAGTGTGTCGACCGCGTTCGACCGTGTCAGGCGTTCCTCCACGTCGGGGTGATAGCGTCCATCGACGAGGACCTCCGCCAGTGACGGCGCGCCGGGGATGTCCGCCAGATACGCGTTCAGTCCGAACTTGAACTCGTGGCTGAGCACGACGTAGGTGTCCAGCAGCTCGGCCAGTCCATCGATTTCGACCGCCACAACCTCGGCGCCAAGCTGGCGCAGGTCGTCGACGGCGGCATCGATGACGCGCGCGACCGGCTCGTCCTCGATGTCCTGGCGTAGCAGCATCGTGAGCACCCCGAACCGCGCGCCTCGCACCGCGTCCGCGTCTAGCGCCGTCAGGTAGCTGTCCGGCGTGTTGGCGTCGGCCTCGGCGGTGGTCGGATCGGATGGATCTGAGCCGACCGTGGCGTCAAGCAACAGCGCGAGGTCGGTTACGCTCCGGGCCAGCGGTCCGGCGACATCCAGGGTGAATGACAACGGGACGACGCCGTCCCGGCTGGAGAGGCCGGAGGTGCCACGCAGCCCGACGAGGTTGTTGTGCGCGGATGGGATCCGGATCGATCCGCAGGTATCGCTGCCCATCCCCGCCGCGGCGAAACTGGCTGCCACCGCGGCGCCGGTGCCGCCACTGGACCCGCCGGGATTGCGGGTGGGGTCGTACGGGTTCAGCGTCTGACCGCCCATGGAGCTGACCGTGGTGATGCCTCGAGCGAATTCATGCAGGTTGGTCTTGCCAAGAATGACAGCCCCAGCCTCACGCAGCCGCTGCACCTGGAAGCCGTCGTCTGGCGGCATCACCGCGGCCATGGCCACCGACCCGTTCGTGGTCGGAAAGCCAGCCATGTCGTAGTTATCCTTGATCACGATCGGTACGCCATGCAGCGGACCGCGGACGCCGGTGGCGCGTCGTTCGAAGTCGAGCGCCCGGGCGCTGGTCACCGCGTGCGGGTTCAGCGTGATGATGGTGTTGAGCGCGGGGCCCCGGCGGTCGTACGCCTCAATCCGAGCCAGGTAGCGCTCGACGAGTTGTTCCGAGGTAACCCGCCCCTCGTCCATGGCGGCGCCGAGTTCGACGATTGACGCCTCGGTGACGTCGAAGGGAGCCGGTGGTGGTGCCTCCGAGCAGCCGACCAGGCCGACGAGCAGCACCAGGCCAGTTCGCATCGTCCAGGTTCGCATTCTGGATCGTGGCGCCCGTCTGACGCCGCGGGGACGTCCAGCGGAGGGTGGGGAATCTCGAAACATCGGCGCGAGTATCGCATGCTCCACTGGCCCGCGACCGGTGGGGCCGTACGCACAGCCGGTTCCCTGTGGGACGACCGACCTTGACACGGCCGGGAATCTTGACAACAGTTCGAATCGAACAGGGCGACTGTCACGGTCGCCGGGGAGAGACAGATGATGAGAGTTGAGCGAGCCGTTCGAAGACGCCTGGCGCCCGTCGGCGTCGTCTGCGCCGTGCTGCTGGTCGCGGCGACCGCCGCGTCTGCGCAGCGGCTCACCGGGACCGAGAACGGCGAGTGGCGCTATCTCGGTGGCGACGCCGGCCACACGCGCTCTTCACCCGTGGACCAGATCAACGGCGACAACTTCTCGGACCTCGAGGTCGCGTGGATCTGGCGGGGGGACAACTTTGGTCCCAACATCGACTATTTCAATCGGTCCACCCCGATCTTCGTCGATGGCGTGCTCTACACCGTGTCCTCCCCCAGACGCCAGGTGGTGGCCATCGAGCCTGCCACGGGAGAGACGCTCTGGACGTTTCGCGAGCCCGAGACCATCAGGCATCTTCGCTCGCCGCGGCAAGCCTACGGGAAAGGTGTCGCCTACGCCGAGGTGGACGGTCGGGGTGTGATTTTTGTGACGAGCCCGGCGTTCTTCTTGTGGGCGCTCGACGCCAAGACCGGTCGCCCCCTCGAAAACTGGGGCACCGCCGTGCCGCTGGATGGTTTCCCGGATTCGGGTGGCCTCGACCTGATTCCGCCGCTGGTGTCGGACTGGGGCCGGTGGCAGGACCGCAGCGCGAGCTATGACGCCAACTACGGTATCCCTCGGGAACTCGGCATGGTCACCGCCTCGGCGCCGCCGATTGTCGTGAACGGAGTCGTCGTGGTGCTCGTGGGGCATCAGCCCAGCTACGGACAGACCCGAATCGAGAACGTGCCCGGGGACATCATGGGCATCGACGCGGCCACCGGCGCGTTCCTGTGGAAGTTCCACACCATCCCGCGACCGGGCGAGTTCGGGCACGAGACATGGGAAAACGACGCCTGGCAGTGGTCGGGCGACATGTCGACGTGGGCTCCCGCGTCGGCCGATCCAGACCTTGGGCTCGTGTATCTCGTGACCAACGCGTCGACCGTGCAGGGGTACGCGGGTCACCGGCCCGGCGACAACCTGTTCGGTGGATCCGTTCTGGCGCTGGACGTGCAGACTGGAGAGCGTCGCTGGCATTTTCAGATTCACCGTAGCGACCAGTGGAACTATGACCTGCCGACGCCGCCCATGTTGATGGACTTGACCGTGGACGGGCAGCGGATTCCAGCGCTCATCCAGAACACCAAGCAGGGTCTGATTTTCGCGTTCAACCGTGAGACTGGCGAGCCGATCTGGCCGATTGAAGATCGAGCGGTCATCCAGACCGAGGTGCCCGGCAATTACACGTCGGCCATGCAGCCATATCCGACGTGGCCGGAACCGGTGGATCGGATCGTGTGGGACGGGCTGACCGAGGAGTACCTCGTCGATTACACACCGGACATGAAAAAGGAGGCGTTGGACATTTTAAGCCACTACCGTGCCGCCGGCCTCTACGTGCCGGCGCTGCCGCAGGACCACGACAACCCGTTCTACAACAACGTGGGTTGCCAGGGCGGTGGAAACATCATTCCGCATCCGCCGGTTGCCGACCCCAGCACGGGCCTGATGTTTGCGTCCCATCGCCGCACCTGCAATGCGCCGACGTTCATGGCGCCTACAAACGGCGTGGACCAAGACGACCCGAACTACGCCATCCCCGGCGTCGGCGGGGCCACTCCCAACAAGACACCGACGACCGGGACGACGGTGGTTCCCTGGTTGCCACGTGGAGCCCGACGGCCATCCGCCGACCAACAGCCGTTCGTGTCAGCGACGGGGCTGGCCACGATCGAGGGCCTGCGGATCTACAAACCGATGGACAACCAGCTCTCCGCCTACCAGATGAACACCGGCGACCGGGCCTGGTCGCTGCCGGTCGGTGAGACGGCGGCGGTGATCAAGGGCCATCCGCGGCTGCGCGGCCTCGACATTCCCAACGCGGGGGGGGCTGGCTGGTCGATTCAGATGGTGGCGGGCGACTTGCTGGTGCAGACGCGTGCGCTCAGCGAGGGCGTGCGGCAGCTTATCCCAGACGCCCCGTTGGAGCTGCACGGCCGCGACAAGCGGACCGGAGAGATTCTCGGAAGCGTCCCGCTGCCGGCTCCGGGCCAATACGGGATGATGACCTACATGCACGACGACAAGCAGTACATCGTGGTGCAGATCGGTAGCGTCCACACCGACTTTCCCGGTTCACTCGTGGCCTACGCGCTGCCCTGAGGCTTACGCGATCGGCCACGGCCTTCGCGAGCCAGTCGGCGCGGGGCGGCACTTCGTGCACGGGCGCCGTGCCAGGCTCGCTAGTCAGGGTTCTCGAGCCGGTCGTAGATCCGCTGGACCGTCAGGGGGGCGACCCCCGACAGGTTCTCGGAACTCGCCCGGTTTCCGGCACTCGAGGGGAAGACCTGGAATCACCCGGTCCTGGTCGACAATCTCTTGCTGATTCGCAACGACCACGAGATGGCCGCGTTCAGGCTGCCCCAGCCCGGTGACCGGGCCGCGAACGCCGCGCAGGGCGCCGCCCCGTCTAGGTGAGCTCACTCAGCCGTTGGACCGCTTCCCCCATGTCCGCGGCGGAGACGTCGAGGTGCGTGACCGCGCGCACGCGTGACTGGTCGAGCGCCGCGAGCTTGACCCCACGCTCGGCCGCTCGCGCCACGAAGTCTCGCGCCGGCCGCGTCGTCACTTCGAACACCACGATGTTCGTGTCCACCTGAGCCGCATCGCAGCGCAATCCGTCGACGGCAGACAGGGCCTGCGCCAGCATACGGGCGTTGGCGTGGTCTTCGGCCAGGCGCTCCATGTGATGGTCGAGGGCATGCAGGCACCCACCGGCCAGAATCCCCGCCTGACGCATGCCGCCGCCGAGCATCTTCCGATAGCGGTGCGCGCGTTCGACAAAATCCGTGTCGCCGGCCAGCACGGACCCCACCGGGGCGCCCAGGCCCTTCGAGAAGCAGGCACTGACACTATCGACCGGCTCGCACAGGGTTGCGGTCGAGCACCCTGTGGCGACGGACGCGTTCCAAATGCGCGCTCCGTCCAGGTGCAACGCCAGCCCTTTCGCATGAGCCGCGTCGGCGATGGCTTCCATGTCGCGCTGCGGGAAAATGCGCCCTCCGGATCGGTTATGGGTGTTTTCGAGCGCCACCAGGCGTGGACGCGGGAAGTGCTGGTCGAGAGGTCGAATCGCCTCCTCGAGTTGTTCGGCCGTGAAGAGACCGCCACGACCGACCTCATTGAAGCTCACGCCGGCCCACGCAGAACCGGCCCCTGACTCGTAGTAGAGACTGTGATTACCCTCGCCGATAAACACTTCGTCAGCCCGGTTGCAATGCGTCAGTAGCGCGATCTGGTTTGCCATCGTGCCGCTGGGTACGAAGAGGGCGGCCGGTTTGCCCAGCAGATCCGCCGCACGCTCCTGCAGCTGTGCCACTGTCGGATCTTCGCCCCACACGTCGTCGCCGACTGGGGCCTGAGCCATTGCCTCGCGCATCGCCGCGGTGGGTTGAGTCAACGTGTCGGACCGCAGGTCGATGGTCGGGTTCATGGTCGGGGATTATATCGGCACGGGGTGGAGGCTTCAGTTTGACGCGGTCCCGCCAATCCCCTTAAATGGGGACTCCCGAGCGACCGGGCCGAACCGCGCGTCGGGCGGGTGGAAGGGAGACACACGATGGTCAGATGTAATCGGCGTGAGTTCGTGGGCGCGCTCGCGGGGATGCCGGTGGCGGCGCGTACGGCCTTTGGCGAGCAAGCGGCGACACCGGCATTCCCGATCATCGACACCCATATTCATCTGTTCGACAAGACGCGGCCAGAGGGTGCGCCCTACCCGCGCGACATGCCGGGTGGGGGAGAGCCGCCGCAGGGCATGATTGCCCTCCCCAATCGGTTCCAGGCGATCACCGCGCCCCTTGGCGTGGTCGGGGCCATCGTGGTCGAGGCCAGCCCGAGACTCGACGACAATCAGTGGGTGCTCGATGTCGCGGCGGACGCCCCTATTATTGTGGGCCTGGTGGGTCGGATTGACCCCGGGGACCAGGCATTCGGAGCGCATCTCGATCGGCTGCGACGGAACCCGCTGTTCCTCGGTATCCGCCAGGGGCGGTTGCACCTCGGGCTCGAGAGTCCAGACTACATTGCGAACCTGCAGCGGCTCGCGGATGCGGATTGTAGCCTCGACGTCGATACTCCGCGGCAGGGGATGACGGCTCCCGAAGTGCTGGTGAGGATGCTGGACCAGGTACCATCCCTGCGCCTGGTGATGGACCACCTGCCTGACCTGCGGTTCCCTGATCGGGCGGCGAAGGATACGTATCGGATGTACCTCCGGGAACTCGGCTCCCGTCCGCAGGTGTACATCAAACTGTCCGAGGTGGTCCGTAAGTGGGGCGGAAGAGTGTCGACCGACCTCAACGCCTACCGGGACTGGCTTGATGAGTTGTGGTCGATCTTCGGTGAAGACCGCATCATGTTCGGCAGCGACTGGCCGCAGAGCGAGAGCCTCGAGTTCAATTCCTACCCCAACGTGTTCGGCGTCGCGCGTGCCTACGTGCGAGGCAAGGGGCCGAACGCCATGGAGAAGGTGTTCTGGAAGAACTCCTTGAAGCCCTACCGCTGGGTTCAGCGCCTACCAAGCCAGCGTCAGATGTGACCCGTCTTGACCTTTGATTGATACCTGTGGCACCGTCCTGTGTCAAAATATAGGTACACACGCCCTGCAACAGCGCGGGCTTGAAGGAGATTTAAATGATCGACCGACGATTTCGTGTAATAGCTGTCCCCGTCGTAGCGCTCGTGGCAATGGTCGCCGCGGCGACGTCGGTCGCCGGGCAGTCGACCCCCTGGGGCGACCCGGACTTGCAGGGCACCTGGACCTCGTCCGGGGCCACCCCGATGGAGCGGCCGGACCAGTTCGAGGGACGTGACACGCTGAGCGACGAAGAGGTGTCGTCGATCCGGGCGCAGACCACGGCGCGCGATCTTGAGCTGCTCAACGCGCCCGCCCAGCGGACCGAGGTGGGTACCAACCCCGGCGCCTACAACAACTTCTGGATGGACCGGGGGGCTCGAACGAACCGCACCTCGATGCTCATCGACCCGCCGAGTGGCAAGTTCCCGCCGCTGACACCCGCTGGCGAACAGCACAGCAAGAACCAGCTCAAGGCACCCGGTGGGATGGAGAAGGACGACACCTGGGAGGATCGGCACATCTGGGAGCGATGTGTGACCCGCGGCGGAATGCCCAACGCCATGTTCCCGCGGTCGTACAACAACAACATGCAGCTGTTTCAGGCGCCTGGCGTTGTCGTGATGCTGATTGAACAGGTGCACGAGGTTCGGGTCGTGCCGATCGACGATCGGCCGCAGGTCTCCGACAAGATTACCCAGTGGAACGGGTTGTCGCGTGGGCATTGGGAAGGCAACACGCTGGTAGTCGAGACCGCCAATCTCGAGCATCGGGTGAGTGCCCTGCAGCCCTGGTCGGTCTTCAGTTCGCACACGGGCTCTGGCAAAGAGTTGACCCTGGTTGAGCGGTTCACCCGAGTGGCCCCCGACACCCTCGAGTACGAGGTGGAGGTCAATGACCCCCTGATGTACACCGACTCGTGGACGGTCAACTATCCGTTCACGCAGATGGATGACCTGATCTACGAGTATGCCTGCCACGAAGGCAATGCCGGCATGGAAGGCATTCTGTCGGGCGGCCGTGCGGAAGATCTCGCAGCCGGCAAGTAGCGCGATCGCGGCGCCGAGGGGTTTGCCGTGAGGGGACATGATGCACGGGCCGCCGTCGTGGCGGCCTGTGTGTTGTCGTGTGTTGTGTCGGTGGCGGCTGACGACTGGCCCATGTGGGGCGGGACGTTGTCCCGCAACATGGTCTCGGTCGAGACCGGTCTGCCGACTGAGTGGGACATCGCCACCGGCACCAATGTGCAGTGGGTCGCCGCCCTCGGCGCGATGACCTCCGGCAACCCGGTGGTCGCCGGCGGCTCCGTGTTTGTCGGCACCAACAACGATCACCCCCGCGACCCGGACGTTGTTGAGGATAAGGGTGTCCTCATGGCGTTCCGCGAGTCTGATGGCGCGTTCCTCTGGCAGATGGCGCACGACAAGCTATCTGCGGGCGAGGCGAACGACTGGCCATTCCAGGGCGTCTGCTCATCCCCCAGCGTCGACGGCAACCGTTTGTACTATGTGAGCAACCGGGGCGAGGTGGTGGCCCTCGACACCGCCGGCTTCCTCGACGCCGAGAACGACGGACCATTCACAGATGAGGTGAGGGACGGCCTGGCGGACGCCGACGTCGTGTGGACGTTCGACATGGTTGGGGAACTGGGCGTCTTTCCCCACAACATGAGCAGTAGCGCCCCGGCCGTGTCTGGCGATCTCATCATCGTCAACACCTCCAACGGCCAGAACGAGGACGGCGACGTGCCCTCGCCAGAGGCGCCCGATCTCATCGCGCTACATAGAGAAACCGGCCAACTGGTCTGGCGCGCCGCGTCGGTGGGCGATTGGATTCTGCACGGTCAGTGGTCCTCGCCGGCCGTGGCCGAGATTGGTGGAGTGCTGCAGGTCGTCATCGGTCAGGGCGACGGGTGGGTCCGCGGTTTTGACGCCGCCGACGGGTCGACGCTGTGGGAGTTCGACACCAACCCGATCGACGCGGAGTGGCCCCGGACGCGGAACAACGTCATTGCCACGCCGGTCATCTGGAACGACACCGTGTTTATTGCCAACGGGCAAGAACCGGAGAGTGGAGAAGGCCCCGGGCGTCTTCACGCCATCGACGCGACCCGACGCGGCGATATCAGCGAGTCAGGACTCGTGTGGCGGACCGAGGACATCCGCCGATCCTTGTCAACGGTGGCCATTGACGACGGTCTGCTCTACGTGGCCGACTTCAGTGGCTACCTGCATTGCCTCGACGCTGCGACCGGGGCAGAGCTGTGGGTGTATGACACCTTCTCGGCGGTGTGGGGGTCGCCGTTGGTCGTCGACGACAAGGTCTACCTCGGTGACGAGGACGGCGACGTCGTCGTCCTGCGCGCCGGCCGCGAGTTGGAGAAACTGGCGGAGCCGAATATCGGAAGCGCTATCTATGGTGCTCCGATCGCCGCCAACGGCGTGCTGTTCGTCAACAGCGTCAGCGAACTGTTTGCCCTCTCGCGCTAATTGCCGCTCTCCCCAATCGCGTAGAGCGTGCTGCCGGCCCTGATGTAGAAATGCCCCGCCGATACCGAGGGCGTGCTCAGGGTATAGCCGGGCAGCGAGTTCGTGGCCAGAATCTCGAACTCACGACCGGTCCGGTAGACGGTCGTCACGCCGTCTTCGCTCGTCGCATAGATCTTGCCGTCAGCCAAAATCGGTGAGGCGCTATACGTACCTGGCTCGATACGCTGATCGGTGTACACCGTGTCTCCGCTCGTCATGTCCAGGGCGTGCACCACGCCGTTGTCCTGCACCACATAAAGCAACTCGCCGTCAGAGACCGGGGTTGGCACGTCCGGCCCGTCGTCGAACGACCAGATGCGATGCGACGTGGTGATGTCCCCACGGCCTCCGGCCTGCAGGGCCAGCATCGGTCGTACCCGTGTCGGCGCAATGATGACCTCGCCGACAATCAGGGGTGACGCGATCAGTCGGTAGGCCCCGTTGTTGCGCGGGTTCAGTCCGTTCGCGCGCCAGAGCTCGGCGCCGGTGTCGGGGTCGTGGCCGGTGACGACGTCGCCGCCCGTCAAGACAATCTCCGTCGTGCCGTCGTACTGCAGCAGGGCGGGTGTCGTGTACGAGTCAGGCGACTCGCGCTGCGCCTCGGTGGGACGCTCGACCATCCAGACCGTGTCGCCGGTCATCTTGTCGATCCGGAGCACGTACGACGGGTCGTCCGTGCGCATGCCGTGGAGGACCTGCACATACAGCGCATCCTCGTGCAGGAGCGGAGACGACGCGAATCCCCAGTTCAGACCGAAGCTCCAGTAATCGTCTGAGATGTTGCGCGACCAGAGCTCATTGCCATCGAAGTCAAAGGCGCGTAACCAGCCGGTGCCGGTCATGACCCACACGTGTTCGCCATCGGTGACGGGTGAGGGAGATGACATGTTCTGTTTGCGCTGCTGGCGGTCGTTGTCGCTGAGATGTCGCTTCCAGATCACCGACCCATCCCGACGATTCACACGCCACAGTTCGACGCGCTGAGTCGTCGCTTCCGTGGTCTGGGTGACCGGCGCCACCGGTGGTGGGGCGCTCCCGCCCTGGGGTTGATCGCCGCGGGGGCGGCCCGCCCCGCCGCCACGCGGCCGTCCGCGCCCCCGTCCTCGACCGCCAAATCCCCCGCTGGCGGTGCGCGCTAGATACGACACATTCAGGAAGATAGTGTCTTCCCAGACGATCGGTGTGGCGCCCGTCCACGAGCCGTCAGCCACCTCCAGCGTCCACGCGACGTTGTCTGTCGCGCTCCACGTTGTGGGGAGACCCGTCTCGGTGGTCGTGCCGTCGAGGTTCGGGCCGCGCCACTGAGGCCAGTTCTCCGAGGCCTCAGCCCCCCCCGCGGTGCCGACCACGACGGCGAGCGCGGACGCCGCCGTGACGATGAATGACCGAACGTTGGTGCTGCGTGCGTGCCTCAATAGTCTGCTCCCCACCGTTGTCAGGCTGCTCACTTGCCTATTCTGGTCCGTTTACGACTTCGATCGCGAGCGTGTTTACCCGGTGTCTCTGGGACCAGCCGCCGGGCCGCGTCTCGTGAAGGCAATCGTGTCGTTATGTCATTAAATCTATTTGACCCCGCGCTCCGATCATTCGGCGGGAAGCACTCATGAGCCCGACACGAAGTGGTCAGGCGCTCCGGGAGCTGGTGCTCGAGGTCTGTCGACTCAACGGCGCCCTGTTGCGTCACGGCGCCGTGCTGACAGCCCCGGTCGGGCAGTCGCAGGCGCGTTGGCAGGTCATTGGGGCGGTGGCGGAAGCGACCCGCACCGTCCCGCAGATTGTACGTCGCATGGGTATGTCGCGGCAGAGCGTGCAGCGGGTGGCGGACCTGCTCGCGAAGGACGGCATCCTGCGGCTTGACCCGAACCCAGACCATGCGCGGTCGCCGCTTCTGCGTCTGACACCCAAAGGTGAACAGATCGAGACGGAGTTGACGGCGCTAGGCGAAGAGTGGGCGGCGGTGATCGCCGCCGACCTGCCGAGGCGCGATCTCGAGGAGGCGGTCGAGGTCGTGCGCACAGTCACACGGAAACTGGATGACCCGGTTCCGGCATCGCGAGTCTGAGTGAGGAGGCACCATGGCAGTGAACGAGGAGCTGGCGCGATTCGTACGAGACGGTCTGGCGAGTGGTGCAACGCGCGGCAGCATCGGAGAGGTCCTACGTGGGGCCGGATGGGCAGCCGGTGACGTGCGCGGCGCGCTCGCGAGCTACGCCGAGGTGGAATTTCCTATTCCGGTGCCACGGCCTCCTGGTACTACCTCTCAGATCTGCGCCGAGACGAGCAGGAGGGTCAGTCGTGACGGGCAGGTCGCGGTCGACGGTGGTCGGTGTCGCGGTGGTCTTGGTCGTCGGGCTCTCGGTCGCATTGGGCCTGTGGTTTGCGGGGTCGCCCGCGTCGGAACGCGACCGCCGCCTCGACCAGCGGCGGGTCGAGGACCTACGTCGCATCGCCGACGGAGTCGACCTGTAATGGACCCGTCAGGGTCGGTTGCCGCCGTCTCTGGACGCGCTCGCAGGGGCTGGCGGCGACCTCGTCAGCCTCGATGACCCTCTGACGACGGGTCGGTACGCCTACCGCATCCTGTCCACCACGGCGTTCGAACTGTGCGCGCATTTCGACACAGAAACGACCTCCCCCGACGGTCGTGAATTTTGGCGGCACTCCGCTGGGCGACACTGCTTCGCGGCGGATGCAAAGAGCGTGGAGCGGCATCCGACGGCCCGTATCCGGTGAACGCCGGCCCGCGGGGTGCTCGACGCTGCGGTACACTGACCGCCATATGAACCTCACAGACAAGATTGCGCTCGTCACGGGCGGCAGTGCCGGCATCGGTCGGGCGATTGCGGAATCGCTTATCGGAGCTGGAGCGAAGGTTGCCATTACCGGTCGTGATCGGGCGAAACTGGAGCGGACGGCGGAGGCCATTGGCGCGCACGCGATCCAGGCCGACGTGGCACAGGAGGCCGACGTCGAACGGACCTACCAGGAACTGCTCGCGGCGTTCGGTGACCTCGACATGCTCATCAACAACGCAGGAGTGGGCGTCTTTAAGCCACTGGTCGAGATGGACCAGGCCAGCTTCGAGCGGGTCATCGCGACGAACGTGACCGGTGCCATGCTGATGGGGCGCGAAGCGGCGAAGCTCTTCGTGGCACGGAACCGCGGAAACATCGTCAATATTGCGTCCACCGCGTCCCTCCGGGGCGCGGCGGGTGGCACCGCCTATATGACGAGTAAGTTCGCGCTTCGTGGCATGACCGAGTGCTGGCGAGCCGAATTGCGCAAGCACAACGTACGCGTGATGCAGATCAACCCGAGCGAGGTCATCACCGACTTCGCTAGCGCGGCGGGGTTCGAGCAGACCGATCACCCGTCAAAGCTTCAGTCTGAGGACATCGCCCACATGGTGAAAGCGGTAATAGAGATGGATGACCGCGGGTTCACGACTGAGCTGACGGTCTTCGCCACAAATCCAGCGAGCTGAGGCAACCGGGCGGCGCCAGACCATCGTGGGTCGGACGGTTGATCAGGTCGGAAGAACGTCGTCAAGACCCGCGCTCTGTGCCGAGAGGCTCAAGGACCCATTGGGGAGACCAGAACACGTGAACAACGGCGATCGCGAGATGACGAGAGTGCGGCGGGTGTTCGATACGCTGCTGGACCGGAGCGAGAAGGCACCGGCGTGGGTGGCTGGGTTGTGGGAGATGGCGGCCCTCACGCGGCCCGACGCAGATGTCCCGCCGCCGCCCGAGGCGACGGCCCTGCTCGCCTCCGAGGCGCCGGCCGCTCGCGGGGCCCGTCAGGGCACGGTCTACCAGCGCGCGGTCGCTCCGCCGGCTGTGTTCTTGCGCTGGTTGCTCGACAACCCACAGCTGATGGAGGTTGCGGACGCGGCCACCTTTGGCGCGAAGGGCGCTGACTCGCGGCGCTGGCGTGGCAAGTTGTTTTCCGGGGAGGCAGACCTTGTCAGCGATGCGAGGGACGAGGGCCTGAGGCAACTCGGGAAGCGACTGGCGCAGCGGGGCCGCAAGAAGTGGTGGGCGTTCGAAGGGTTCTCTCGCGTCGACTGTTGCCTGATCAGCGAGACGGCCGTGCT